>QQTW01002309.1_pt1 | contig 13789 bp, 16 predicted proteins | sample 1904831 | NCBI WGS metagenome assembly QQTW01 (sample SAMN09435610, study PRJNA476489) | Subsurface metagenome, whole genome shotgun sequencing project. | reverse complement strand
CGAAGGGTCCGCAAAAGTCAGACACCCTCCCCGCCGCGCGGCTCGACCTGAGCTGGGTCTTGTGGCCTGACTGTACTTTACTGCTTAGAGTAGAGTACTCACCGCCCGGACCTCTAGTATGCTCGTGCACATGCAACAAGAGCGGAAGAGGTCCAAAAGAAGTGACCAGAAGAATAGAAAACCAACGGGATCCCAGGATAGAGCTGCTCACGCGGATGACAAATTAATCGGAGGAGCTCAGCAGTCACCGCCAACTGTCATCACCGTCTTGATGATGAAGATTGTCTTGAATCTTCATGAGAATGACCATGATGACAAGTGCACTTTCCATCACACCCACGGTGGAGATGCGTTGGATCTTCATCATAATGACAGCAATGATGGCTAGCGGTTACTGCTGAGCTCCTCCACTTGTTTTGTCACCCGCGTGCTACTGTAGAGTACAGAACCTCCGGTACAGTAGTGTAAACGGAAATCCGACACCGCTCCGACGGTGAGCGTCTCAGAGATAAGCCTTGGCGGGAGAGGATCTTCCGGACGGGACTTTGGGAGTTTGAGAGCAACGACACACTCAAACGGTGGCACGAACAAAAGAAATCCAGACTCCAGCGATGGCCGCCAGGACGGCATTCCCAGTGTCGGTCTGACTCCGGTTTCCACATCGAGACTGGGCCATCTCTAAACCAGGAAACCGGGATCAATCGACGGATGGGCTGAAACCGCGATATAGAAACCTTCTTTTGCGATCAAGCTGACAGGTGCCCAGAAAGAGAGTGTCGTGAGCACGAGCGCACGTTGTGAAGGATGTGTTAACTTAGTGTAACGTCCATTCATGCGGCGGGGTCACCGGGAAAGTCTGAAGCCGGTGCTTTGCGTACTGGCGGTGGTGGTCCTGGTGTTGCTGGTAATGCTTTCCCGCACGATCCTAGCGTGGACGATGCGGCGGCGGCTGATGCTGACGACGAGCCCCACTGTGCCCACCTTTCCATCGACTGGTATGTGCCGCACCCTTGCGTTGCATGCGCCAGAAGTGGCTCGTGAGGTCGTCGGTGCTTCAGATCGGTATCGAGAAGGTTTGACTGATCGTGGGACATGTCTTGCGGCTGAAGACCCGAGAGAAAAAAGCGAGGAAACGGTATGAAAAAGACCAGATGGAGAAATTCTTGGCGAGAAAGAAAATTGAAAAAGAGTCGAATGAGGAAAGAAGCGGCGAATCGGTTGTTTTCCTTTGACAAATGCTTTTACATCACGATGGAGACGAAAAGAAAAGGATCGCGTCAGACATCCAGATTTGAGAAAGGGTAAGACAGGGAGATCGGGGTTGATGGAACGACAAGAGTAACATGTGTGCGGAAGTCGCAGCTCGAGGAAGATCATCAGCTTCAACGGGCCCGTCTAAATCGACTAGACCGGCTGGGTGGCAAGTTTGACGAGACGACAATTCAAGCACAAGACGCGAGATGAACATGTTCGTTGCAGACGGAACAAGACAAGCAAAACTTCGGCATCTGAATAACAGCAATTGATATCAAATACAGTAGATTTGCTCCAAAAACGAAACTAGAAGCACTCAATCTGCTTAGCACCACAGTGGACTAGTAGATGCGTTGCTTCCAAATCGAAAAAGGGCGCCGTTATCTTTTGCCCCTCGATGAGGATTCCTGGTTTCCCCTTTCATTTGAGACCAGTCCCCGATATTGGCAATTCCAGTGTTTTGTTTGACGGCCTCCGGCCCATCTGAGCCTCACCGATATCATGGGAAACCAGTTGATGTCGTTTCCGCTACCCGTCAAGCACCATGATTGCGAATCGTTGCACAGTTGCCCAGATCTGACGAAACCAGTTGGAACGGTAATCGTTTTGACGCCCTATCAGCTGGGATTTTGTCCCTCGAGTGGATGCCGTTTGATCTTCGTGCCCGTCGATTTCTAGACGACAAGCGTCTGATCATCCCGTTAAGCCGTCTGAATCGAAGAGCACCGGCGAATACCCATCGAAGTCCCGTTGACTCATTCCCGAATATTGAACGTCGGGTCAGAACTGAGGCCCCTGTAAGCCGTAGATGTCGTTTGATCTTCGACGGGTTGCGCCGCTGCTCTCCGGTCCAGACAGTTGGGCGCGAGGATCAGACGCCCGTTGTCTGAGAACTTATAGGATTGAAGTCGCGTTGACCGAAACCCGAGCATTAAACATCGAGTCCAATCCCAGGCTCCCGTGAGCTGTGGATGTTATTTGATCTTCGAAATTGTTGATTTCAGATGACGGGCGTCTGATCATCCCGTCCAACCGTCTGAACCGAAGAGCACCGGGGTAAAATGTGTCGAAGCTGTCTTGACTGAAAAATCCAGTGTTCCATATCAGGTTAGAATCCAGGTCCTGGTGTTATTTCAATAAAAGCGAACGACTCCAACAACCCAGATATCGTTTTGCAGAATGCTGTCGTTCTCGCCCGGAAAAGCCCCAACGCCACGCCAAATGCTGATACTGAAATCCGAGACGCTCTGCTGCCCACGCTATGCATAAATCCAAGCAATATCGTTGCCTAGTCATCGTGGTCGTCCACCTCCGAATTTTCATGATCCGAGTTGCCGATTCCATTGTGCCAGACTCGCTTCCAGGGTCCATCCGGTCCAGGTGGCAACGCCGTATCACGTCTCATGCCCTCCAGAACTCCAACCAGACCACCCGTACGCAGTCGTTCGAGCACCAGCTTCATTCCTTCGGTACTTTTTGAAACCGCAGCTCTTGTCCGTCGAAGACCAACCAGCTCAATCGATCGCTGCACCGACGCCGTCGACCAAGACGACAACAGCCCTCTCTTTACCGGAGCTTCATCCTCTTCGTCCACACTTTGAGCATCTTCTTGACTGTTTTCAGGCTTCTGTATCCTTGATCTGCGCATCTTGGCTTGTCCCAGTCGCGAATGAAGGGTCACCGTCGTTCGCACGTCCGTCCACAGCCCGTGACCAGCCCAGGGCATGGCAGCTTTCGACTCCGGAGCGGATGAGGCAGTGACATCGTCTCTTGTTGCGGCTCTGCTGTACTGCTGACGCTCAATCACGCTTAGAACACCCGTCCATTCGAGATTTCGGCTTTCAGTTTTCATCCATCCTTCGCGGACGTCGACCACACTCTTTTCCAAGATGAAGCTCTGGCCTCCATTGGCACTCATAGACCCGACGATGCTCTTCGGCAATAGTCTTAGTATTCCCCCTGGGATCTTGGATCGCTTCAAGTGAAGTCGGACCGTGTGCAGACGTTGCGTCTGAGGATCGACGTAACGGTCGATGACGTCGGTGGAAAGAACATGTCGAGAGTAATGGTTGGGATAGCGAAGGAAGTACGCTAAAGTGACAGCTGGGAATGAATATTCGTACTGAAAGTTGCTCTCGTAGAATTTGACCATGACTCGTTGATTTGGCGCATTGGTGAAGAGTGGTGTGAGTGGGTTGACGTCGTCAATTCTTCAAAGGGCCCTCGTCATAGGGACAAAAGATCTGCAGCTGTCGAAAGCGATATCACGTGAAGGTACCGCTAGCAAACATCACACGTGACTTTGACTCGAGCTTGGTTCACGTGACTACCTTCACCAACAGAGCCGGAACTCCACAAACACCCCACCTCTATCGGTGGGGCCACCTCCATACCATCAACCATGTCTGAACAAGCTCCCCTACCTGAAGGGGATGCAGGCCTCCCTCGGAAGGTCGATGAGCTCAGCCTCGGTGGATCAGCAACTCCTCAGGATGGTGAGGTTTCGGCCACGGCCAAGAAGGAGCAAGACGTCAATCCCTGGTCCGTTTCGGGAGAAGTAGTCAACGGAGTCGCCTTGGCGATCGACTACGACAAACTCATCTCACAATTCGGGACGCGTCGAGTAGATACGGCGCTGCTGGAGCGGTTCAAGAGAGTCACGGGTCACGAGCCACATAAGTACATGCGTAGAGGCATTGTGTTCAGTCACCGCGACTTGGAAGTCATCCTGGATCGACATGAGAAAGGAAAGCCTTTCTTCCTATACACCGGCCGAGGACCGAGCAGCTACAGCATGCACTTGGGTCACATGATTCCCTTTGAGTTCACCAAGTAAGGTCCGTCGACGACGGTATGGCTCACGGTACCTCGAAGCTGATGGTTCACCAGATGGCTGCAAGATGTGTTTGATGTGCCACTGGTCATCATGTTGACGGATGATGAAAAGTTTCTCTTCAAACAAAACCTCAGCATTGAAGATGTGATTGAGTACTCGAAGCAAAATGCCAAGGACATTATTGCCGTTGGATTCGATCCTCGGAAGACATTCATCTTTAGCGATCTGGAATACATGGGCCGGGCATTTTACCAGAATGTCGTCCGGGTCAGTCGCTGCGTGACGGCCAATCAGAGCAAGGCCATCTTCGGATTCGACGACAGGTAGGGTTTGATGTCCGTACGGGAATTTTTCAATCGCTGATGATCCCATCAGCGATAATATTGGCAAGATTCATTTCGCGTCCATTCAGGCCGCGACGTCCTTTGCAACCACATTCCCGCACATCTTTGGTCCGGATCAGAAGCGGAATGCGTCCATACCGGTGTTGATTCCCTGTGCCATCGACCAGGATCCCTATTTCCGGATGACGCGGGACGTGGCGGGCCGATTGAAATATCCTAAGCCTTCTTTGATTCATTCCATCTTCCTGCCCGCGCTCCAAGGACCAGGCAGCAAAATGTCCGCCAGCGTTGACAACTCCGCCATCAACATGGACGATTCCCCCAATGCCATCAAGAAGAAGATCAACAAGTATGCCTTTTCGGGCGGACAGGCGTCCGCCGAGGAGCAGCGAGCTCTGGGCGGCAATCCTGACGTCGATGTTGCCTACCAATATCTAACCTTCTTCTTGGAGGATGACGCCGAGTTGGACCGAATCAAGACGGCGTACAAAAAGGGAGAGATGCTCACGGGGGAGCTCAAGCAGCGCTGCATTCAAGAGCTGCAGACGTACGTCCAGGGTTTCCAGGCGCGGAAGAAAGAAGTAAAGCCGGAAGTCGTGAAGGAGTTCATGTCCGAAAGGAAGTTGGAGTGGGGAGGGAATCCAAACCCAGTGAAGCCAGATGGTAACCCTGGGGAGCCGTCCAAGGATACCAAGCAATAACTCATCATTTCGTTCTCATCTTTTTCGGCATTGCTTCCTATACGACCGCTCAACTATGTTTGACCGGGCAGCTCGATAGAGGCGCTGCAACGATTGAGCATTCTTCGGAGCCTTAATGTCAATATGGTCCTCGCTTACGATCGTCATGGTTGCTGCAGCTGCACTCTTGCTCGGAAGAAGCCTCGAACCCCGTTACTGAGGTAGCATTCCTCCCCATCCTTCACATCGCTGGCCAAGACTACTTCTTCGACGCAAAGGCCCTGCTTCAGAGCCCATCTCCTCGTCGTACCCGCTTGACCTCCAGACGTCAGCGGAGGCGTCACCCACCGACCTCCTCGATAGAAGTAAACGCTCGTGAGACTACCCTCCATGATCTCCTCATCCCGGTTCACAAGGAGGACCTCTCGAGGCTTTTGGAAGGAAAGTATCTTAGCTCGAGCACGTGACGCGATATAGTCTTTCCGCTCCAATGTCTTATATGTGGTGAAAGGTGAAGGGGCCGTTCTCTGATAATCCAGTACTACCGTCCACTGCTGCAGCATCTTCGGTTGGTCATCTTGGTCTTCCTTCTTCGAAACATGGCCTTCCGGATCGGCCAACGTCGAGGGGAACAAGTCCTCGAGCATCACCGGCGGAACCTCACTCGAGTCGATATCGACAGCACCGTCAGGACCAAAAACAACCCGAATCTGATTTCAAGTAGATGAGCGTTGATGATGTTTAGACTTGTTTTCACGCCACGGCGAACCTTTAGGGCCTTTGCTCTGCCCACGTGCTTCTCGGCCTCCTGCACGTGATCCATAATCGTCTTGTGCAGGAAGAATAGTCCCTGATGGTTCTGCTCGAGTTGCGCCAGAATCGGATCCAAGTGGAACTCCTTGGCGGCTTCTACAAGTCGATCCCGATGGTATCGTAACATGTAGACCGGGCTGAAGGGTTGCTTGGGCGCGGATAACCCTCCATTGTTCGTGGACTCGAGCAGGATCGAATCGTAACGCAAGGACGTGAAGAGTCTCGGGGAGGAGCTGGTCGCCATTGAGAAGGATGTAGTCGAATCTATACTAAATGAGATTGAAATTGGTAGTAACGGCGCTGATACAACAAACCACTGAGTGTTGCCACGAGGACGCTTTCGAGGAGGTGGTGCGGTTGCATTTGATTGCAATGTGAGGAATTGTCTATTGGTCAAATCAAGGTCCCCATTCAACTACAGGCCTATGGAAATTATGGCTCATCGCATCGGTGCATAGAGCAGGGGATCGTTTGTGTCAAACCGGGTCATGCTTGAGGATCTACTATGACCAATGCTGTACCACGGGTTGGATGTGAATGCCATGTGTCGTGGAGTCCACGTTCATCATTATGTTCGCTTTATGTACACCCAGCACGCAATGTTACTTTCAGGCACGTAGCGCCATAACATTTTCTGTTCATCTTACCATTCTTCTTGTTCTTTCCAATCGACGGTTTATCTACAATTACAGAGTATACTTGGCCCGATCGCTCCATAGTGAGCTACCTTGCTTGTCTCGAAATTATTATTTATTGTTATAGTCACCCTCTATAATTGAACCATTAACAGTCACACTAACTGTTCTGACGCAGGTTTGTCCAAAGGCTAGGTCATCTCCGTCGTAAAGGTGATGAATTCTCACCGTCGATCCGGTGGTTTGGAGGGCGGCTGTATCCACGCACGGGACGGGAGGCGGTCTATTTGGGGCGCGATGCGCGTTTACATCAGCATTTTTCGTCACCAATTTTTGCCAGCTTGAGACAGAGCACTCGAGACACCAACCAACCGACCTCGTCCGAGCTCTTCCAGCAATCCTCGACTGCTCGACACTCCACGATTGGTGATCACCAGTGATCGAGCATCAATCGTTTCCTTCCATATTCATCATGACGACGCCATCAGGTGTCTTACCTCCACCACCGGTCGTCGTCGACACGCCGTTGTCCGCGACACCTTCCCTATGGGATCGAGTATCAAATTGGGCGTCTGAGAATAAAGCCGTCGTGTATACTTTTGGAGCAGTGGCGGTCGTGGTGACTGGCGCGGGCGTCGTGTATTATTTGTCGCAACCGCCCAGGCAAACGCCCGACGCGGAAAAACCATTAGGCACAACGGAGGAAAAGCGAAAGAGCAAGAAGGAGCGACGAAAGGGCAAGAAACACGTGGAGGAGTCCAAACGAGAGGAGAAGGCAACACCGGCGGAGAGCGAGCGATGTAAGAATGCTATTTCTGGGACATCGATGCTTCCACCTTCTGACCTAATGGCAGCAACAGCGGCAGCAACAACAACCGAGAAGACGGTACCTGCGGTTAAGGTGGAGGAGCCGCTGCCTGAGGTCGATGAAGAAACGGTCGAGAAGCTTTCGGCGCAAGTAAGTTGCATGGAGGTGACTTGATAGACATCACTGATGGCTCGGCAGCAACGCAAGGACTATGCAGCGCGACTCAAGGATGCTGGTAACAAGGCCTACGGAGCCAAAAAATACACGGAGGCCATCGATCTATATGCCAAGGCGATCCTTTGCAAGCCCGATCCCATCTTCTACTCCAACCGAGCGGCGTGTTACAATGCGCTGGGTGATTGGGAGAAGGTCGTCGAGGACACGACGGCCGCCCTGGCGCTGAACAGCGAGTACCTCAAGGCGCTTAATCGGCGAGCAAATGCCTATGAACATCTCGGACGCAACAGCGATGCGTTGCTCGACTTCACCGCGAGCTGCATCATCGATGGTTTCAACAATGAGCAGAGCGCGCAGAGCGTCGAGCGCCTCCTCCGCAAGGTGGCTGAGGAGAAGGGCAAGGCCATGTATGCGGCCCGACGTCGCAAACTGCCCAGCGCGACGTTCGTGAAGAACTATCTCCAAAGTTATCGAACTCGACCGCCACCCCAGGGCTTAGAGGAGAGCGCTGAGCTCGATCCCGAGAGTGGCCTGGGACAGCTGCGAGCGGGTTTGATGGCCCTGGACAAGCGGACGGGCGAGGCGTACGAATCGGCGGCCAAGTCATTCGAGCGAGCGCTGGAGCTGGGCGGTCTGGGCGAGCACGAGGCGTTTGCGTACAACATGCGGGGTACCTTCCGTTATCTGATGGGTGAGAATGACGATGCGTTGGCGGATCTGTCGAAGAGCATCGAGCTGCAACCGTCCCTGACACAGAGCTACATCAAGCGGGCGAGCATGCATTACGAGCTGGGTGGGATCTTTTGAAATGACATTTGTGTCATGCAGCGGTGCTGACCAGATCTAGGCCATCGAGAACCCGCCGCCAAGGACTTTGAGCGGGCCGTGAAACAGAAGGCCGATGATCCGGACATCTACTATCATCGGGCCCAGCTGCACTTCATCCTCGGCGAGTACACCGAGGCGGCGCAGGACTACAGCAAATCCATCGAGCTCGACCGCGACTTCATCTTCTCGCACATCCAGCTGGGCGTGACGCAGTACAAGATGGGTTCGGTGGCATCCTCGATGGCGACCTTCCGACGGTGCGCCAAGAACTTCGACAAGGTGCCGGACGTGTACAACTACTACGGCGAGCTGCTGTTGGATCAGCAGAAGTACGAGGAGGCCATCGAGAAGTTCGAGAAGGCGGTCCACATGGAGAAGCGGGCGCAGCCGGGCGTCATGAACGTGCTGCCGCTCATCAACAAGGCGTTGGCCCTGTTTCAATGGAAGCAGGATTACGTCGAGGCCGAGAAGCTTTGTCAACACGCCCTGACCAGTGCGTGTTTTGCGTTATTGATTCGGCTTTCCCTGGCTAACCTCGGTCGTAGTTGATCCGGAGTGCGACATCGCCGTAGCCACGATGGCGCAGTTGCTGCTCCAGCAGGGCAAAGCCACTGAGGCTCTCAAGTACTTTGAGCGTGCCGCCGAGCTCTCGCGTACCGAGGGCGAGATCGTCAACGCGCTGTCCTACGCAGAGGCGACCCGCACGCAGCTCCAGGTGGGTCATCATGACTGTCTCCACGAATCTCCATTGTCAACTTGCTGACCGTACATAGGTTCAAGAGAAGTATCCCCAGCTGGCCGCTCGGCTGCAAGGGATGGGTGCTGGCCTGGGCGGACCTCCGATCCGATAATCACCTCACTGATGCAAGTTACTGTGCAAGCTTCTTAGGCTCTTCTCGACCAGTGTGCGACCTTGGTGTTACGGACTTACTTCTCTCTCCAATCACGTCATCCTCTCTACTTCCTCATCTCCAGATTTGCTGCCATCAGGTAGGCATATTTATTCCCCTTCTACTTTGATTCTTTCATTATGCTTCGGCCGTTCGTCCAATTTGACCTTTTTCTCACCTCAAAACCGCTTATGTCCGGAGCTGGGCGTTCCAGCCATGGGGCGTCGGCTGCTAGTTGACCTTTCTAATGGATTGTTGATGTACTCTACACCTTCATCTCTACACGCATGGAGAAAGGGATCAGATCACGCGTGGTAATGAGAACCAACTCTGCTCTTATGTCTATCCTCTATGATAAAGTCATTCGTGATGGAATATCCTTCATTCTGACCCCGTTTTTGAACCTACTGATTGACTGGGACCATTACAAGAACAATGAGACGGAAACGGTCTTGTGGTCGGTACGAAAGTACGTTTATGGCGGTAGACCTTGTTCTTTAGTGAACAAGCGATGGAGAAGAATATTTGGTTTCTTAAAAGCTGCCGTCGGTGACCGAGATGGAGCAGACGTTCGTTGGCCGTCCGAAGAGTGTAAACAAGACTTGGGACTCGATGCATCGTCGCTGTTGCGACAGAGGTAGAATAATGCTTTATCACCATCGCGACAAAGGATGACGGAGACAGCTTCGAATGGACATCTGATGTAGACAAGATATGCTTCTATGAATAGTTGTCACGGGCACCGTTAAGGTGATCATTGGCAGAAGTTCCATCTTCAACTGGTTCATCTACCTACTCGTCAAATACATATTTGTTAATTAATAAACCACCTTCATTGGATGGACCATAGCCTAATTGCGAAAGTTACAGAGTTTCTGATATCTCATATTGCTCCCCTTGTATCAAGGGCTCGATGCCTGTTGCGATCGAGCCCCTGGGATCGATAGGCGATCATAGAAAGCAGCAAGTATGAAGAGAAGATGTTATACGCAGTCGCTATGTAGTCAACTAGATGAGATTATTGCTTTAACAGCAACAGTCTCGAGGTCGTTTGGTTTTCCAGTTTAACCAGCCCTGACGAAAACGTTCGAGCAACACGTTCCCAATAACATAGCTTAATAACCTCTACAACCAAAAGTGCATGAGCAGTTGAATATCATTAAAACTTTCCGTTCTAGCTCATCTAGCATCAAATTAGACCTTGAAAGCCGTTATCAACGCTTCATTACCACATCGAACAAGTAGCTAGTAATATAGGTAAGGCTAGCACTACTTTCTGGAGTATACTCGAGCATCTTCGTTGCTTACCACGACGATCACTTCAACCTCATCTCACTAATGATAACGCTACTACCTCTCTCTTGACTGAACTCGTAAGACCTCCTCGAAGAGCATAAGATATCGATGTTGCTGATCGTCTATTCGACGGATATGTTGACTACAGTGCGTCTTATCGAGCCATTAGCAGTCCATTATTCCTCGTTCGAGGCTGTTATACGCAGTCGCTATATAGTCAACTAGAGAGACTGTTGCTTAACCGCAACGATCTCAGGGTCTTTTGGCATTTCTAGTTGACCAACTCTGACAGACGCCATTTTGCTGCTATTTCTCGGTGCTCTTGCACCAAATTCAACGCACCAGGCAACGTAAAATAATCTTGCTGACTCAGCTCCAGCCTGATCTATCACGTGGACGGAGCTTATCGGAGACATGATAATCCCGAGCGCTAGGCTGAAAGCTAACTAGCGCATCCTGGTGGGTCCCTCAAGCTTCGGAAGACAGCTGCGGCTCGTTGCTGGACTGCTGCCTCACTTTCCCCCCGCCCTCTCCCCGCTACTCTTCTCCCACTTCACTACATCTCATCTTGAATGATTTCGTTCACTGGCCTCATTACTTGAGTCGTAGGCCACATCTAGCATTCATACGGTCACTGTTCCATCTCTTTGGCCTCGACTCAGCACTTGACCACGGAGATGAGTCGTTGAAGTCGAACTCAACCGCTCACCCTCGACTCAAGTGAGGGGTGAGTCACTCAAACCTCGACTCGTCATCACGACTATTAAAACGTCTTCGGAACCAGCGGAAACAGCACCAACATGGCGGAGAAGCTAGTGGATTCAAAAGGCATGTGAATTTGATTCTCATCTAAAGACTGCAATTCCCGTTACAACTAGTTCAGAATTGCACCTTCTTCGTCCCAGGACATATGCTCATTTTAACTGCTGAGATCGTCTTCATTTACTTCTCCAATGAATATGACTAATGACTGGCCTACAGATGGGGTGCTGGCTGTGGATGTGACGCTGTCGCCTGTCGACTTTGCGGACGAGTTCCCCAAACGAGTTTTCAAGCTCACCAAGAGCGACTGGACCGTTCAGATTGGACGCTCGTCCAAGAACGACACCAAGAATCTAGCCAGCCGAGCCGACAACGCCTTCGTCGACAGTCCAGTCATGTCTCGGCGCCACGCCTCGCTCTTCCTCGAGAACGGAGTCTACGTGGTGGATAACGCATCGACGCATGGCACCTTGCTCAACGACGATCGGCTGCCGAAGGAGGTGCCGATGATGGTGAAGGATGGTGATGTTTTGACGTTTGGCTGTCCGGTGGCCCGTGGCGAAGGTGCGTTCAGTCCACGTTGAAGATGGAAACTTGTGTCCTGTAGAGTAACTGAAGCTGACCGCATCCAGACACCTTCCCAGCCCGCTCCTTTCGAGTGAATCTGCACTCTCATATGGCTCCTCCCAAGGCCGCGACCCCCGCGTCAACTTTTAGCGTGCCAGAGGAGACCACATCAGATGAAGAGTCTAACGCAACCTCGGAGCAGGACCCCCATCCGGTGTTGTGGGCCTCGGACGAGTCGGACCAAGACTCGCTCGATGACTTTGGAGACTCGACCATCATGCCCGCGACGTCGCTGGTCATGGCCAATGACAATCTGCCTCTGGTGAGCCCTGAGGTGCTAGTCACGGGAGTGGTGACCCCACCGATACTGGAGTGGGTCTCGCCGGTTGTCGGAACTCCGAACGTCAGCACGAACCCTGCCGTCAACAGTTTCGTCGCCAAGGAAGACACCGAGGTGGAGGTTGAGGCACTCGAGTCCGAAGATGATAGCCTTCCCGACCCTGGATCTGGAAGATTCCTCAAGGATGATGCCAATTCCGACCGCGCCAGCCAGAGCGTCTCCGAGGATGATAGCCACTCGGATCGTCGCAGCCGCAGCGTCTCCGAGGACCACGAGGCGTCTCCCGAATCGCACGACGTCTTGGATCTCACCACCGAGGATGAGGCGGTAAGCACCAGCGAATCGAGCCAAGCGTCGTCGGTGGAGATCTCGGACGACGATGGCGACGAGGAGGACGAGGAGGAACCACTCTTTGTGCCCATGTCGCCCGTGAATCCGACCGGATCGCAAGCCGAGGGCGAAAGCCAGACGGCAGCCCCGGCGAAGAAACCCCTCGCGGCCAATCGTATGGGAGGTCGACGCCTCGATGGCTCCAAGGACCATCCGCTGGTGATCGTCGATGACGAGCACGAAAGGCCTGCCACCAGCGCTCGAACGAACGAGCAGGATCGAGCGGAGAAGAATCCGGCCCTCAGCATCTCGCACGTGCTCTTGCCGGCCGACGAACGTCAGCAGCCGGCCACAACCCCGGCCCCGCCCGTTGAGCAGCCCTCGGAGAGGCTGGCACCAACGCCCACCTTCGCCCCTCCGGCTCCAGCGCTGCGACCAGAACCGTATCGCGCGCCCGGGTCGACCGCTTTTGCGGATATCGAGCAAGCCATCTGCACCAGCGTGGGGGGTCGGCGTGCTCTGACATCGACATCCCCTCTCGACCTGGCTCCGCGATTCCAAGCCCCGTTTGACCTGGCGGTGCCATACGGGCAACACCTGGGCGGAGGCCAGTTTGATGATCATTCCTCCCATGCGGTTCATCAAAATATGTCCCCCAAGCTTCCCCAGGGACCGCACCAGCGGCCGGTGCCCCATTTTTGGGGGAACAAATTCCCCGAAGGCTGGCCCCGTATTCCTGGTCACAGTGCGGTCGCCGGTGGGGTTCAGGATCAGTTCGCGAAACGCTCTTCCGGCGTTGGGATCCAATCCGCCTTTCTCTTCAGAGACGTCAGGGCTGGACGCTCGATCGAGCTCTGCTGTTTGGTGATGCCTTGAGGAAGGGGCCAGATAGGCGCCCAAGGCCTGTTGTTGACTTTGCTGGCCGTCTCTTTGCCGTCCTTCGACGACTTGGCCTCCGGTACCTTTTTCTCCCCATCGTCTTTCTCCGGCTCCTTGCTCTTCGGCGGCAGGGGCGTCTTATCGACGATGGCCAGGTTCATCGCCCGCATCGCCTGGACCTGATGCTGTTGCAACAGCTGCTGAACATTTGCCCGGTGCATCTGCAACTTCTGCTGATCTTGCTGTTGCGTCAATACCTTCTGTCCCTCTCCCACCGGAATGCGAGGAAGAGGACGAAAGGGGGATTGGATCCCAACGCCGGAAGAGCGTTTCGCGAACTGATCCTGAAC
>QQTW01002308.1_pt1 | contig 13792 bp, 7 predicted proteins | sample 1904831 | NCBI WGS metagenome assembly QQTW01 (sample SAMN09435610, study PRJNA476489) | Subsurface metagenome, whole genome shotgun sequencing project. | reverse complement strand
ACACCCGCACCAGCTAGCAGAGAACGATAGCCACCTCCGCTGGTGGTCAAAGCCAACGTCGGTAATCTGCTAACGTTGAAGGCTGCGTTCGTCTTCCGAAGCCAAGCTCGAAGTCCCTGATCAGCTTTGGTCTTCCTACTTCGCAAGAATCTCGCCTCCGAAGTCGATAACCCTTCCGCTGGCCGTACCAGAGGCGTAGCTGGGCATTGAGCCGGGCGTGGAGCGTATCCCGAAGGAAGCTGACGACGAATGGTGGCGCCATCGCAGATGGCGAGGAAAAGCGTGCAAAGGACGAGGAAGGAGAACATGATTGAGGGAGACAATTGATTCAGACAATCGCTTGGACACGATTGCTGGAGAAATCTTCAACGCAAGGAATGGCATCTTGGTGTTTATTATAGATACAATTTAGGGGCAAACTTGCCTAGGTTCGCCGAGCGGGGATGACGAAGTTGACATGGATGTCGCCCTGATCGACGATGCACGTGGATCTGGGGATGAACTGTGATTGACTTAGGTTTACCTGGAAAAGGCGTCGCCATTGTTCGGTCCTGGAGTCTTTTGCCTTAGAACAGATCTGCAAGGGCAGTGTTCAATGGTGGTTGTGCAAAAGCCTCGGAGGTGAGCGTGGCCGAGATGATTGATTCACAATCGACTTCCAAGCTTCAGAGCTCCACCACAGAGGAAGTTGCTTACTAAGATGAAAGTACGTGATGAGGCCTTGGTGCTTTGGATAAGGTAAGAAAGACTATGGTTCATATCTCACCAGTGTCAAGTATATGAAAGCTTATTCCATCGTTCAAGCTGTTGTATGTGTTTGTTACAAGTCCCGTTCGTAGGTGCGATTCTACGCCTTTACGCAATGTTTCGAGTATTGATACCATACACGACACTCCAGCCATGTTGAAACGAGGGCTTGCGGCTACTCCTGAGGAAGGAGTAGGTCTTCAAGAGAGAAGAGTGTCCTCGTAGCACGTAGCGACTTTAGTCACTGCGCATGTAGGGCAATCCTCCCATTCATGAGTCAGTATAAGTAAGGCAGTCAAGTCAATTCACTACCAACCAGGACGATATCATCAAACATGCTGGCCCCCATCACTTTTCTCTACCTATTCGCAATCACCTTCGCAGGAGCGGAGGTGTTTTGCTACGAACCTACAAACCACCCTCTCATGCTGAGAGATTGCCTCGAAGCAGCACGTAGTCCATCGTTCCTCCCACACGTTCGACCTGGTCCGAAGTGGACCACCAAAGGGCCATTTGGCAGAGACTTTCCCAACTACCGGTTGTTGCCTCAGACACTCCCGAGAAGAGGCATAGTCCACCACTGCGAGGTCAATGTGGACCTGCTGCCACCAAGGGAAGTCGGAGATTGGACCAGGGTGGCTGTGTTCAGGAAGGCTGCTGAAGAGCTCATCAATCAATGCGTGCGGGGTGATGATGGTGGTCCTCCTGGGCGAAGTGGGAGGATCGATGTGGGCCTGTATCGTATTATGGTCCATTGGTATTGAGAACGCGAATCTGTCGTAAGTGAATCACTGGTATCGTCCAGAAAGAGTATGAAACTTGCTGATATAGCAGTTGCACACGTACGAAATGATGACACGGGTGTCCTTGGTTTGCAAAATTCGTATGATAGAATAGATATGTGTGAGTTAGGCTCGATGTAATACCGTATATGTTGCGTGCTAAATCAATAAGTTAATGAATTCTGTAGACCGATCCTGTACCTTAATTTATCCCCAATCCAGTTGGCTCACTTGACACTAAAGCGGCAGCCACAGCGAGAGCTTAACTAACGGCAGCCCTCGGCTGCCGCCCTAACAGCCCAGCCGTACACGTGAATTGAAGCTCATCACCTCCAACAGCAGAGACGGTACTCAACCCAACCCAAATCCCAATTGACCTCCACAATGTTCCTCTCACGCTCCGGCCTCGCCCTCGGCCGGCGACTGGCCATCACACCCATTGCAAAGCGCACCATCACATCCACCGTCGTCCGCCGTAAGATCACTCCACAACCCGCGAAGCCCATCATATCCGAACATCCAAACATACTAACATCTCACGTCCGAACAGGAAATGCAAAAAGAGACTCAGGCGACCCGAAACCCGGACAGCCTGAACCGAAGATGATCCCCTTCGAAGGTGTGTCCTCGACCCTCGCACTGGCTGGAAACTCCATTGGCCGCACGGGCAGACAGAGCGAAGCTAACAACACCAACGTCCAGAAATCAAAACCGAAGCCGACCTCCTTCCCCCCGGCGCCGCACCCGGCACCGTCCCTACCGATCTCGACCAAGCGACCGGTCTCGAGCGCCTCGAGATCTTGGGCAAGATGCAGGGGGTGGATATCTTCGACATGAAGCCTTTGGATGCGTCGAGGAAAGGTACGTGACGCATCTGTTCCCCCCGGAGCCGGGGAGAAGAAATGGAGTGGATGGGGAAGGTGGAAGGGATCCGATGTGGTGATGTCCGGATTTGCGGAATTGGATTGAAAGGGCAGGGAAGCTGATACGGATACGTACGAAAACAGGCACGCTCGACAATCCCATCGTCGTCCGCTCGTTCGGTGACGAGCAATATGCTGGTTGTACTGGCTATCCCGCGGACTCGCATGGTGTGATTTGGCTTACTGTATGGTCGCTTTCCTCCTTTTCCCTTTTCTCCACCGTCCCATCCAACTTGCTTGCCAACGATCTCGCCTCAACGAACTTCGAATCCCCTTCGCTGATAACACTGACACGCGCACAGATGTCCCGCGACCGCCCTCAAGAACGCTGTCCCGAATGCGGCGGCGTCTATCTAATGGAATATGTTGGACCACCGGATGATCCGCATGCGCACCATGACCGTATGTTATGTTACTGCCCCCATGTGGGTGCAATATGTGCTTGTCACGCGCGTTGACTCGGTGGCTTTTAGATTCCGACGGCGCGCACAACTACGAGGAGCCGAAGACGTTCGCCGATTACGTGAGGCCAGAGTATCGGTAGACATGTTACTACTCCTGCCATGATCTGGGAAGGATGCTGTACAGGGACGGCAGGATCGGAAGAAGGGAGGCGACGGTATTGGGCAAGCTGGACAGTCAGTGGTAGGACGCGAGTTACGATAGGTAGTGCTGTAGAATAAACCAAAGCATTCGAGATTTCCATCAAACCAATCAGTCGACGTGAATGTGGTTAGATGGTGCAGTACCACTGTGTTATCACATTGAACCGACTTTACATAGCACGTGTGGACGTGATGCAAAGCGTCCATAGTATTCGAGGATGCGCTCGGCCTAGTATTATACATACGGTACACGTTACCAGGAACAGTAACTAACAGGCACGCCGAGACATGCGAGGATAAGAAAGCATAGGATGTTTCAAGAGGCAGCAGGGAGGTCAAAACAAAGTCAACATCAATCCACCGTACCAAACCACAAGCAAGAAGCGAACCTTCCAACGCCTTGTCTGTTTACCAGACTACACTAGCTACACCAGTTCCAACCGATCCATTTTCTCCCTCGCACACCTTCTGTTCCACATCTATTCCCAGCTCCGCTCTGCTGGGGCTCGAGAGAAGAATCGTACGCGCGTAGACTTACTCGAAATGATCCTGTCGATCGACCCAGATATCTTCGAGTTCGGCGAAGTTCTGGAAATGCAGCGGCCGATGCTGTTCGCTATAAAAGGGCTATAAAAGTCACAGATTAGCCTTCTTCATCCCTGTTCCAAAACCTTGACCCCTCTCATCCCCACATACGACAAAGAAAGGAAAGGGAAAAGGAAAAGGGGGAAAGAGCATACCAAAGGCGTATCGATCTTCACCCAAACAGCCCTCTTCTCCACCGGCCCAAACGCACTGCCCATGAAACTATAATTCCACAACCCACCTGCCTCCGGGACGAGGAAATATCCACGAATCTTATCGCTCAGCAACAATTGACATTTCTCGCCAAAGGCCGTGGTCGAGAAACCCTGCGGTTGATCCGAAGCCGTATCCTTGTTCTCGGCGCCCCACTTGTACCCGGCGGGCGTCAGCGCCCAGGCCGCGAGCGAGACAGACCCAGGCGTGAAAGACACGGTCATGGTGACAGTTTTCTTGTCCCAAGTAGGATGCGCGTTCATGAGACGGGCGTGGGTGGTGACGTCCATGGCCGTCATGTAAGGCGGTTCGTTGCCGGAGACGGTATGGATGATACCGAGGGGTTCGAGGGCGTTGAGGTAGTCGTGCTGGGGCAGTTGATGAGGGAGTTGGACGTCGCGGGTGTTGCCGACTTGAGGGATCATGACGATCGTGCGGACTTCTTTGACTTGGTCGTTGTCTGGTGGCGAGCTGCCGTAGAGGTAGCCGGCGACTTGGACGCGCAGGTCGGCGATGGTGATGAAGCGTTTGAGGATGTTCTTGGGCATGATGTAGGTGTAATGGCCGTCTTCGCGGATGTCGTCGGAGGAGATGTAGATATTGTTTGCGCGGGTGCGGAGGTTGGAGGTGGCGATGGCACGGGTACGCCATTCGGTTTTGGAAGCGAAGGATTGTTGCTCGAATTGGGATGTTGTCGTGACGATGATGTCTTCGCCGTGGACGTTTTGAGTCTTTGTCGTTACAGCAGTAAGTTGTTGCTGCTCTTGTTGCTGCTTCTCTATCTCGGCGGCCTGCTGACGCTGCATGGATGGCGCGCTGATTTCCATACCGAGGATTATATCGCGGACTTCACTTTGCGTCAAGCTTGACGTATTCACATTATTCTTCTTGCCGTAGTCGTTCAATATCAAGTCGCGGAGGTCCCTCTCGACTTCGATCCATTTCTCATCCGTCAATGTAGGCCAGATATGATGCTCCTGTGTGATGACAGTCTTGTCAGGTCGTAAGAGCAGCTTTGTCTTGTCCTGGTTTACATGAAGAGCTCTGAGGATAAGGATCAATCGCGAGAACGCAGTATACGACGACACGGTCTTTAACCATTCGTCGTAGAGATTGAATAGCACCATCTGAGGCTCTGTTGCCCGGAGAATCATGTCACCCAGCTTCTCAACCTTCATTGCAGCTTGGAAAGGCAGCTGGAGTTCCGACGCTCTAATGGAAATATTCGGAAAATCTAGCAGATGGACTTCTAGAGGATCCAGAAGACCTTTTCTGGTCACAATCAGCTGTTTGGGTTGTTCTTCCACTGGGAGCGATCGAATAAGAGCTGCCACTTCCTCGGCAGTTTTCCACTTGGCTAGTTGACCTAGACGCTTCTGGCCTGCCCACACGCTGGTATGGATAATCTTTAAGAATAGCTGACCGGTCCTCGGGTTGAAGATGAAAATGGCACCGTTGATTGGCTTCGTTGTAAGATTGCCTTCGAACGTCTTATGGATCGTGACACGATACACATTAGTATCATCAATAAAAAGCTGGATCTGATTGCTGAAAAGCTCCGAGTAGTTCTGGGAGTTCAGAAACTCTTGATTGCTTTCGGAAGCATAAAGCTGAAGGCCTTTCCTGATACGCTCTCTCAAGACGTACAGCGCGGGGTTGGCTTTCATGATCTTCGCCATCGCTTGTTGCACGAGTGTCTTCAATCCGAGGAAGTATTGTCCATAAGCAGAGTACAGATTGTATGCAAGATCAATTCCGATCATCAGTCCTGTGGCGGACGGATAGATGCTCATGCTGTCCGTGGTGTAGTCAAGGTATTTGGCACGTACATATCGCTCGATATCGTGGGAATCGTAGTCACCGTACCGGAGTTGGACATCGATCCAGAACTTGTTCGTTGTAGTGGGCTCGATAACGTCCTTGGTGTCGAAAAGGAGTGAGGGCCTTGTGACGTTCCACTTGTGGCTCGCAAACAATAATATATCCGCACAGGAGCTGTTCATCTTATACGACTTTCTGGGATGGATTGTCTCTTTCTGGACAGTCTCGATGCCCAAGGACTCCAACTCCTGGTCAAACACCTGACACAGATCCATCACGACAGATTCGTGAATCTTCTGCCACAAATGCGCACGGAAAATCTGAATCAACGAGATCTTGAGTGTCGGGATCTTCCCGTGAAGGAAGATCCCCGTTAGATCAAGCTGGACTTGGAAACCAACGTATACGTTTGCACGATTGATCGTTGGCGACCACCAAAGGGTAAATCGACGATTTGGGATCTGGTTGAGACCTGATCTTTGAGCATTGGTAAGCTTCTTGAACTTCATTGATTCTTCGAAACCCGAAGCCTTTTCCCAGAACAGTCCTTCCCAGGACGGGAAAGCAGTAGCTTTGAAAAGCGTATGCTCGAGAATTGTTTCAACACCACCTAGAGCTTGAATTACATCCGTCCTGTAAGCATTGAGATTCCAAAGCTTGCCATCGTGTCTTTGACTGGTCCACCAGAAGGGATTGCTCTTCATCAACTGATAAGTCTTGAACTCCGTTCGAGCCCTAAAGCCCTTATCGAAGCTGAGTGTACTTCTATCTTTCTGGAAAAGTGTATTGATACGTGGCAGGCCTCGATCCCAGCTGTCTTCAAGATCTTCGAGAGTCAATCGTCGGTTCTGCTGATTGGCTTCCTGTCGCTTCTGAGAATACTCGGTCCAGACACGCTGCGAGTCAATGAACTCTGCTTCCCACGGGATGATGTATCGGAAGATATTGGGGATTAGAGTATCTTCGTCATGGGTCATACCCGCCCGATAATGTGTGACGCCAGTATCTGTTTGCTTGGACCACCTCTTGTCACTTGTTGGGATCAAGATGTGAGATCCTGAGATCATACCTAGCCCACCAAGCTCCTTCGGTGTGTAGAACACAGCTGGTGGGAATCTTGAAGGCATCTTGGAATTCAATCCAATCTTCACTCTAGTCTGTATCTTTGTTTCACATTTGACAATCGTATCAAGAAGATTGATCGTCGAGACGGCTGCCTCCCGGTAGTACGTGAACAGCGCGATCAGACTAGTGTTCCACTTATTGGCAATCTTAGTGAACGTAGTTGACCCTGAAGACATCAAGATCTGCCGAATACGATTGTTAAATTTCTGAATGTCTTCCTCTGTCACTTGCAGGAATGCATGAGCGGTACGTTCCTTCGAGGTATTATCGACCAGTGACCAAACACTGTCTTTGACAGGGAACTCGTCGTTCTGGTTACGGATCTTCGGTAAGATACGAACCTCGAAGCCACACATCGAGAACAGAAGATTAGGATTGTCTCTGCTGTAGACGCTGGCGAAAGTATCGTCCCATTCGATCGTCGTTATAGATCTCGGAAGCCTGTTCTTGAGATCCCAGAACACTGCTCGCCCAAGATTTACATCGTGCCTCATCAACCTCATCCTAGAATCTCTAGGCCAACACTTCTTGTTCCGATAACCAATTACGTTCTCAAAGTTTGGATCCGGCTGCTCAGTTAAGAAACGCTGAATCAGATCCCTTGACTCGTCCGCAGTAAATCTTAAGAAGACCCAGATGCGATCAATATATCGAGTGTAGAGTCTGATTGGATGTCGTGTCTCAGTTGCTCGGTCTCTGAACTGCAAGAAATCGTTCGGGCTTTGAGGAGGACCCGCGATTTCGCTGGCTCTTTGCAGACCCAGGAGAAGCAGATCAATGACGAGACCATAGTACTGGAAAACGAACGCTGAGAACTGAAGACCTCGAATCATCCCATAGCAGTTGGTATGGTTCATGTCTTTGTAGTTGAGCTGAACATTGTTCTTCGAAGTGATGTAGTCCGCAAGATTGTGATCCATGATGAGACGTAGCAATCGATTCAGCAACGTCAAATCAATCTTCTCGTATACCTTCGAAAGTTGAGTCTCGATCATAACATTGCATTCTCCGTCGGCAGTCTCCCACACACCTCCAAGGTTATTGATGCCCTGAGCCCATTTATATGTGAGTAAAGGTGGTACCTCGGAGTCGGATGGCTTGATCCACGCTGGGAAGAGATGACGCTGGTCTGCCAAGTACCATAAGTATTGATCGAGATAAGCATCAGTAATTTTTTCGACAGGTTCGATGTCGTAGACAGGATTAATGCTGCTATAGTTATCGTTCATGTCTATGCCCACCTCCTTGAACGCTCGTTGGGTGAGCAAGAATCGTTTGATCCTTGCAAGAGTTGTACCCGGAGAGTCGTACGCTTGCTCAATTAGGGCCAATTCTTCGCGCTGACTCTGGTTCAAGCGACCCTTGACTGAGTATGCTTCTCGTAAGCGTTCGAGAGCCAAGATCAGGATCTTAGTGTCGTGCTTGTATGAAACGCTGGGAAACGGAATAGGAGAAAATTTTCTTGATTCCAGCCAATGGACGGTTGTGGTGTAGATAGCAACAGCCTCTTCTGATGAAACGTAAGGCCCGTCCTTCATGTAGTTGTGCTGTCGTTCTTGCTCAGCTTTAAGCCATAGTCGAGTGAGACGGCCGAGATTCTTTTTCGCAACCGTCTTATCTACCGTGGCGCCACGCCGTATGCGCTCGCGATTATAGTGAGCGACAGAGATCCACCAATCGGCTTTGCTCTTGACGTATCGCAGAATGATATTCTCAATCGGTGCGGGTAGACCAGGAACTTTCCAAGGAATGTTACTCTTCCAACATCTCCACGCCTCGGAAAGATGCTGCAAGACGGTGTTGACCTTGTTCTGCTTGATACCTTCCGGCATCATATCCATCAAGTCTGCCATGACTGAAGCTCGCAATTCTAGATCAAAGTGAGATTCAACCCTCTGCTTCGTCACAGTCTTTGCCACGCCCTTGCTATGTCTACCCTCAAACTGACGTGAGAGTAGATTTCCAAGCCATCTTTCGAGCAGTGGAATGATGCCGCGCAGGAAGAATAGCCAGACTCTCCAGGCTGGTGCCCAGAAACCACATCCTGGACCTTTACCGACTGGTCCGGAGTTGAATCGGTAGTAGATTAGATGCTTCAGATCTTTGCAAGACCGAATCTGGTGCATGAGCTTGTATTTGTACCGATACATACCCGTCAGCTGTCCGACATGGTTGAAAGCATAGAGAATACCGTCAGCCAGCTGGAAAGCATCAATGTTGCCCAAACGATATTGTACTTGAGCGTCCACGATGAGCTTCGTCAACCGCAAGATTTCGCGCATTAGATGGAAAGCGTTTCCAAATCTTGACTTCTTCCGCTCCTTCGTTGTCAAAGTCTTGACGGGCTTCAAGTTAAAGTTATAATCAAGATGCAGGTAGGTCAGGTTCTTGCGATGGATGAGAAGATTTAGCATGTTGAATCCTTGTCGGCACACCTGGAGACCCGCTTCAACCCAGTCGATTGTTGTCTGCTGGAAGAATTTGGTACCCTTCAGTGAAGTCATGAGGTTTTGCTTGCTTTGTGCCTTTGGTTTCTTCTTGTGAAGTTCATTCAAGACATAGGTTTTCAGCAATTTCTGATATGAAACCCGAACTTTGACAGGTTGACCCTGCGGGCAATGCTCCAAGTACCACTGCTTGACCAAAGGTACATCTTGAGCACGAACCATTTTCCCGGACCGGCGATCGAATGGATACGGTGCCCACCATAACGCGATGGCCGATGCTGTTTCGCTAGTGTAAAGTTCTTCGTCTGCCAAAAAGGGCTCAACGTTTCCTGGCAAAGTGAAATCCTCGTCTTCATCGTTTCCATAACCGAAGATCTCATCCTCGTGACTGACAGTGATGTTCTTCGGTGCTACAGATCTCGATGAGATAGGATTGATTACCGGATCAAAGTAGAAGGCGGGTAGACTGGGGTCTTCTGCTCGAACGTAGACGACCTGGGGATGTGAGTACCACGACAGCTTTACGCTTCTTGGTAATGAGTTGTAGAGGAAAGGGAATGCGACGCGGTACTCTGTTCGAATTGGCGCACGGAATATGATTCGATCTATGGCATTAAATTCGCCGAAATCCTCCTCGTTGGGGTCGACATCCTTGTACAGGGGCTCGAAGCGTGGACCGCCAGGTATGGCAACGTTGAGTGCCTTAGCAGTAAGGAAACTGTTGAGGTCGAACATGTAGAAGTAGTTCTTGTCAACAAGATCACTCAGCAGCTGATGACTCAGTCGATATAGAGTAGCCATCTGGGGTAATGTGAGGTTCCACTCCTTGTAACTCGGTCCGTTGACATGTGGAGTGTCTAGCAGTGGTCTATGATCGTATAACCAGTCGATAACCGGGGCGTCTTCTGCTTCGTCCAACTCCATTTGTATCGGTTCCAACGGTTCCACATCCTCTATGTTCTCCGACCAAGATAGCGGAGGCTCTTCATCGTCAAACGGTGGGAACCTCATTCTCTTAAAGTGCCGCCTGTCACTCTTTTCCCGCCTCATACACACCCACATCGTCGCCCACTGGGCATGGAAGACCGGCTCGATGACTCTGGGTATCTCGTTGACCAATGTCAGACACCCATTGACATGATACAGCACCTTAACCTCCCTCGCTGACTCCCACGGCATGGGCATGTTCTCCAAGAGTTTCAGAACTGCATGCGGCATGAATTTCAGCGCTCCCAGATAGCTTCTCTTATCACTACTGAACTTCTTTTGCGAAACATCGCCAATATCCTTGACAATCTTGCGCAGATGCTCTGGTGGCATATCTGCTTTCTGTGTCTCCACGTAACCTCCCTTGCGCTTCTCGCCGAATCGATTGCGCTGTGATCGTAGCCATTCCTTCTTCTTCTGGGCGAACTTTGCAACCTGAGGATCTGCTGGCGGTCGATAGCCTGGTGGTGGCGGTGCCATAGGCATGGAAGGGGGTGCTGAAGCTCCCCATCCAGGTGGCGGTGGTGGTAATTGAGAAGCCATGATTAGGGTGTTCAAAGACTAGCTTTCGAACTGGCGCGTTGAGGGTAGAAGACTTCACCTTCTATCAACGACAGCCCTCCACAAGGAGCCGTCACGGAAGTGTATGCAAAGGGTGAAGAAAAGACTGCGTAGAAGGAAGACGAACACACGCTGGGAGAGTAAGAGAGAGCTTCTTCTCCTTCGCGATGAAGCAAGTCCGTGTCGTGCATCCAAAAAGTGGCGCCCAGTTGTAAAGAAGTTAGTTTGAGCTAGTGTTACCCTGGAAGGAATTAGCCGCAGGAGAGATAGGCTCACACGTGACCCACAGATCTCAAGCGAAAATCGAACTTCGAGATCATCAAACCGCCAACGACAACTTCGAAGCCCACGAATTAGACCACGGGCAGCTGAAGCTACGAAAGAATGCCTGATTCAAGATTGACCTACGTAAGCTGAGCTCGTCCCCGATCTTTTGTGCGTTGGTACTGATCACCACCTTAACAGCGACGGAGGAATCCGTAAGTGCCTGAACCTATGCGTACAATTCAAGATCGATAGACTTGGGTTGTCGCCTGTATAGTACGAGCTCATACTCGCAACAGGTACAACACGCGCTCCAACAAAGTCCGTGTTGTCAAGACCCCCGGCGGCAAGCTACGATACCTACACATCAAGAAGAAGGGCAGTCCACCGAAATGCGGTGACTGCGGTATCAAGCTTCCAGGAGTGAGTTACTAGTTCATTTATATTTGCAAGGTCAAGATTCGTTCAGGAGAATGGTATCATTTGGGTGTCGAGATGTGCTGGGGGTAGACGTGCGAAAATCGAAAAAGTGAGAGCCCGAAAAGGCTGGGTAACAAATTGGGCGGGGCTGCCATGGATTATCAATATCCGATACTGGTCGATTTAAATAGAAGGCGCTGTCAGAAAGTTGCAACTTTGTTGGAGATATGCTGACAACTGAATCTCCACTAGATCCCAGCCCTCCGACCTCGCGAGTACGCCCAGATCTCCCGACCCAAGAAGACTGTTCAACGTGCCTACGGAGGATCGAGATGTTCAAACTGTGTTAAGGATAGGGTTGTACGAGCATTCTTAATTGAGGAACAAAAGATCGTAAAGAAGGTCCTGAAGGAGTCCCAGCAGAAGAAGCGTTAAGGTTCGGGGTGGACTTAGATGTGTTTATGGATTGGGCATGATGGTATTCCGGGTTGCTAGGTAGTGCCGCAGGTCTCCACCCTTCATGAGGCAGGCAGTCTACCAGTTTCGGGTTCCGCCAAACTACAATGTGCTTTCAGTTACATGATGGTTTGACAGCTCATTCCAGCCCGGCAAGAGACTCCTACGTGTAGGAAATTTTATACAACAGCACACCGCAATCTTCTACGGCCTCTTCCGCGACTCTTCACCCTCGTAAACGAGAACCGTCCCCAATTAGAAGATCAACCTTTGCTACATTGCTCATTTGGTAACATCTTGCTATCCTCAAGTCATGGCTATCGAGCAATTGATCACAATTGTTGCCGCCCAAAACATCAAGTAGCCAGGAATCCCAAACCTGTCTTCCGTTGATCCAAATTTCTAGTCTCGCTCTTGAGCGCTCTTGCTTGTACCCTGGTCTGAGTCACTAATGTTTACATGGAAATTTGTCCGAGTGGGATCTAAAGTATCATTATCGACATCGTTTTTTCAGGAGAAGATTTGTATTCAAAGCTAGAGTGGTTGGTTGACTGCAAAGCCTTCCGCCATCAGAGCACTGGATGGCGCCCTGTGAACCCAAGCTCCGGATATGTATTATCATTCGATCGGCTCCCAGGCTACAAAGCCGTGGGCTGTCGTCGGCGTCAAGGTTCATGTGCCCTCCTCGACAACGTGTATAAGTCTTAGAAATGCAGGTCTTGAGATGCGCACCATTCCCCATTGCTGATGCCGCTGTGCCCCAAGGCCGCATCGATGCGGTAGGGCTGGTGTTGCAAAGTTTGTAGATTATCGTTCTGCCCCTGTGGTCAAAGGAGAAGTCTCTGTCTATTAAGGAGTTTGTGATTTCTGTTCTGTTAAGCATGTCGTTCTCCCTTCGTGCGAGCCTGCCAGATGGGAAGCATTCAACACTGTTGGCCTGTCCACCCATTCATCTTCTTCCCTTTTGCGGTACGTGGCCTTATACCATGGTTCACTCTGAGTCCCTCTTCCAGGTTGACCTCTTCATCTAACCCCGTACAATCCTCGTCTTCAGCCTTCTCTTTCTCACTGCTCCTCAAAAAGGGCAATCTTCGATCTCCATCAAATCTCTTTCTCGCTGAGGTCGGATTGTCAACCACGGATCCAAGTCGCTCAACAAATTTCGAGATCCGAGCATCATATTCGACAGTCTGAGCGTGTAGCTATCGAAGTCTATTTTCAGAACGTTCCGCATGATTCAACGGTATGTACTTGAGTCACGGCTCTGCCAGTAACAATGTCTGACGGGCAACGGGTCCAGCAATGTGCTGGATATCGAGAGCGAGACCAGCCCCACGGAGTCTAGCTTGGTGGCGGAGGTGGCGGAGGCGGCCGAAACGGCTTGCGCACAAGTCTCGGCTGAATTGAAGCTGAGCTCTCCGCGGTGGGAGAGTCGTAGGCGTTGCTCATGTTCATCTTCTGGATTTCTTTCCCATGTTTCCTAAGCAAGGACTCACGGTATTGGAGGTCGTCTGTGTCCATCCTGATCAAGTCCTTCGACGATCCGTGGGGTGACAAAGATTGAACTTGAGATGTTGCTAGTAAATTCTCTCTGGACACAATCTTGGTGTTGGATTGTATCCGGGAGATCAGGGATTGATTAGGTCAAAGGTAAAGAAAGACACAGCCTGAGACAAGGCAAGTATATGTAATGTGGTACGACTCAATCACAGCTTTTAGTGAATGGAGACGTTGCTAGTAATACATGTGTTGTACGGAGATGATAACGAGAAAATGAACAGCTCGATAACACGAACATGCTTGTTTTGTTATCTTTGATGTTATTGATGCAGGGCAAAAGACAACTCAGGACTTCC
>QQTW01002307.1_pt1 | contig 13793 bp, 15 predicted proteins | sample 1904831 | NCBI WGS metagenome assembly QQTW01 (sample SAMN09435610, study PRJNA476489) | Subsurface metagenome, whole genome shotgun sequencing project. | reverse complement strand
CGAATTGCTCTAAAAGTAGTTGAGCAAAACGCGGATCTGCTTCTTTAATATCTACCGTATGAATAGTCTCTTTCTTGTGAAAAAACATGAATTTCTCTCTCTTATAAAAACAGATCGGCAGACTAGCAAACTATCTGACTTTTGACTCAACCTAAATAATTATTGTTAAATAACTTTAGTCTTGCTTCCTTTTTATGTTAATAGATGCATTAAACGCCATCATGCACCTTAAGAAAGATTTGGTATTTGAACTTCCATGGTAAAAATTAACATTACACACTTTTACAAATGAATAGAATTATATTTCTACGTAATTAAAAACTATTTTATACAAATATTTAATTGAAATTGTAAGTTAATATTTTATTGCTGTTCAGCAGAGTAAGTATAAAAGTTTTGCATTACTCCAACTGTTTGAAAACGATACAGAGGCACAACCGAACTAATTGATAAGTTAGTGCGATAAACACTAAACAAAATAAAATTTTGTCTTTGCGTACTGCGAATAATAATTTGCTTTATCTGCGGGCGGTTGGAGTCAATTAAGGAGGAGCAAGAGCCTTGAACTAATGTTTCAAAAGCTTTAGGTACTTGGCTGCAAACATCTTTTTTTAAATAAGTAGTAAGTTGTTCTACTGCATATTCTTCATAGGTTGAGGAATCTGGGTTAGTTATCGCCATTGCTGTCATTAACCCAGCTAAAACAAACAAACTAATGGATGCAAGCGGTTTTAAGCTTTTCATTATCTATTTTTGATATTAATTCGTTATACCTGTTACGTACAGCTTTAGTTAACGCCGATACCAATCAGCAATTTTTTTAGGAGAAATACTGAGTAAGTAAGCAATAATTGCTACTTGATTGATGAAAATAGTTTGCATAATTCCTAACTTTTGCCAGCGCCTTTTTGAAGTAATAACGGGAGTAGAAATAATGGCAATTTGTCCTCTACGTCTCAAACGACAAATTAGCTCAAAATCTTCCATAATTGGTAAGTTAGCAAAGCCACCTAATTCGTGAAATAATTGAGCATTGAGGAATATAGCTTGATCTCCATAGGGTAACGCGAAAATGCGCGATCGCATATTTACACCCATTTCCACTAATCTCAACCTCCACAAAGCACTATCAATTCTCAATGCAAACGCACCCGCCACAACATTATTACTAGCCATTGCTTGATAAACCATAGTATCAAATTGGATTGGTAAACGAGTATCAGCGTGTAAAAATAATAAAATCTCTCCGGTTGCAGTTTGTGCGCCAGCGTTCATTTGTTGGGCGCGACTTGCAGTATTAAATACTACAACCTTTACTCCTAATTCTTTGGCTATTTGCACCGTGCTATCTTGGCTACCACCATCGACAACAATTACCTCTGCATTTTTTGTACTGACAATAGTAGCAGCAATATTTTCGGCTTCGTTTAAAACAGGAATAATTACAGAAATACGAGCAGAATGTATCAAAATCTGGTGATTACCGAAATGAAAGCGGAACAAATTTACTAAAAAACCGTCAACATTAACAAAAATTGTTATGGGTTGAATCATTGATAGTAAAGATTTTAGCCCTAGGGACTGAGTTAGAATAGTTCTCAGTACAAGGTTTGCTAGAAGGTCTTTGTCTCACTTTAAGCAAAGGGTGTTGATGATCGCATTTTATTCCACAACACAAAACTAAAGGCTTTTTAAGGCTGTTTTTTATTCATCATGCTTACTCAACATCGCAAGCCTGTAAGTCTGTCTCTAGTCTCCACAGACTTACCCCTGTGGTCAGTAGTAGAAACTGCTGCAACACTATATCAAAAAAACTGCGAACAGTTTCATATAGTCTTACACGAACCACCGTTGCAGCAGTTAGAATTGGCTACTCCTCGTTTACTCTGGCTGGATATTTCCCCCTATCGGGTAACAATGAGTATGCAAGCAAGCGGTAAAGTAAGTTATCGTCATTCGTGGCAACAAGGCGCTTATGGGTATAGCTACTATTGGTTGCAAAGTCAGTCATTCAAGCCTCAAGAGCAATTGCGATTGCGTAATTTTACCTGTAATTTAAAATTAGTTGGGCAAACTTTGCCGAAAAATTTGCGTTTGGAGTACGAGTTATGGTCAGAACAAGTGCAAATGGGACGCTATACACTGAATTTGGATATTCACCATTAACTTATTGAGAATTATTGATGATAAGATCGCGATCGCCTATACTAATTATTAGAGGTACTTGCAAATAATTAGCAACAAATAGGAAGCGGCGCGATCGCACAACATGGGAAACGATACACTACAAGCTAAGGCAAAGCTACTATTGAGCCGCAGACAATTTTTAGAAGTTGCTTTAGCCGGGGTAGGTGTTACGGGTGCAGCCTTTGCTTATCAAGCACTCAATCAAAAGTCTATACCTGTGCGAATCCCTAAAATCTCCTCGGATGACTTGCCAAAAGATAGCAATAACCCGATGGCAGTCTTGCGAGATTTTGATTATGGGACGGTAAAAAGGGAACAAGGACGGATAGTTAGAGAGTATAAAATTGTTGCCGAAAATTCAACAATTGCTTTAAATAGTGCTGTTAATTTTAATACTTGGAACTTTAATAATCGTATCCCAGGGCCAACATTAAGGGCAACTCAAGGCGATCGCATCCGGGTAGTATTTTATAATAATGGCGGACATTCCCACTCTATGCACTTTCACGGTATTCATCCGGCGGAAGCTGATGGTTTGCGCCCAGTACGTCATGGAAATGCGGCAATTTATGAATTTGATGCTGAACCTTTTGGCGTGCAATTATACCATTGTCATGTTGAACCTGTAACACGGCACATTAGCAAGGGATTGTATGGAATGTTGATTATCGATCCGCCCAAACCTCGCCCCCCGGCTGATGAAATCGTGCTAGTTATGGGAGGATTTGATACGAACGACGATAACAAAAATGAGTTTTACGCTTTTAATGGGCAACCAAACTATTATAAAACTCATCCGATTCCTATCTATCAAAACCAGCTAGTGCGGCTTTATTTGCTCAATATGATTGAGTTCGATCCGGCGGCTACTTTTCACCTCCATGCTAACTTTTTTCAAATTTATAAAACGGGTAGAACTCTTAAGCCTACAGAAGAAAGCGACGTAATTACAATGGGGACGGCGGAGAGACATATTTTAGAATTTGCTTACAAATATCCGGGCAAATATATGTTTCATCCTCATCAAGATGCGATCGCCCAAGAAGGATGTATGGGTTTATTTGAAGTTTTCCCAACAAGTTAGCATTTTTCACTCATAGTAAATAAATACCATGTCTATCTTACGATTTTTGTGTCTCACTTTTGCGGCGGCTATGCTCTCAGTTTTATTTAGCTGCAATCAAAATCCATCAGTTACAACGCCAAATGTTGCGCCTACTAATGTTTCTAGTTCTGTGGTAGTTGCAAGCAAAAACAGAATTAATATTAATAATGCTATTTTATCGGAGTTAGATAAATTAGAGGCAAAGTTAGGTATTCCGGCTTTATCTAACCAAATTCAAGCCCAACGTCCTTATGGAAGCACTGAAGAATTAGTAAGTAAAAAGGTGATTAGTCAAGCTCAATACGAGCAAATTAAAGACATGGTGACAATTGAGGATATTGTCCTTACAGGTGTTGCTAAAGATGTTGATTACATGACTAAGCTGGGATTAATGAAGGGACACTTGTTAGTAGCTAAAGAACTCTTAGACTTACAAAAACCTGCTCAAGCTGAACCTCACATTGGGCATCCTGTAGAAGAAATTTATGTAGATGTAGAAGATCAATTAAATGAGCGTAATGTCCCAGAATTTAAAACAAGTTTGATTAGTTTGCAAGACTTAGTAAAAGCTAAATCTGCAAAAGTAGATACTAATTTTACTGAAGCTGTAAAATCGGTAGATAATGCAATCGCATTTTTGCCAGAAGCAAGGCGATCTTCGCCAGAATTTGTCTTACAAGTAATCAACGGATTGCTAGACACGGCTAATTCTGAATATACCGCAGCGATCGCCAATGGCAAAATATCCGCCGCCATTGAGTATCAAGACTCGCGTGGTTTTGTTAACTATGCAGAGGATTTATATAAAGGTATTTCTAGCCAAGTAAGCGCCGCAAATGCAGATACCGATAAATTGATTGCTAGTAATATGAGCGAATTAAGTAAAAACTGGCCCTCCGTGATTCCTCCCGCTACGCCTGTAAATCCTCCTGCTTTAGTTACACAGTTAATTAAAACTATTGAAAAAGAGTCCCAAAAAGTGTTAGACAGTAACACCACTGCTAACCAATAAAAATTATGCGCGAACTTGACCAAGAAAAAGCGATCGCTTTGCTTAACTCCATCATGGAATGTGAATTGGCGGGAGTAGTACGTTATACTCATTATTCTTTGATGGTGACAGGCCCCAATCGCATCCCAATTGTAGATTTTTTTAAAATGCAAGCAACCGAATCTCTTACCCACGCCCAGCAAGTAGGAGAAATTCTCACGGGGTTAGAAGGACATCCCAGTTTGAAAATTGCCCCAATGGAAGAAACTTTCCAGCATTCAGTCAAAAACATTCTGGAAGAAAGTTTGAATCACGAAAAGCGCGCATTAGACTTGTATAAATTGTTGCTCGATACGGTCGGTGATGCTAGCGTGTATTTAGAAGAATTTGCGCGGACAATGATCGGTACAGAAGAATTGCATAACATAGAAATTAAAAAAATGTTGCGTGATTTTAGCGGTAGTGCGGTTTAAAGACATATAAAAACCTAAGTAGAGATGTTGCATGGCAACGTCTCTACTTACATCTAATTAGCAACGCCCTTATTTCCGCCAGCCTTAACAATACCTAAAAATAAACTTATGAATTTTAGTGCGGCTATACCTACGTTTGTAATTACTCTCCGCGAAGGAGTAGAAGCAGCATTAGTAGTAGGAATCGTACTTGCTTGCTTAAAAAAAGCTGGACAAAAGCGATTAAACTCTTGGGTTTACGCGGGTGTAGGAGTAGGAATAATTGTTAGTGCTTTAGTGGGAATACTTTTTAGCCTCTTAATCCCTATTATTAGCGCCGCTAATCCAAAGTACACGACGGTAGTTGAACCCTTATTAGAGGGAGGATTTAGTGTAATTGCGATCGCCATGCTGAGTTGGATGCTAGTGTGGATGACTCGCCAAGCTAGATTTATGAAGGCGCAAGTAGAAGGAACAATTAGCGCGGCTTTGCAAGACAAAAATGCTGGCTGGGGCGTTTTCACCTTGATTTTGATTGCTGTAGTGCGAGAAGGCTTTGAAACTGTACTATTTATTGTTGCCAACTTTCAACAAGGCTTATTCCCGGCTTTTGGGGCTGTAGCAGGCGTTTTAACTGCCGCCTTTATAGGAGTATTGCTGTTTCAATGGGGAGTCAAAATTAACATCCGCTTGTTTTTTAAAACTATGGGGGTGTTATTGCTACTAATTGTCGCCGGATTAGTTGTCTCTGCTTTAGGACACTTTGACGTAGCTTTTGCAACTTTGTCACAAATGGATCGATCTTCTCAAGGCTTATGCTTTTACTACGAACGATTTACTAAAAATCCTTCCTGTATTTTAGGCGCAAGAGTTTGGAATACATCAAAAATACTACCCGATGACAAGTTTCCAGGAGTAGTATTTAATGCTTTATTTGGCTATACAGAAAATCTGTTTATCGTGCAAGCTGTCGCTTATGTCGTGTTTTTGCTAACTATAGGCAGTATCTATTTTCGCACTTTAGGCGGTAAAGTAAATAAAAAAACTGAGTCTTCACTTCAATTACCGTTAAGCACAGGGCAAGATTAAGCTGAGAGATAATATGGCTTTAGTCAAAGAATTGTTTACGCATCCAGTCAAAGGGCTAACTCCACAGAAATGCGATCGCGTATTTTTGCTTTGCGATCATGGCATTCCAGGCGATCGCGCTTTTGCTTTAATGTACGATGTTACTACTGATGTACCCGACACTGCTATACCTTGGATGCAGAAAAAAAACTTTGCGATGCAGTGCGATTTACCAGTTTTAGCCGCTTTAAATTGCCAGTACGACAGTAATACTACAATTATGAGTATTAAGCAGGGTAATAGAGAGTTACTAAAGGCTGCAACTAATACTTTAGAAGGACGCGATCGCCTAAGTAGCTTTTTTAGCGCCTATATAGCCCCCCACCGTCCCCAGAAAGGAACTTTGCGCCTAGTTGGCGATCCAGGAGGTAAAACCCGGTATAGCGATCGCCAACCCGTGCATATATCCTTAGTTAGTCAAGCGACTTTAGACGAACTTTCAAGCGCCGCAGGACAAGAAATCGATGCGCGGCGTTTTCGTCCTAACGTTGTGTTAGAGGGCGTACCCGCTTGGGAAGAATTTAACTGGGTAGGGCAAGAATTACAAATAGGACAAGCAAAAATTAGAATCTCTGCGCCAATTACTCGTTGTCTAAATATTGATGTTAATCCTGATACCGGAGAGCAAGATATTAAGCTTTTTTCTTTACTAAAGCAACACTTTGGGCATAAAGAAACGGGTGTAGTAGCGCAAGTAATTAGTAGCGGAAATGTAGCGGTAGAGGAAATAGTTGGAGAATAGTTGTTGTGCGATCGCTTGTAGTAGCGCAAGTATTGCTAAAGACAACGGAGAAGGGGAGATTCGAACTCCCGGAAGCTTTCACTTCATTCGATTTCAAGTCGAACGCGATAGACCACTCTGCCACCTCTCCAATTCAGTCGGTCAAAACTGACAGATGACTATCATAGCTTAGGATGGCACTGACTGCACTAATTAATTTATTAACTGGTAAGCAATACTATAGAAGTTGGGATCAAGATTGATAAATTTAGGATGGTTAGATGGTTACAACCAATGAATCTGTAAGCACTCCTATCGAAACAACCCTTGCTGAAAAGCGGGTTACTTTTTATAACCTTAGTTGGCAATCTTATAAGCAGATTTTAGCTGCACTTGGTAACAAACGAGCCGCACGGCTTACTTATTACAAAGGAACTTTGGAAATTGTGAGTCCTTTAGAAGAACATGAAAGCGCAAGCGATCGCATTGGTATATTAATTCATATTTTGACAGAAGAACTCAATCTAAATGTCAAGAGCATGGCTTCAACTACACTTAATAAACCTGAATTAAAAGTTGGTGCAGAACCTGATAAATGCTACTACATTCAAAATGAGCCTGCGGTACGGGGTAAGATAGTTGACTTAGCGACTGATCCGCCGCCAGATTTAATTGTCGAAGTAGATATTCCCAATACAGATATTAACAAAACTCAACTGTATCAAGATATGAAAGTACCGGAGTTTTGGCGCTATAACGGCAAAGTTTTGACTATCTACCTATTTAATAAAGATCGATATATAGAATCAGTTACTAGCCCTACTTTTCCCTTGCTAACTAAGTCAAAGATTTACGAATTTTTGGCGCAGTGTAATACTGAAGGCGAAACCCAGACTAAGCGATCTTTCCGTACTTGGCTACAAGAACAGATGCGATCGCTATAATCTTGGGATAGTTATCTTTTTATCTCCTCATGTCTGCATCTATTAATTTGTTGAGCGAAAATCGCTGTTTTCACGGTACAGTTGGTTTTTACAGCCATCAATCACAAACCTGTAATAGTGAAATGCGTTTCTCTATTTACCAGCCGCCGCAAGCTTCAATTCAAAGCGTCCCGGTGCTGTATTTCCTTTCTGGTTTGACTTGTACGGAAGAAAATTTTACCTTCAAAGCAGGGGCGCAACGTTTCGCCGCGCAATATGGTTTGATGCTAATTGTCCCTGATACCAGCCCCCGCAACACAGGAATAGAAGGCGAAAATGAGGATTGGGATTTTGGTAGTGGGGCGAGTTTTTATGTCGATGCGACCCTTGCACCCTGGAAAGCCAACTATCAAATGTATAGCTATATTGTTAAAGAATTACCTGCTCTAATTGCTGATAATTTTCCGGTACGAGCAGACAAACAAGGCATCTTCGGGCATTCTATGGGCGGTCATGGGGCGCTGGTGTGTGCTTTGAGAAATCAGGAGCAATATAAGTCAGTGTCCGCTCTAGCCCCAATTGTTGCTCCTCTGCGTTCTCCATGGGTTGACAAAGCTTTAACCAAATACCTCGGGACTAATAGGGAAGCTTGGAAGGAGTATGATGCTACTGAACTTGTGCTTACGGCTAACTACAAGCATCCGATTTTAATTGACCAAGGTGCGGCGGATAAATATTTAGACCAGCTTCAGCCCCATTTGTTCGAGGAGGCTTGTAAGGTGGTGAATCACCCTTTAACTCTGCGTTTTCATCCCGGTTACGATCACAGTTATTACTTTATTGCTACCTTTATTGAGGATCATCTTCGTCACCACGCCGCCATTTTAGGCGCTTAAATATGAATTATTTATGCCCTTGCTGCGGCTATCTAACATTTACCGAAGAAGTTTGTGGAACGTTTGAAATCTGTCCAGTTTGTTTCTGGGAAGATGATAATACCCAAAGTAAAGTTCCGAATTACGAAATTAGTTTGTTAAAAGCAAGGGAAAACTTTGTAAAATATGGAGCAGTTAAAGAAGAATTTATGGGCAAAGTTAGAAAGGCATTGCCTGAAGAAACTCCTTGATGGATAACTATTTGCGGCTTTTCCAGTATCCAGGTTCTCGGCTGCAATGTGTTACCGCTAAAACCAGAATATAGTCTTGCTCAATAGTATAGAGAATTGCATAGGGAAATTTTCGCGTCATGCAACGCTGCACATCCTCGTCAATCGTGAGATAACGAGTAGGATACTCTCTAATTTGATAGACTGCATCTTCAATAGAATTAATAAATGCCTGCGCTAAGTTAGTGCTTTGTTTTTGATAATATTTGACTGCATCCGCATATTCTGCTAAAGCTTCAGGGTGAAATACATATTTCATTGCTCAAGTAATAGCCTGACGTGAGCCAAAGCTTCATCGCCTGTAACTGTCTGTACAGACCCGCTTTGCACTTCATCCCGTCTTTTCTTTGCTTCCACGAGCCAAGTTGCCTGAATAGTTGGGTCGATATCAAACTCTAAGCTTTCTACTAGCTTTTCTACTAAAATCGCTCTTGATCTACTAGGCAAAGATAATATTTCTTCTGTCAGTTGCTCAATTGACCGCATAACATTTTGCCAGATGCTTAATTATGCTTGTATCGTAACAAGTTTAGCCCAAATCCAAGCAATTATTAGGAGCGATCGCACTACACTAATTAGTGAATGTGATCGCATTTACTAGCAATAGTAAGTAGTTTTTACTTAAAAGCATCTATTTGTTACGCGCAGATTGTACTGCTAGTTAGGGGGATCGAAACGATTAACTGAACTAGCGATCGCAATCATTGGTAGACCTGCACCAAGACAGATCAGCCATTGATTTAAGTTTAGTGGTGCTGTGGAGAAGATGTTATTAATGAAACTCGATTGACTAAAAATTATCTGTAATATTACAGCGCCAACAATACCCGCAGCGATCGCCGGGGCGCTACTAATTGACTGAGTTTGATTTTTTAATTTAGCCACAACTGAGGGCAGTAATTGACTAATGCTTAATAGGTAAAAAATTCTGCCTGCAACTAAAGCCTGAATTGCCATTGTCCGCGCTAGATCAATATTTCCTGTGGTTTGGCGCGTCCATTCAAATACACCGAAGATGACAGTCCAGTTATATAGAGAAATCGCTAATATCCGCCGGATGCGATCGCCGTTCAATAGAGCTTCATTAAAAGGGCGGGGTGGTTGTTTCATCACTTCTTGAGACTTAGGCTCGAAAGCAAGCGGTACTGTCATCGTGATTGAATTAAGCATATTTAGCCACAAAACTTGTAAAGACAAGATCGGCAGTTCTCTTTCTAGGAGAACGCTAATTAAAATCGTCATCGATTCGCCACCATTCACGGGCAAAATGAAGCGCATCGCATTAAGTAAATTTTTGTAGACATTTCGACCTTCCTCAACCGCAGCCGCAATTGAAGCGAAGTTATCATCTGTAAGTAACATATCAGCCGCTTCTTTCGCGACTTCAGTACCAGTTATCCCCATTGCAATGCCAATGTCAGCTTGCTTGAGTGCTGGGGCATCGTTGACTCCATCTCCTGTCATTGCCACAATCTCACCTTGAGATTGCAAAGCTTCAACCAAGCGCAGCTTTTGTTCGGGGGCGACACGCGCAAAAACAACGCCATCTTCTACGGCAGTCCCTAGTTCTTGCTGGTTCATTTTCGCAAGTTCACTGCCAGTAAACGCTAGAACTTGCTTATTCTTTTTCAAACCAATTCGACGCGCGATCGCCTGTGCAGTCACCACATGATCGCCAGTAATCATCTTTACTTGAATACCCGCAGACTGGCAGGCTTGTACTGCTTTGATCGCTGCTGGACGCGGCGGATCGATCATACCCTGCAAGCCCAAGAAAATTAACCCTGTTTCGATATCTCGATGATCTACCGAGTCCTGGTAAGTCGCTACAGGCTTCTGAGCAAAAGCTAAAACTCGTAACCCCTGTTTAGCTAAATTATTGACTTCCTGCTCTATTTGTTCGCGGTTTACAACGATAGGCTGCCCGTCGGTATCCAGCATTTGCTGACAGCGATTGAGAATTGTCTCTACTGAGCCTTTGACATAAATAGTCCTGAGAGCGGAATTTCCCTTTTTCCCTGACCCTTCATGTAAAGTTACCATGTACTGAAACTGAGACTCAAAGGGAATTGAGTCCAACCTGGGCATTTCTAACACCTCCTGAGTCAGCCCTGCTTTATTGGCAGCAGCAATTAAGGCTCCCTCGGTTGGATCGCCGATAACCTCCCACTTACCGTTTTTAGCTTCCAGATTGGAGTCATTGCACAAAAGTCCAGCTTTGAGGCACTCTAGTAAAGCTGATCGCGGAGTTGCGATCGCACTATTAAAGAAAATTTCACCTCCAGGGTTATAGCCTACTCCACTGACAGTATAATTCTGACCCCCTGCATAAATTTCTTGCACTGTCATTTGGTTTTCAGTCAAAGTTCCAGTTTTATCAGAACAGATAACTGTGGCACTGCCTAGAGTTTCAACGGCTGGAAGCTTGCGGATGATGGCATGACGACGAGCCATGCGAGAGACACCTACAGCCAGCGTTACAGTCATAACTGCTGGTAATCCTTCTGGAATTGCACTTACTGTCAACGCTACGGCAGCTTCAATTGCATCTGACCAAGGTTTGTGTCCTAGTCCTACGGCAAAGGTTAGGGTAGCCAGCCATAAAACCATGTACAGCCAATTTTGACTGAAAGCGTTAAATTTACGAGTTAATGGTGTAGTAAGATCAGTTCGCTGCTCAATTAGCTGGGCAATTTGACCTGTTTGAGTTTCCTGCCCAATGGCAACAACAATGCCAGTTCCCTGACCAAAGGTCACAAAAGCGCCAGCGTAAGCCATGTTGAGCCGCTCTGCTAGAGGAGTTTCTGGTTCTACTAGATCGTCGGAGTCTTTTTCAACGGCAACAGATTCACCTGTAAGCGCTGATTCATCAATTTGCAAGTTACGCACCTGAATTAGGCGCAAATCTGCTGGTACTTTATCTCCAGAAGTCAACAATACTATGTCGCCCGGTACTAACTCCCTGGAGGGAATTCGTAACTTTTTGCGATCGCGGATGACGGTTGCTTCGGTTTGAATCGAGGAAGCTAATGCAGCGATCGCTCCTTCCGCTTTTGATTCTTGGATAAAGCTGATTGTGGCATTGGTAGTCGTTACACCCCAAATTACCCCAGCATTTACCCACTCTTGGAGTAACGCCTTAATTACCCCAGCCGATAGCAAGATGAGCAAAAGCGGTTGGTTAAATTGTAAGAGAAATTTTAACCACCAAGGTTTGCCTTTCTTGGCGCTTAGTTCATTAGCACCAAAACGAGCCTTCTTTGCTGTCACCTGAGCCGCACTCAACCCTTGTTCGCGATTACTTTCTAGTAAGTCGATGGTTCGCTCAATGTCCAGAGAATGCCAGATTGGTAGTTTGTTTGTAGGCGCGATCGCTGCCGATTTTAATGAAGATGTTGGGCTTAATGACACGATAAAATACCTTAAATAGTTCTAATCAACTTTTAGCACTATTTAATAGTGTCGCAAAGCATTTAGCACTAATATTGTTAAATAATTATCATAGCTTTTCTCAATGCTTGCTCAGTCACTAATTGCTGTAGGATGCTGACGCTTACAGTTAGGCTTGAAATTGGCAGGTAGTGATAGGTGTGAAATTGGATTTGTCTACCCCTTTAGAATTAATTGGGCGCTCGGCGCAATTTCAGCGCATTGTAGAGATTCTCGCGGCTGACGGCGATTTGCTGATAGCTGGAGTTCCGGGCTGTGGGCGGCGTACTCTAGTAAAACAAGCGGCTCTGGAAGTTGGAGCAATAGTGCTGGAGGTGGATTGCATTCGAGCTACAGACGGTGAGCGCTTTGTGCAACTGCTAGGGGAAGCTATTAGCCACTTTGAACAAGCACTAATTCAAGAGTGGGTTGTCAAAAGTGCAGGAGAGTTTTTTGTCTTCAACTCAGAGGCAAGCGGTGGCAAACTAAAACTGTTGCGATCGCTTAACCGCAAGCAGGTATGGCAAGCCTTTGAAATGTTGCTTCACTTGCCACAACATTTAGCTGAGTCGATGGGTAAGCGGGTAGTGCTGATTTTGCAGGGCTTCCCTCACATTCGCTCTTGGGATCGTAATGGATTGTGGGAAACGACACTCAGGCGCGAAATTAAGCAGCAAACTGAGGTAAATTACGTCCTTATTACTACTATTGCTGAAACGAGTAGCCATGGAGATGAAACGATTTACCCGTTGGAAATTGTCAGTTTGACTTCCTTAGCTGATGATGTTTTAGCAGTCTGGGCGAGAGAAGTTCTGCACACAGAAGGGCTAACATTTGATTCGCGATCGCCCGCAATAGAAGTATTTTTAAATGCCGTACAAGGACACCTTGGCGATGCTATGTCACTAATTCGCCGTCTCAAAACTTTACGACAGCCTGATGGATTAATCCGTGTTCAACAGGTACAACAGGGAATTTACGAACTGCTCAAAGACTTATCAATTGTTTTTGAGTCTTTACTAATGTTGTTGCCAGCAAGTCAAGTACAACTATTAGAGTGTTTGGCTTTAGATCCAACTGAGAAGCCCCAAAGCAGAGAGTACATTCTTAAACATAATCTTGCTAGAGGTGGCAGCCTCCAGGGTGCTTTAACCGGATTACAGCAGAAAGGTTTGATTTATGGTTCTAAGCAAGGCTATCGACTAGCACTACCTCTACTAGCGTTGTGGATTCGCCAGCGTTTAACTTAAGTGTACAAAAATCTGGGCAACCAATTAATTTTGTTAATTAACATACCACTAACAGCAAAAAGCGATCGCACTACACTAATTAGTAAATGCGATCGCAATGTATCTTACTTAGTTACAGCCGATGGTGGCGTAGTCAAGTAGCTAGGCAAAGAGTTTTGTAAGGTTTTGCCATAAAGCGCCAAAGCATTACCGCCTAACAATAGTTCTAAATGTTCGCGGTCATAATCTGCAACTTCTGCCGCATCTTTAACACAGTTATGCAATACTCCGTCCCAATGTCCGTAGTCTCCAGAGAAACAAGTTAAGTGCTTGCCAATTTCACCCATCGCTACAGGAAGGTAAGCGGGGCCTGGATCGTCGGATTCAAAGGAAGTATAAATTTGTCCTCTATGAAAATACTCCATTGGATCGCGGTGACGCAAGTCGTAATGCTCGTACAAGC
>QQTW01002306.1_pt1 | contig 13798 bp, 11 predicted proteins | sample 1904831 | NCBI WGS metagenome assembly QQTW01 (sample SAMN09435610, study PRJNA476489) | Subsurface metagenome, whole genome shotgun sequencing project. | reverse complement strand
CCCAGAGGGATTCCAATCTTTGTAGAGCACGGAGATATTTAAAAGGTATCCAAGGCCGGGTGGTGCGCGACGCCGGTTTTGCGTGCCAACGATTTCCTTACACTCATAAGTCTGGATTCCCTCCTCCTGCCCCTAGAAGATTAGAGCCATGCCATCACTGTCTACCCTCCAGCTACTCATCGTCCTGGTTATCTCCGTCCTCCATCCAGCATACTGTTCCCCGCTCGATAAACCAAGCTCGCAGCTGGCGAGGCGCCAGTGGTAGCCACGGCCACGTTCGACTAGAACCTACAAGATATACAAGAAATTGAGAATGCTCGACGAGCCGGTAATAACCAGCATCGGCGTGATCAATGTGATACTCGACTATATAGTAATTAAGCTGGAGTTTCCCTCGCAAGAGCTCGACCTATATTGCCACTTATTAGTAGAAGCCATCAAGGCGAACTGTAATTCTCCAAATTACGCCATAGAGGCGGGTCCATCCTTGGACCGGTCAGGGATTTATATAGCTAGGGTTGCTATACATGTTAATAGTATAGCCGAGTTGAAATTCGATCCGATGTGCATAGTACAAGCAACCGCATGCTTCCGACTAGATCAACTTTTCCCTAAAGAATGTGTGAGTCGCTTCTTATACCTTTCAATCCAACTGCAACTAGGGGCTAATGACTTTCCACTATAATAGACTCAAGGCGAATTTAAGGATTACGAGGAGCAAATGCGTCGAATCAGAGCCCCAAAGTGGTACCCTTTCTCAAGCCAGCTCAACCGACGAGAATACTTATTACCAAGTTCGGAATATTCCCGACCTCTCCTCGACTGGAGTCCACGATAGCCCTGGCGCATGTCCCAGGGCCTTGAGACTTCGCTTGCGTCTCCTCTCTCCCTGTGTGCTAACCGTGAGGTCATTCTTACGGGCGTTTGGCCAACGCTAGGCGCTTGATGTTGTATTGATGTCGACTTGGCGCGTCTGAACTTCAAGACTATCAACTGCTATCCATCCCATCCTCGCTCTTGGCATTATCGTGGCGATCTGGTCTGCACCGCAAGTCCCCGAGAAGTAAGTTTGAGGAGCAGGCCGTTACCATAGCCCCTCCAAGGTACTCGAAGAGTAAGCAGACTGGCGAAACCCGTCGAGACACACTCAGTCCTCCGTATCGGACGACAAATAAGCTGGCCTGGGTGACAAACTTTTGACCATGGAAAGGTATGATGATGGTTAGATAGCAATAGCCGTCAAGCCTCATGGGCCGTATCTCGGTAGAGGCTCGTATGAACCTCTCGTGGTAGGTAGCAAAGGATTGGAGACCGGATCAAAACAACCCAGGAATATATTTGCACCAACCTGGCTCAGTCACTGTTAAGATTGGATGACAAGCCCCCGTCGATCCGACTGCCGCTGGATCCTCAAGGTGGCGACCGAAGACGCGTATGGTTACCATGTCCCCGGTTCTTGATAGGATATAAGTCTCATATACATTTCCTCAATAAATCAAATCACGGCCTTGTCCTGTGAGCTTGCTTTTACGTTTCAACCGTAGGGAACATTCGTGTTCGGCATTCCGCTTTTTCCAGAATCGCAGTCGAGCTCCGCAAAGGAGACCATTCTGATCCTCGTCAAAGTCGGGTCCTCCATACGATTATTCTGTAATCAATCCAAGGAGTAATTGCTGATATCGTCGAACCCAGTCGGGAAATTCCCTTACAGAGGTTAAATTCCACCACCAACGGCGCCTCTCAGAGAATGATCGTGGACATCCGGACCAAAAGTCAACGTCAGAACCACAGAGAGCGATCGATCCATATTAGTGACGTTCTTGACGTGCATTGAACCACCTTCGTTTCCTCAAGGCTGATCTTCTGTGGCTGACTTGGGAGTCGTCATGTACGGACCGAGGAAGTCTCTCGTACAAAGAATCATATTCGCTGCTTATGGATGAGGAGCTCTTGCTTGAGTAGAAGATGGGCCCCGGGCCTTTTCAAGTTACTCCAGATCATGTCCGATCGAATTGTGTAAGATGCAATCGATCTACACAACATCATGCTTTCACCTGTTGAATCCTGCTTATCTAGCAGGATCTATGCTGAACTAACATCTGCCTCTATATTCCTTTTTGAAACAGCGCGGCGGGCCGAGAGATAGATATTCCAACAGAAGGTAACAGCAGACCGTAGGTATCGTCTTTACACGGTGCAATACATCGTCCATGCTTCTACCTAGGTAATACTGCCGTTACGGAAGCTCGAATGAATTTTGCTCGGACACTGAGCGGGACCGCGCTTGGACAATCAATATATATAGTAGGTTACCACTTCGTCGCTTCTCTGTGATGAGTCTGCTACTCTTTTCAGATTTCTTTGGGATTCGTATCCTCATTCCAAATCATATATCTTCACATGAGCAATGATCGACGTCGTTGCGCTTTGTCTTGCATTTTTGCTCTTCCAACCAGCCTCATGTAAAATTGACCGCAGTTTCGAACTCTGGTCCGGGTCCCGAAAATACCACGCACCGAGCATGTCTACATGCGAAGTCTTCATCAGATCGGGGTCCGAGATTCGCCCAGATGATCGGTTGATCTGGGACCACTCACAAGACCTGGCGGTGTACCTGGTCCTTGATCCGACTTGGAAACACCTCTGTAGTAGGGAGCTGGGCAAAATGATGCACGATAGGTGCGGTGAGAGGCTCTATAGCAATCTTATTCCGAAGCTGTATCCGGACGGCAAGTGCAGAACCGTCATCTGGATAGTTCCAGCAGGCAAGAAGAGCTGGCGCCCGCCGCTGGTGAAGAATCGACCGAGACTCGACACTATCGCAAGAGCGATGGGATGCATTACTGAGGTTATCAGAGAGTGCAAGAACTGCGCCGGAGTATCGGCGCCATTCGAATGTGTGAGTTGTCCCTCCATGGATTAATGAGCCGTTGGCTTTAGAGAACATTACTAAAATACGATTAGACTGTTTCAAGGAAAAGAATGCCGCCACGTAAGTAATCAGGTCATCATGATGATCATGCCCATACAGCTGAGGCTGACATACTGCTAGATTTCAGATGGGGAAACTTGGATGATGTTACAGGCAACAACTTCTGGAGGTCCGATGTGGAAAGTAAGGAAGGCCCTTTCCTCACCCTGTAATCCTCATACTGATTACTGCTAGAGCGCGAGGTAGCGTGACTCGCTCTTCTCCAACGCACTTCTCGCCTTCCCTTGAAAACGATTGGTGCCAGACCTATCGCCATAGTCTAGATCACGACTATCACCAGCCACAGTACTAGTGACCGATGCATACAAGTATATATTCAGTGACATGCCGATAACATACCTCGGGGTTGATGTCGCGGACTTTTCCAGGATCGTCAGATTTGAGGCACTATAATGCAAAGCTTTTGGGTTCGAAATGAGATATGTATAAGGGACAATGGATTGAATCTATCATAGCTTCATTGTGGTCCTAGATTCCCAGTCCCCATGTACTCATGACCGCTGGGAACGGTATGCCTCGGGCGATGTAGTAAGTGTGGTGCGAGCCCTCGCAGCTTTGTTCGGTAAAGGCTAACGTGGTTAGAGCTTCCTCAGCCGCCAGGAAAAGTCTTGCTCTGCTCCGGCTACGTCTTCTATCTCGGCCTATCATGATATGAGTTCAGAACCGCAATGCGCCCAGGGCTAGGACTTGGATAACATACACATTTTCCTGGACGGGAAAGGTTCTGATAACAGTCGAGAATCCCAGAGATGCATCGAAGAGCGTCCTCAGAGTTCTGACTTGGGAGGATGTCGACTTTGCCGTCAGGTGCACGCCCGGCTACTCTCCAGTTCAGCTCGCATACTCCCTTGATAGGCCCGATTTGGTGATATCGAAATCTAGGAACCCACGGAAGCCGCTCCTCGCCGGTAATAGATGATAAGACGATATCCTGCTTCAGACACTCCTCTTCGATTAAGTTCACAAACGAATCGTCGCAGAACTGATCGCCCCAGCCCCTTAGGCGGTATAGCACGTTATAGTGGTCAGATGCACGTTGAACACGGCAATCTGACTGATCCGGCTGCTGGGTGGCGGAGGGCTGAAGAAACATGCAGGCTACGCACAGCAACCTGAAGACAAGATTCGATGTCGACATCATCCTCTATACCGTTCTGGCCAAAAGGCGGCCTTTTATGTTGGAGGGAAACAGAAGCCGCGCGGGAGTTCCTAGTGCCCGAGTTTTCCTGTGGGCGATGATTGACGAGCCAGCAAAGTCGGACTTAGATGGGGTATTTCAGGCGCTGACCTTCGTATATGAGTAGCCGCCCCCTATGATTGAGCTCATTCCTCTGAGGATTTGCTTTAGGCGGGATAGTGTTTCCCGCCTCTCTAAATGGGGTTCTTGTGAAGATTTGGCTTTCGCGTCTTCCTCGAAAGGGAGGTCATAACGAGCCACGGAGCCAGCCCCAGCGTCGTGCGCGTCGCCTGCCTGGTGTGATTAGCTTGGCATATCTGCGGATACCTAGGTACCTTTCCGGTGCGTCTTTGGCACGTTTGGCAAGCGGAAGTATGTTCAGGTCCTCTTTGGCTCGACGCACTTTGAATACGAAAGCTCAGGTGCATGTCGGTCGCATCCAAATACAACTGCTCGAGGCCGTCCAACAAGCTCGAGTCCCCGAGGCTACCAGGCCATGCGACTTCAGACCTCAGCCGGCACCGCAATGGAACTCATCGGCTCATATACACACGCTCCCGGTTTCGCATTACGAAGAATTCGATCAACAGCCAACCACCTAAAGCAGCTTTGCCTTCCCTATCATAGACCGGTCCGGTTCAGGAATCTTCGATCCTCTACATCCCGTCTCACAATTTGTATGTGGGCTGCCTCGAATGATCCTTGAACGATCTTGAAGACGCACGTACCAGAGGTAAGCTACAATTCTGACATTTAGGGGCAACGTCACGCGAATACGTATGGAAACGCACACATGATGCTTTGAGATGAAACTTCCTATATGCACAGTCTACGTAGTAGGTAGCCAAGTATACTTGACCTCTTGCGAGTCGGAGACAGTCACGCAAAAGACAAAAGCGACAGAATGAAGGTCATTTTTGCTTCGGTGCGGCGCTAAGGAGTCTTTCTGATCAGCAAGGTCATCATGGCCAACATCAACTCTTCATCGTCTCTTCTGCTATTCGCCTACCTGGTCCTACATTTCCTATTTTCACCTGTGCCCGCCTGGCAGGACGCGCTCGTCACACTGTTCGGTGGCAGACCGCTCCCAACCATGACTACACGAAAGAGTATAAAAATGCCTCCATACAGCCATCGAAGATAAACTCGGTGTGCAGAAGTATGTTGGCTTGCTCGCAGTTTCCACGACAAAATGGGGTAGCAGTCCGTGCAATCGACCTTTTTTTCGACGCAGTCGCAGTCGCCGGAGGCTGCGGCCTCGTGGCCAACTCCGACGATGTTCGAAGGGAGCCAACTTTAGAAGGTGGAAAATTTCTGTTGCAACTCGAAAGAGTCGTCCAACACAGAGACTATTGCTTTGGTGTGGCTGAGCAGCCTCACGAACGTCTTCCAGCAGGAGCCAAAATGGAAGCAGGGAACGTTGTGCCTCAAGAAAAATGTGAATTGTTTGGCGCCAACTGACGTCAGGCTTGTATTTGCGTATTTCATCTCATCAATACCCATTCAAACCTTCAGCCCGCGCAGAATGCATCAAGGGCTTTCGTTTCCTTTGGCTGATCTCTCTACAAGCATGGCCGCACACAACACGTGGCCCGGATTATCTTTTCGAATGCCACTGTTGAGGGATTCGCGATGGCAGGGATGAAACATTACAACACCAACGTCACATAGAGCAATGTCGTATACTAACGGTGTAAAAATAGATATATCTGCCTATCTAACCAATGACAACATTCACGCCCCTGTATCTTTCACTCCAACACAAATGAACGCTCATTTTCCTCAGCGAGGCCCATCAGTTCCCCGTCCATCATGCCGTGAATATAACATTCGCCCACTAAGGCAAACTTCTCCAGAGACTGCCCCTGCCGCACCGTATATGGTGTGTCAATGCCATAGAAGATGCAGATCTGATCACCAACCTCCGTCAACGGAGGAACTATACCAACGTAACCATCTCTGGTGACGCAGAAGCGCCGCTCATAGCTCATGCGAGTTGCTTGACTGAAACGGCCGACCCGGAGAATATTCTCGGGTCTGGCTGAATCCTGGGCGTTTTGCCTGGCTTCTGAGTCGTGCGGGGAAAGATAGTCCAGGAGATTGACAAGGGCCAGGAGAGCGTCCTGCACATCCGTTCCCGCCGTTATTTGGAACAAGGTCTCAAGCCAGGGAGCCTCTTCCTCTGGCAGCGGTGGAAGCTCGGGTGGTTCAACGCCAGGCTTTGTGCGAGCGCCGAGGATGGCCCAGAGACTTTCATGCCCTGACTGCCCTGTAAGAACTTTCCAGAGCAATGGTATCGGCGACTCTCCGTTCATCATACAGAAGCAAACTTCTCGCATAACGGTGCCTAGCTCCGCGAGGGTATCGAGGTCTACCAGTTTGCTCTCCCGCAACGTATCTTTGTAGCTCGTCTTGACCAAGCGAAAGCCCTCTCTGTGATCGTCCGGAGCTGGTCGCACTAAACTTGGGCCCTGCCAGTCCCTGTCTCCAATCATCGTTCGCCAAATGACGTCCTCTTTTGATTGACCGTTAGGATATGGTGCCTTGGCATCCGTATTGACCATATCCTCAACCTCTTCTATCCAGTTTCCGAATAATAATAGCATCTTGTGAGTGGATATCCTCATGTCAGCATCAAACGGGTATCGCAGGACAGAGCTCAGCCTCGCGATCTCGTCGACATGGAATCCGGTTATCGTCATGGTTTCGGAGTCTGACGCGACTTGAAAGATTGCTTTAGTCTCCAGGGCCGCCTTGTATCCTTTGTTGTTGCCAACGAGATGAGTATTCGGTGACGATGCTGCTTCAGCCGGACGCAGGTTCCCTATATTTCCGATGGTCTCCGATATTGGGCTAGCACTATGCTCTTCAAGACTGTCCTTTTCACCGTCAGGAATCACAGTGGCAGACCAATTTGGCACCCAAGAAGGCAAACTCTGATGTCTCCTCGGACAACCTATCCCCGCGAACGATAGCGTCCGCAACGGACACGACGCTGTCTCAACGGTGAAGAGGTACCGCGCGGCATCAACGTATACATCTCTGACAGTCTTCCGGTAATCCGGGGTGACCAGCGGATGGTGCTCCGTCTTTGCAAGTCCAACGACTGCAAAAACCTTGTCGCGTGGATCAGTGGCCCCAAAGCTTCTGAAGGACTCCAAGTAAAAGGAAAGATCTCGGGATGTTCCTGTCGTCACCTCGATCCTGACGTTGAATATTTGCGAGGCACGCAGCCCTTTGTGATCGCATGTTCTGACCCCACTATTGCTCGTCCTCTGAATCAGTGGCAGCGACTCTGCACTACCGAGACAGAATTGGATGATGTCACGCAAGTCTTGCCACATGATTTGTTCAGTGCCGTACAACATGCTCAGGTCGCGAGCCACTGCGACCTCCTGCACGATCCAAATCCGCGCAAACCAATCATTCTGTAGCAGAGTCGACAGGGCAGCAAGTTGCGCCTTGTGTTTCTCCTGTGAGTATTCGCGGAAGACTTCCCCGCCACTCCATCTGTGCGCTCGAATGAAGGCTGCCATCCCGGCCGAGATCCTAGCTGCTTCATGGGCATCCGAAGCATCGCCAAGCCAGACGACGACTTTTGTTGCACGATAGTAGATGTGCCTCATCAGAAGTACTTGCTGACTTCTCTCCTCCAAGTCATCCTGGTTGATACTAACCGAATCGATCCACAGCAATCTGCTGTGCCAACGACCTCGTAATTTTCGGAGGACCTGATGCACTTTCCACGTGACCCGCAAAGGTGAGTCGCTCACAATTATATTGTGCGTTTTGGCGAGAGTAGCCCAAGTATAGGAGATGGCCTCGTAAGGTTGATAATAACCCAGAGAGGCGTGGACGAGATCGCAACGGATCTCGGAACTGTCCGTTCCCGGCCATAGCCTCAACAGTCTAATCTCTCCCGATTGTTCTAGCTTGCGGTAGCGATAGTAGTTGTCGCCTTCTGCTTCATCTCCGACTGATGATTTCTGGGAGGTCTCGGGCGAGATGCGACCTCTCAACGCGCGATAAGCCGGCAGGTATGTTTTTGGCGTCAGAGCGACGAGGATGGCCTCAAATAGAATAGTCGCGTAGATTGCTTTCAGGATGGGGTGAGAAGTCTGCACCGGACGGAGGAGAAATAACAGAACCAACTCGAGACAACAGAGGGCCAGTCCTGCCAAACAGTATACTAGCAGAACACACGCATCAATGTAGATCTGAGATAGGCCATCGGATCCTTTACGCTGAGGAGTCAAAGACGCAATATATCTCCAGCACAGGTGCACAGCGACGTGAATCCCACAATAGATCAGAAGTGAGGTTGAATCCCTCAAAGGTATGAAGCGAATAACAATCAATGAAAGAAACTGTAGCACCGACATTCCAAAATCAAAGACTATATCCATCGGTCTGCCTACGTGTAAGAAGAGTACCATCCATGATTTGAGTTCACTAGAGAAGAACAAGTCTGCGGCAAACAGTATTATCGCCATGCCGATCGAGATCTGAAGTCGATCCGAGACTGCAACCACCAGCTCGAAGTAGGGATCTCTAAGGTCATCCATTTGACAATCAGTCTTAGACTGCAGTTGTTGCTTGCTATGTGTAAAGTATCTTACAGAAGCTTTGAGCGGCCATGAGCCATTCCTGGCAACCTGGCAAAATACGCTCTGGCAAAGCCAAGCTTTATATGCATGAAAGCTAGCCGGTTTCGGTACACACTATACTGCATACGCTGCGGGCTTAAGCACAAGAGAACTTGTGTTGTTGGATATAAAAAGCTCCAGCCCAGAATAAATACATTCAATACTCAACTTTGATTTTCTCATCACTTACACCCTATTCCGCAATGGATTGTCTAAATCTAGATCCAACGCTTGATCTTCACTGGGCCAATTACGGCGGAGGTACCTATACATATGGCCAATCGATCTACCTGCTGGCAGGAGACTGGCTGATGTCTTGGGTATATCAGCCATCCACGACATATTCGCACGCAATGCGGAACTGCATCCCGATAGGCTTTGTGTCGTTGAAACCAAAAGCCGCTGCCACGCCCAACGATCGTTCACATACCGTCAAATTAACGAGAGCACCAATCACCTGGCCCACTACCTACTAGCTCATGATTGCCAAGTGGGAGATGTAGTCATGATATACGCCTACCGGGGGTCTATTCACCCTTTTTATACGCTTCTTTCATGTACTAACAGTCTCGCAGCGTCGACCTCGTGGTGGGCTATCTTGGCGCTCTCAAAGCTGGTGCCACTGTCAGCGTGCTAGATCCACAGTATCCAGCGGAACGGCAGAAGGTTCTGTTGGATGTTGCACGCCCCAGACACTTGATAAGTATCCGGAGGGCCACTCAGGAGTTCGGAGAGCTTTCCAACACGGTAATGGATTTTATTGCCACGAGTCTCAGCATCAAATCTACCGTTCCCGCCCTGGAACTCTCAGATGATGGGCGACTCAAAGGTGGCGTTGTGGAGGGCAAAGAATGTCTAGCCCTTCAAGCCTCCTTAGCAGAAGAATTACCTTGCGTTACTGTCGGGCCAGATTCAGTCCCCACGCTTAGCTTTACTAGTGGATCAGAGGGTCGTCCCAAAGGCGTCCAAGGTCGGCACTTTTCCTTAACCTACTATTTTCCATGGATGGCAGAAAAGTTTGGCATGTCGGAAAATGACCGATTCAGCATGCTCTCCGGCATCGCCCACGATCCGATTCAGGTAAGTCTCATTATCGTGTCTCAGTCTTCGTCTAACACCTGACTCAAGAGAGACATCTTCACTCCTCTCTTTCTAGGAGCCATGCTGTATATTCCCCCGGCCGAGGTCATCACTTACGAACTCCTTGCGGAGTGGATGAATGAAAACAGCGTTACCATCACTCACCTGACTCCAGCTATGGGCCAAATCCTCGTGGGTGGAGCCACTACCCAGTTCCCTGCTCTCAGGAATGCTTTCTTTGTTGGCGACCTCTTGACCAAGAAAGACAGTCGGAGGCTCCGAGATCTTGCCCCGAATACCACCATCATCAACCTTTACGGCTCGACCGAAACACAACGCGCCGTGTCATTCTTCGAAATTCCAAGCAAAGCACAGAATTCTGCTTTTCTGGACCAGTTGCCGGATGTGATACCAATCGGCCGAGGGATGATTGATGTCCAACTTCTGGTCATCAGTCGTGATGACCGAACCAAGCAATGCACCGTCGGCGAGATAGGGGAACTGTACGTGCGTGCAGGCGGTCTTGCAGAGGGCTACCTAGGTGACGACGAGAAGACGACGGAGCTAAACCGGTCAAAGTTCGTCTCGAATTGGTTTGTCGATCCCTCCAAGTGGTTGAACGAATACAACAGCCAGATCACCACGAGTCCTCGCGAGCCATGGAGAGAGTACTTCAAGGGCCCGAGAGATCGCGTGTACAGAACCGGCGACATTGGTCGACTTCGCGCGGACGGAAGCGTCGAGTGCATCGGTCGGATTGACTCGCAAGTCAAGATTCGAGGTTTTCGAATCGAGCTAGGTGAGATTGATGCTCATCTCTCGCAGCACCCTTTCGTGCGCGAGAATGTCACGGTAGTCCGACGCGACAAGGACGAGGAGCAGACGCTCGTCTCATACTTCGTTCCAGAGACAAAGCGGTGGCTCCAACACCTTCAGGAGCAGGAGAATGGCGACAGTATGGATCACGACGCCACAGATGACTCGGTGGCCGGATTTCTAAGACGGTTTGGGTCGCTCTCTCAGGATTGCAAGAAATTCCTTGCCACGAGAGTTCCGAAGTATGCCGTACCTAGCATAATCATCCCTCTCGCACGGATGCCTCTAAGTGAGTGCTCTTGCCTTTATACTATACACTTTCACTAACGGATCACGAAAGACCCGAATGGGAAGATAGACAAGCCTGCACTTCCATTTCCGGATGCCACCGACCTCGCTATTCTCAATAGAACAAGGCGTTCATCAGCAACTGCCGAAATGACAGATACCCAGGCTCGGTTGGCCAGAGTGTGGACGTCAGTATTACCCAACGGTTTGGCACGCATGTTTGTGCCCGAGTCCAATTTTTTCGATGAAGGCGGCCACTCAATCCTTGCTCAGCAGATGTTCTTCCAGATCAAGAAAGAGTGGAAGGACATCGATCTTCCAGTAAAGGTGATTTTCCAAGCCCAGACCTTGGAAGCTCTTGCAGCAGAGATCGATCGTGCCCTGGATCCAATCGGTCTGCGCCTCGACACAATGCCTCTCTCCAAGGATGGTGAAGTCGAGGACGAAGCGTACGCTGCTGATGCGAGAGACCTGATTCAGCGACTTCCGCCATCCATCCCGACGGTACGGACTGATCGCAATGCTGACGGTGTCAGCACCAGTCCCACCGTGCTTTTGACAGGCGCCACGGGCTTCTTAGGCTCGTACATCCTCCGCGAGCTCCTCACTGGACCAAACCCGGCCCGAGTCATCGCACATGTACGTTCCAGGGACGCGGGAGAAGGCCTTGAACGACTCAAGAACACACTCACAGCATACGGTCTGTGGTCGTCAGATTGGGCATCGACGTCCAAGCTAGACGTCGTGGTGGGAGACATATCAAAGCCGAAGCTAGGTCTAACACAAAGTACCTGGGAACGTCTAGTCGACGACGTTGACGTTGTCATCCACAATGGCGCCCAAGTCAACTGGATGCTTCCGTACTCCAGCTTGCGCGCCGCCAACGTCCTCAGCACGCTTGACTGCATCCAGCTCTGCGCCTCTGGCAAACCAAAACGTCTTGCCTTTGTCAGCTCAACATCAACCCTAGACTGCAAGCACTACACTCAGATGTCCAGCGCCGGAAACCCGGTTCTGGAGTCGGACGACTTGGAAGGCAGTCGTAAGGGGCTTGCTACAGGCTACGGCCAGTCCAAGTGGGCAAGCGAGTACATCATCCGCGAGGCCGGCCGCCGTGGTCTCGTTGGCGCCGTCGTACGACCGGGATACATCACCGGCGATCCTGCATCCGGTATCTCGGTGACGGACGACTTCCTCGTGCGGCTATGGAGGGGTTGCTTGCAGGTTGGGGCGCGCCCTGATATCAACAACACCCTCAATGCGGTACCAGTCACCCAAGTCAGTCGGATCGTCGTTGCAGCGACTTTACACCTCGATGCTGCTCTCGGGCTGCCTCTGGGTGTCGCTCATGTGACCAGTCATCCGCGCCTTACATTAAACGAATGGATGAATGCACTAGAAAAGTATGGTTATCGCGGCCCCATGGTGCCGTACCGGGAGTGGGTTACGAAGGTGCAGGACTACGTGGGCGGCGATGTCAAAGAGGAGTACGCTTTGTTACCGCTCTACCATTTCGTCGTAGGAGATCTGCCTGCAGATACTGTCGCGCCAGAGCTGGATGACGCTAATGCGGCACAAGCACTGCGGCTGTATGACGGCAAAGCGAATGCCGAAAGTAATCCGTTGGCAGGAAGCGCTCTATCTATACAGGCTCTGGGCATGTACCTGGCATACTTGGTGGCTATTGGCTTCCTTCCGGCACCGGCGAATAAGGGAGATTATGAACTCCCAAGTCTCGATAGCGGTCGGCTCGAGGCTTTGGCTGCTGGTCGTGTTGGTGGCAGGTCTGGAAGGTCTTGAAAATCCGATAGAGTGTCTCTTGTCTATTATATAGTGGGACTGCACATTTAGGAAGGGCCACCATTCCAGAGAGCTTCTAATAAATAGCAACGGAGATAGCTCGTTACGCGTCCTTTTTCCATAAAAGTAGTGGCGTATTAATCTCAAGTTATTTGGGGTCCGCGTCTAGAAAGCTATACAATAGAGTGTGTACCCTAGACTCGACCTAGTCTCAGATGCTTGAAGTGGGCTCGGAACTCGAATCCTAGTTGGAGCTGAAGTCGTCTGCACATCTACCCGTCGACAGAAATCTTCACCATGGTATCTCAATCAACCCTCAGCATAATTAGACGCAATTCCAGCTCGAATCCAAACCACCCAATTATCTGACCATATGGACCACCTGTTACTGCCCTCTGAGCCTCTGCACGATCCAGTCAGTGTACCATACCTGTGCACGAAGGAGTATGATGGCGAGCTGTGGGTCTACTACTGTGACCGACAAGGCCTTGTAGACCTTGACCTGAACAATCCAAGCTTCTGGACCAACCGTTACGATATTCTCCAGAACTGGCTTTGGTTTGGACCCCTGCATTTCTTTTTTGGAGCAAAGGTAACGAAAAGGAATCTTACTCGAAAACTTGGCCGAGATCGGATTGTCCTTGATACCTCCAAGTTGTCAGGATGGATCCGTCACTGGTGGTCGGATTGGGTAGAGCTTTCAGAAGAAGAAAAACCTGTCGTGGAGATAGATACGACGAGAACCCTGAAGTTTTGGTACTCTATATTTCAAAGAATCCGATGTAACGACGAGACCGGAAGGCTTTTACTTTTCAGCATATCCGTTCTTCACGAAGCCCTCTTCAACATGTGGACGCACATACACCCTTCAGCGTCACTGCAGTCGTTGAATTTTCGATCCCAAACGGCTTTTCGACTACCAGAGTGCGAGGACACATTGCTGTGGAAGAAGATGCTCAAGGAAGGATGGTGTCCTCAACAGCTAGCGAATCTCATGAT
>QQTW01002305.1_pt1 | contig 13800 bp, 22 predicted proteins | sample 1904831 | NCBI WGS metagenome assembly QQTW01 (sample SAMN09435610, study PRJNA476489) | Subsurface metagenome, whole genome shotgun sequencing project. | reverse complement strand
CTATTACTGGTGGCTGGCCATGGATTGCTGGGCTGTGGAGTGTGGTCGTCGCCTTCCTGGCATTCGTGGCGCTCTGGCTGTACTCCGAGCCACCAAAAGATGTCAAACTTCTTGGGGGCAAGTAGTACAGAGGGTAAAGCTGAGTCTAGAATTAGAGCTGAGGTGAGTAGTACGACACCTTGTTCTGCTGTATTCTATAGTGATAATGTGGTCCTTCCACTTCACAAGGTCTTACAGTTGACCAACCCAGCACCAAAAAGATTTGACTCGATATAATGCGACGCATCTGCTCGTTCATAGCTTCTTACCTAAGCGATCTACCAGAAGGTACGAAGTGGTGCACCAAAAGCAGGTAAGTCAGGCTCTCTTGTGTAAAATAAGAGGCAGAGACTTACGGGTGTGCATAGATGGGCCTTGGCGACCGGATCCTTGAAGTATTCGGGCCCTAATACCTGAGAAAGGGTCTAAAGAGCAATCTCATTTCAGCAGTGTATACTGGCTTTCTTAACCGTGGTATTCTTGCACAGTTAGTCAGTCAATGGTACAAGCTAGCTAGCACTAGTCACTATCGGTAAAGCTTCGACACCAATGTAGTCTGACTACTTTTGGTGCACTTAATACTCTGTATTATTGAAATGATGGATATCTCCTGGACCAAATGGATCGTAGCTACTACGCAGTAGCTTATGTCTGACAAGATCATGTCAGAAGTATCAAGCTGAAGGTTTGCAGTAAGACAATCAACCCTGAAGTGGAAAGGTTCGTGACATGCCTCTTACGGTTAGAGGCACAAATAGTGCAGTATCGTTTAGCTTTCAGAGTGGCCGTCTTGTTGATATTCGTGCTGCCGCAAAAATTCTAGATTTTACATCTGCATGTTAGCTAAGTAAGGGTATCAAGCTCTATCAAAGCCTTCTAGATCCGTCAATGTCGATCGGGGCCTATTGACCTCAAAGAGGCAGCTGGAATCGTTATCCAGGTCATGGTCCGCATGAAGCCTCCATCGTGGGTGGAGTAGTACCCACGTAAACGATGCGGACAAGCTTGGGCAAGCTTCAGCAGACGGACTTGGTTGTCATGATGATGTTTCTGAGAATTTCTCGCCTCTGATCTGCTTTCTTTTCTCTGTCATACAGTTCCCAAGACAAACTCTTTTTGTATTCTTTCTCGCGTCAGAATCCCATTTGCGCTTGATGCTCCCACTGTCAAGCGTGGTTGATTCTGTGCCCGTCCTGCTTGCGGTCATGCTTACGGTCAAACATGAAGCATATGGATATGAATCTTTCTACATGCCTTATGTTTCATGCTCTCCTCTGCGCTTTTACTATGGCTCAATTTTCTCCCACTGAAAACATCCCGATATCCTGCAAAGAGGTATGCAAATCACACTATCTTGCCTGCTTTTGAGTCATGTACCTTCTAATCAGCCCTCTGCTCAGCCAGGAATAAGTGAGACTACACCGGGGTCCAGAAGCTATGCCGGATACATTACTCTTCCACCAGGCACGGCGGACGAAATCAACCACAATTTCTCCATCTCGACGTTCTTCTGGTTCTTCGAATCAAGAAAAGACCCTTCAAATGCGCCATTAACGAATATGGATGAATTGTGGTCCTGGTTCCTCCTCGATGATCGGACTACTACAGGAGCACGGGCCTTGTCTCTTAAATTCTGATTCTAATTCAATGATGCCCAATCCATGGAGTTGGAATGCAGAAGTCAACATGCTTTATGTCGATCAGCCTGTGCAGACGGGCTTCAGCTATGATACACTCAACAAGGGTACTTACGACGCCACTAATCAACAGATTATCTTATCAGATTTCACGGACAGTATCCCGGAGCAGAACAACACATTCTACACGAATATTTTTCCCTCCGTCGATAGATACTCCACCACAAACGGCACACAGAATAGTGCTAGAGCGCTCTGGTATTTTGCTCAAGAATGGTTCCAAGTGTTTCCGGCCTACCACCCTAACGATTCCTGGATAAGCATTTGAACACAATCGTATGGAGGTTGATATGGGCCTTCATTCACTACGTACTTTCAACAACGGAATGAGAAGATTGCTAACAAGACCATTACGACCGAAGGAGAAATGTATTACATGCACCTTGACACGCTCGGCATCATCAACGGTTGCATTGATTTATTAACACAGGCACCTTCATATCCAGAAATGGCTTAGAACAACACCTATGGGATCCAAGGTATCAACGAGACAGTCCATAGGCAGGCTCTCGAGGCCTGGAGCAGACCACAGGGATGCCGGGACCTGATTCTTACGTGCCGAGCGCTGGCCAGAGACGGCGACCCAATGATGTACGGCAATAACGAGACGGTGAACTCGGTCTGTCGGGAAGCCGACCAATTCCGTTCGAACCGGGTAGGAGGTGCATACTTTTATGGAGACAGAGGCTACTATGATATCACGCATATCAACCCCGATCCTCTTCCGCCTCCGTACTACATGTAAGTGGCCAGGCAGACGTCCGATGATGCAGCTGTTGATAAGTTGTCAGAGGCTTCCTACAGCAGTCTTGGGTACAAAGCGCGCTTGGCTCACCAATGAACTGGTCTCAATTTTATATCGACAGCGTCTTCTACGCATTCGGAAATGTAGGAGACTATCCGAGATCAGATATGCTTGGATTCCTTCAAGACATCGCATATATTTTGGAATCAGGAATCAAAGTGGCATTGGTATATGGTGATAGTGACCACGCTTGTAATATAATAGGAGGAGGAGAGGTCAGTCTGGCGATCAACTACGCCGAGTCGGAACAATTCAGAGCGGCTGGCTACACACCCATCCAGGCCAACTCCTCATACATTGGCGGTCAGGTCAGGCAATACGGTAATTTTTCATTCAGCCGAGTATATGGTATATATCAAAATCATCATGATCGGATCAGGATGACATTGACTCAAACAGATGTCGAACACGAGGCTCCCTCCTATCAGCCCGAGACCTTATATGAGAATTTCGTACGATCTCTGACAAATAGAGACATTGCTACCGGGACTATCTCGACCACTGATAACGAAACATACTCAACCACCGGAACTTCGTCCTTCTGGCGGATCAAAAACGAAAATCCTGAGGCTCTCGCTCCTACGTGTTATGTAAGAGCCTTGCTGACGAGCTGCACAGAAGATCAGATGGCGGCTGTTGTGAATGGGACAGCTCTTGTTCGAAACTGCATTTTGATTGACGACAATACAGCGGCACTCTCGAACGATGCAGCAAGCAATGAAACCTTTTCCGGAGATCGTCCAAGTAGCCCCAGCAGTAGTCCTGAAAGTGGAAGTCTTAGCAGAAGCAGCACCGGCACAAGCAGCGGTAGTCCCAGTCAATCAACATCGGCGGCATCAACTGGTGATGGGTTCGAGTTGGAGGTACAGATAAGCTTCATGGCATTGGTTCTAGCAATCGCGGTAGCAGTCGTGCCGTAGACATCATCTTCTGCCCATCAAGGAAGGGGGTTCAACAAGCGAACGAAGATGGGCAAACCCTGACAATAATGATGCCACAAAGCTTGTTAACTCGCACATAGTCTGTGATTCATTGTTTCTGTCACTTATTATATTCCCAAACGGAAAGACCATACACCTATAGGCTGGTTCCAGAGGATGTAATGGTTCATCCATATTACGCAGGTGGGCATGAGTTTAACATTACCATATTAGTAGTATTATTGTGACTACGCAGAAGAGAACAGAGGAGAGGAGAAGCTCTCCCACGGTCCACGGTTTGCCGGAACCTTTTAGAGTCTTGAAAAGAAAGTTCTTTTGGCTGCAAATTACACTCAAGATCAATTCCAGCTTAGTATCAACGACAATTAAGGAAGCAAGCTGATCACGTGATAATTTAGATACCAAGCCTAGACTATTCTGTACTAGTGCTTGCTTGGCTGAAATAGCTTTTGCGATGCCTACTCCTACCGCTAGCGCTGTTGCCTCCCGCAGGCAGAATTTACTACGTAGGATATGCTTAACGTAGTAGGTATGCTTAGGTATACGCCACTTCAACGCCAAACAGCTCTTGAACTTCAACCTTACCAAACAACTTACATCCGCTTCAACCTTTCCTCACCATTCTCAACTATTAATTATAAAGATCGAAAATCAGGGTCATCTTTGCATTCCGTCAAGTGCCAAAGATCTTCAACACCCACCTTCGTTGGGCACGATGAAACTCAACTTCAGAGTATGCCTCCTACGTTGTCAGTACCTATCTTACACTGGCTGACGTTTGATTGTAATAGGATCTGAAGCAGGAAAAGTTTACTCTTGAAGCAGAGCCATCAGACACCGTAGGATTTCCGCATCGTTGCTCTTGTGTTGCTATCCCGCCTCTGACTTAAGTCCGCGATCCAGATCGCACAAGTGAAGGAAAAAGTTGCCGCGGAAAAAGGATGGGACGTGGCACAGCAAAAGCTCATCTACTCGGGTTCGTGCTTTCAGGGCCAGGTAATCGTTCGGCCAGAGGAAAGACTAACAGTTGTATATAGGGAAGATTCTGGTCGATACAAATACTGTGGAATCATACAATGTCGAGGAGAAGGGTTTCATAGTGTGCATGGTCACAAAGGTATGCTTCAAGTAGACTTAGAGACGACTCCGAACTGATGACGATTCAAGCCGAAAGCAGCTCCGGCAGCACCTAAAACCTCCACACCCTCTACACCTGCTGCATCAACCTCTACACCAGCCCCCCCTGCTGCTCCACAACCCATCACCGCGTCAGCTCCTTCAACGAACCCTCCAGCAACCCCAACTCCAGCTGGAGCCGGAGCAGTCGTCGTCCTTCCTCCTACGTCGCCCTCTCAAGCACCTGTGTCTTTCAACGATCCCTCCGCTCTTCTTGTCGGTCAGCAAGGCACAGAAGTGATCGCCCAGATGGAATCAATGGGTTTCGCTCGAGCAGAAATCGATAGAGCCATGCGTGCTGCGTTCTTTAACCCAGACCGAGCTGTCGACTATCTTCTCAACGGCATCCCAGAGAACATCCAAGCTGAGCAAAGGCAGGCTGCAGCAGCACGTGCAAACCCAGAAGGTGGCGCTGGAGGAGAAGGCCAAGGAGCTGGTAGTGCCGCTCAAACTACAAGTGCGCCCTCAGCTACAGGCGGCCCCACTGGGACAGCCACTGCTGACGAGCCTGTCAATCTCTTCGAAGCTGCTGCTCAAGCTGGTGGACGAGGCGGAGCCACTGGAGGTACAGGCGCTGGCGCAGGCGCAGGTGCACGAGCAGCAGCAGGAGCCGGCCTTGCTGGCGCCCCAGCAAACCTCGATTTCCTCCGCAACAGCCCACAATTCCAACAACTGAGGCAGCTCGTTCAGCAACAACCTGCTATGCTGGAACCTGTGCTACAGCAAGTTGCAGATGGCAATCCACAGCTTGCGCAGATGATCGGTCAAAACCAAGAGCAATTTCTACAACTACTGAGCGAGGTAAAAGTTGGCCCATTGAACCTTGGACCCTGCTCCGTTCCCCCTTAATACATTCTAACTTCTCCATGTCCAGGACATCGGTGGCGAAGGCATAACCGGCATGGGCGATACCGGCCCTACACCTCCTAACGCCGTTCCAATTTCCGTTACCGAGGAAGAACGTGATGCCATCGAGCGGTTATGCCGGTTAGGCTTCCCTCGGGACCAAGTCGTGCAGGCGTATTTCGCGTGCGACAAGAACGAGGAACTGGCGGCGAATTTTCTGTTTGAGCAGCCGGACGAAGATGATTCCTGAAGGAAGAAGAGATGTGAGGTGGGCAAGAGGTAGTCGGTATGATGGCCGGCCCGGGCAGTTTGGGAGAATGAGCTACGCTCGTGCTCTCTCTCTCGCTCCCATCGGTTTGTGGGGCGCAGGCGCTGATGACGAGTGGTACGGAGGCGGGTTGACACGGCCGGATGGTGTGACACCTGCTCCATGATAAACTCGTGCATGCTGTATGAAAGCAAAGCATAGTCTTACGGATCGAAGAAAATCCAATGAAATGAATAAATCAGTAGTATCCGATCCTCCCCACTCTGCTCCCTGATTGCACACATGCATCCTGTATTTCTTGTATGAGAGGCACGCATGCACATCTATCCGGATCGAGAGTTGGGAGTTTCGGACGAAACTTCATGCTTTTAAATTTAAACTGCTCTATCACGCATCGACACCTCTTCTTCTTCTTCTTTTTTATAGTCTTCGTTCCTTTTGTATCACCCCTCTCGCAATCTTTCCCTTTCCATCCAGAAATATCCATTGCCTAGGGTCAAGATGCGGCACTCACACCCGCACCCGCACCCGCACCCGCATTCAGCGGACAGCGCCGCTCAACCCTCCACACCGCGATGCCCCTCCTCCCCAGCACCCTGCGCAGTGTGCTCCAGAGCCCGTCCGAAGCCACGTCCATGTCGTCGAGGTTGACGTGTTGGCGGTGGGTCCATAGTAATCCCAACTCGAGGGTCGTGCTGTCGTTGTCTTTCCCTCTCTTTTCTTCTTCTTCTTCTTCTTCTTCTTCTCGTTCCGTGGGGTGGTTGGCTTGGCTGGCGGCTGGTGAGCGGGTGTTGACTACGAATGAAGTGTTTGCGGTTGATGCGGTTGATGCGGAGGAGGGCGGGAAGAGGTGGGAGGATAGCGGAGCGATTAGGAAGACTGCCTGGTTTTTCTGTGTGGGTTGTGCCGTTGTAGGGGGATATGGAGGCGAAGGCGAATTGCAGGTGTTTGGGAGTGCAGCCGCGATTTGCTCCAGCATGTCTGGCTGCGAGAGGCCCATTAATGGGATGGTGGAGATGTTGAACGGGGCGGTGTTGCCGAGCAGGTAGGTTGGTGGAGGGTAAGTCTTCCACCAAAAGACTGTGGCTGGTGTCATCATTGTGTGGGTCGAGGGTGATGGAATGGAGGATTTGAGTAACTCTGGGACGTGTAATTGTGCGGGAATCACTCCGCCCTGATGGTAGACGCCCATCAGCATGCCGAGAAGAAGGTTGAAAATTAGCCACGAGGACCAGAACCAGTTTCGACCACGATTTGAGGTAGGGAGGCGGATACAGGTTAGAAGTAATGGGACACATGGGAGGAGAAAACGTGGTTCTTGATGGGGAAAGAGGCTGAGAAAGGCTGCTCCAGTTGTGGCGGAGAGGAAGCGGGGGTTTGATATAATGAAGCGGAGGTCCCGGAGCGAGAGTAGTGGGAGGGAGGTCAGGAGGAGGACTAGAGCGGGTCCAAGGAGTTGTGGCAAGCTGAATAGGAAGTGTTGATAATGCGGGTGGAGACCATGGATGGCTAGGTTAGAGGTTTGTGTGTTGTAGCGTATGTTGTTCCAGGGTGTAATGACCGGATTGGTTATGAGGGTTCTGATGAAGTTTGTTGATGATGTGTTTGGATCCTGTAAACGATAGAATGCTGTGTCCGTTCCAATGGCAAGAGATGTAAAGACAGCAGCTGAGACTACCATGATGAGGAGTGAAAGTGGTCTGCGAAGACCTGTCAGCAAAGCCACTAATTTGCGCCTTTTGTACTTACCTAGCAAGGAAATGTGGCAGTAATTGTAAGCCGGGTATCAATATAAATGCTGGGAAGGTGATCCGATTGAAGATTCCGAACACAACGATAAAGGAGAGAACGCCACATGAGAGGATGGATGAGCGATTCTGCTATGATTAGTACGATTCAGAGCAGGTGTGCTACTGCAAAAACCAACCTTTCCACGAACGATTCTTTCTATGAGTACCAGACTCCATAATACCAAAAGAGTCTCAACAGAATTGGAGAAAGTGTGCGACTGGTAAGTCCAAGTTACATAGGAGGAAGCGGCCAGAATGATGGCTTGCCAGCGATGTCGAGGCGCATGTACCAGCTCATAGATTGCCCAATCTTCAAGCACAAAGCTCAGGATGAACATCACCACTCGTAGCGAATAATAGATTGCTTTTGGTGACACGCTCCGTTGGTCATCTTCAGTCCATATCCATTTGAGCAGGGTCATTGGGATGCCATAAACCGGCCACAGTGGGAAGACGCTCCGAATTGGGTAGCTGGAAGTCCATTCCCAGGTCTTTTTGGAGGGATACGGAAAGACCTTGCCTAGAAGACGATGTTAGTACTTTTCTTCACGTCCTATGATTGGCTTTACCCACCGGCAATGACCTCTGGTCCTTGAAAGTTCTCATCCGGATGCAGGTAGCTTGGAGATAGGGCAAAAAAGATCCGCACAAGCAACAACAGTAGGTATGAACGTCTCCACATTTCTACCGAAGTTGCCAGAATGGTGGAAACTCAGATCTTTCCATCACCTAAAGACGACTGGTAGGAAGTTCATGGGACGAGGATACCCACATCATCTCAGAATGCTGTCCGTTGTACTGCACGGGCAAAGATCAGATAGAGGAGTAGCGTACAGTGTGGTCATAGAACTGTGGTATAGGCGGCCTCTGCTTTTTTGGCGAAATAAAGAGCTCAGGAGAAATGAGGCTCCGAGTTCACGGTTGTGTAGGCTTTAGCAGGACTCTGAATATCTCCATAAACCTAGAACTTCCACATAGAAGAAGGTTCTCAATGCCATAGAAATGCCAGGCCTAGCGGACGCTGGTAATCTTTGGAAATCTCTGGAAATCTAGGTGGTTTCAACCGAGTGGTCCTCAATGTTGTAATTGTAAATTAGTATGGCTAAATCAATGCTTCGTGTTCCCGCCCTACATTTGTGAATATACAAGTCCTCAGAGGATGAAATCTCTAGGCTAGAATATCGTAATTTGAACGAATACCCACCAGCATTGTGATTATTAAGATAAGATGCTCCCAAACAATGGGATCCTGGACGCTGAGTTTCGCAGTGATCTGAAGACGTGAGGTATGTATTCCCACAATGCACAAGCATCTGAGGACCTCTGCGACCATTCTTTACCTGCACACAATATTTGATGCGTGCAATCTGGATAAGCAGTTTATCCGCGCCTAATAGTGCCTAGCGCGCCGGGTTCAGACACAGTGCCAAGACTCTAACCCTTGTGCAGTCTAGTACTAGTTGTAGTAGGCCAAAATCATGCCGCCTGCGGATCATATTTGTACGATTAAAGGCGGAGGACCTCGTGTCGCTTCTACTACAAATACCTCTACTCAGGCCGCTGAAAGATCCCCTACATCATTCACACCCGAACCTGAGCTACATCTCGAACAATTAGATCTTGAACCTGAAGTTGACACTAAAGCTGAACCTCATTATCTCTCATCACCACAACGCCTCGGTAAGTCAAAGCCCGTTCCTCGCCCAGGCGTCCATCTGCTGGGACCTTGCTCATCACTACACACCCCTACATCATCCTACCTTTGCATCCTCAAATTAGCCAAAGATTGAAGACCAAGTATCGGAGACCAATTACGTTTTGCAAACGCACTTCTATTTCCGTACTCCTGGTACAACCGCCAACTCCAGTTCCGTTTGCGGTCCATCTGATACCGTACAAAGAGATCACATATTCAGGTGAAGCTAATATAATTTTTTTGAACAGGTCCTTTAGCAAATCAACTCTTTGAAACAGCCATTACCGAAGTAACTTTCGACACTATGTCAAATCAAGTTCAGCTGACGTCTTCGGACCACGTACCTATTATGGTTGGTATGATGCAATTCACACCTCTTCTTCATCTCGTATTTCTGACTCGGGCGACAGATCGAGACGTTATCGAGCGCTCAGTTCTTCTCAAGAACATGATCGATGACCTCGGAGAGGCTGCGACATCTGAGCCCATCCCCATCACAAACGTCAGTATGCCCTTACGTCTTCTACTATTTCCACGACTCACACACATATAGATCAATGAAGCTGTCCTCAAGAAAGTCATCGAATGGTGCACATATCACAAAGGCGATCCTCCCGCCACCAACGATGATGATAACGACGTCCGCAAGAAGACTACCGATATTGACGAGTGGGACCAGAAATTCATGCAGGTCGATCAGGAGATGCTATTTGAGATCATCCTTGTGAGTGCGCATCAAGACAAAGTCTACATATGGCAGCTGACCAATCCACTAGGCCGCCAACTACCTTGACATCAAGGCTCTTCTCGATGTCGGCTGCAAGACTGTCGCCAACATGATCAAGGGCAAATCTCCCGAGGAAATCCGCAAGACCTTCAACATTCAAAACGACTTCACCCCTGAGGAGGAAGACCAAATTCGTAGAGAGAACGAGTGGGCCGAAGAGTAAGCTAATATTTGTCTCCGTGTCAGTTCTGTACTAACCATTCAAAGTCGCTAAAAGCATACCTAATTCCTACGACCTTCAACAAGGGCAAACTTCAAGGTGGTGGAATTGATGCATGTCGGCGTTCTGGGCACTTGTTTTGCTCCTGGTGTTGCTAAGTGACAGCCTCGACACATTATGATGGAGTTTCTCGGTATTAGCGAGCTTTACGGCAGTTGAAGTGCTGTCATGCCTCTTTTCTTCCCCCTGCGCAGTGCTGTTGCCACTGATCTCTCGAATTTGAGATCCTTGGATAGCAAGCCGGACAAATAGCCTTGACGCGCGGCTTCTTTTGCTATCCAGTGCATAGTGGTCACTGCAATCAATCAGTCATTGACAAATCCTTTGAATTCTTTACCTGTCTAGTTTTGAGGTTGCGATGGCGTCTAGGAAGTAGGCAACTTTCTACTACGGACGTTGGAAAGGTCTAAAAAGAGTAGGTGAGGTTTTATAGCTACTGTCCAGACGGGCTCAAAGTTCAAGGACCATGTAATACTAAGCCTGGCCTCCTTGTTCGACGCTTGTTCTAGAAGCTGCCACAAGCCTTCGAGTAGTCACATATGTATCCATACACGCGAAGAAAAGTGTGATCAAACTTCCATTGCATTGGGATTTGCGGGTTGCCATCCGAGAGAGCACATGCAGTACAAACTTCAGTTCTCTAAATGCATTATCGCAGCGTTCTCATCGAAAGCGAAAGCGACTTTGCGCTCGTCAAGCACCCTGGCTCTCGAATGGCCCCGTTCCCTGGTCACGGCAGCAGCTCCAGATGCTTTCCCACTCCATTCCACCACGAGATCTCCATCCGTCACCATGGGTCGCCGTTCAAATACCAATCCTCGTCTTCCTCCAGTGTCTTCGCTTCGCATTGTATCTGTAGAACGTCAAGAACAACATTAGCCCATGCTCTACAGCCTTTATCACAGACAGCCATTGAGGGGAGGGTTGAGTGTCATCTTCCCGTACCTGATAGTATTCCCCGTCCTCAAGCGGATCCATTGCGGGATGGGTCTGTTTTGTTTTTGCGCTCTGGCGAGCTTTTGCTTCGTGCGGAACGTTTTGTGGCTCTGTGATGGTGGAGTGGGAGGGTCAGCATCTTCACCTGATGAGGGTGCTCGGGTTTTGCTTGCTTGCTTCCGCTCAAGCAGGAGGAGGGAATTGCGGGATTCAGGGACGGAGAGAAGAACATACCGGCATCTTGACGATATCCCGGGCGATACAAGGGGAGTGGATGTTTTTGTTGGTCGAAGTCTCTGGTGCACTCACGACGTGAAGTTGATGAGAATCCAATTTTGAGTGTGGGCTTGGCATGAGGCTGCGGGCAGAGAAGGTCATGTGACTGTGCGGGCATTCAGATGCGGCTGCCAAGGCCATGTTTTTGTACTGGTAACTTTGAAGGCCGAGGCTGCTGGTTGGAGGGTCAAGTTCAATTGCTCCTCCAAAATTAGAGATGCCTACTCATCGACTACTCATATCGGGTGGTTGAGAGAAAGGCCCAGCAGTTCGTGGGAGTCTTTGAGTGTCTTCTTGCCAGGATGTCCAAGTCGTTACGGATATTAGTCCCTGTGAAGAGGGTGATTGATTATGCCGTAAGTCTGTCCGGTCTCATTATCATCGCAACCCGACTTGTTTTCTCTATCCTGACACCTATTCGATGTCTCCGGCTCATTTTCTGCAATCTCTCAAATGCCTGTTCCTCCCAGAACCATAACTAAGTCTATCCGACACCAGATCAAACCCCGCGTCAACAAATCCCAAACCGGCATAGAAACCACGGGCGTCAAGCACTCGCTGAACCCCTTCGACGAACTTTCCATCGAAGAAGCTGTCCGCCTCCGCGAACGCAAAAAGACGCCCGTCTCGGACATCCTCGCCTTCTCCGCCGGCCCGGCCAAGAGCGCCGACCGCGCCATCCACGTCGAAGTACCCGAAGACAAGCCCCTCGAACCGCTCGGCGTGGCCAAATTGCTGAAAGCCGTCGCCGAGAAGGAGCAGTCGAATCTGGTGATGCTGGGGAAACAGGCGATCGACGATGATAGCGGGCAGACGGGACAGATGTTGGCGGGATTGCTGGGCTGGTCGCAAGCCACGCAGGCAAGCAAGGTGGAGATTGACGGGGACACGGTGACGGTCACAAAGGAGGTGGATGGTGGGGTGGACACCGTCAGGGCGAAGCTGCCGATGATCATCACGACGGACTTGCGGCTGAATGAGCCGAGGTATGCCAGTCTGCCGAACATCATGAAGGCGAAGAAGAAGAAGATCGAGAAGAAGACGCTGGAGGATTACGGCGTGGACGGGCGGAGTCGGTTGAAGACGATCAAGGTGGAGGAACCGCCACCGAGGAAAGGCGGTGGGAAGGTGAAAGATGTGGATGAGATGATCAGTAAACTGAAGGAACTCGGTGCCTTATAGGATTTGTTCTTCAATTCCGGGGAAGGGGGGTGAACGATCTGTAAATACGATATCTGCAGCACCACAGGAACAAAGTCGGGAAGGTTTCGAAACCACTCCACGTTCCACGTCAGCCAGACACGCTTCGTAGGAGAAGAAAAAGCCAATCATCCCTCCATTCTACGCCTCATCGATATTGGAAGGGAAAAGGAAAGATGAGGAATAACGCCCCTCTCTCCCCCCCTCCATATCTCTTTCTTCCCCCGCCCCACCCAACCATAAGGTCCAGAATTCACAGCACAGCTGACGCCAGTTCAAACTTGCAGCAGCATCGCAAGCATCGAGAGCACAGAGAGAGAGAGAGAGAGCAGACAAGCAACCAAACGGTCAGAAACGGTCCTTCAATCTCTCCCCTTGTGCCTTTTTTCCCTACCTCTCCTTGCTCTCTTTGGACATGACTCTCTCCCGCCCTCAACCAAAAAAAGAAAGCACAGATCGCCCAATAATGATGATCACAGGCCAAAACCCCGAAGGTCTAGGATTCTGAGAGGGGAGGGGTTGCTTAGCATCCACTTACTCACTTGCTTACTTACCTCCTTGGTCTCCTTCTTTCTCCCTCTATCTCTGTCCTCCCATCTCTCGCTCCTCGCATTCTGCTGTACTCGTTCGATGCGCTGGAGGTGGGGGGAGCGGGCTAAAGGCTCGACTGACTGGATGTTGGATCTAAGACACAAGAAGCTGGAGAGGAGGAGAAGGAGCAGGAGGTAGATGTGAGGTGTCGTGCGTGAAATTTTAGGAGGGATTACAGATTAGAGATTAAATATTACTTTTGCTGCCGTTGCGGGTCCAGCGTCTATCTAGTAGAATGAAATAGCCTGTACGTATCACCCACCACAGCCGCTGAGGTCTCTGTCAGAGAAGCAGCGGCCACACCATCACCAGAGGGGAGGAAGAAAACATAATAATCAGCTCCGCCCAACTGATTCATGAGTGATCGCCTTTTCCCCCGGTAATCAATTCAGGTCCATTCCTCTGCGCATCTCAATCCAACCACCTTGTCCGTTTAAAGCATGCACTCCACCGCTTCCTCTCTTCCTCCTCCCCTCTGGTGATGGTGTGGCCGCTGCTTCTCTGACAGAGACCTCAGCGGCTGTGGTGGGTG
>QQTW01002304.1_pt1 | contig 13805 bp, 7 predicted proteins | sample 1904831 | NCBI WGS metagenome assembly QQTW01 (sample SAMN09435610, study PRJNA476489) | Subsurface metagenome, whole genome shotgun sequencing project. | reverse complement strand
TACGTTGCTATTGCCAAAGTTGTAAGTAAAGGTCAGCCGGAACACGCGGGTTTCGCCCAGGCCCCGAAACCGGATATTGGTGGCTGCATAGTCGATGGTACCGCGGTAGCGCGTTATAAAAAGAGGGTCGTTCCAGTTTAGCCGCAAGGTAGCTTTTTTGTCGTGGAAGGTTTTTTGTACGCCCACGTTTACCTGCCCGATTCCTTTAAAATACATTACCCCAAACATGATCGGCGAATTATAATAGCCCGACAACTCGGCGGTAAAATTATGCGGTAAAATAAAGCTATTATTCAGCGTATAATTCGCCGACAAGCGCTGAAAATCCATCGGTTGATCCAGGTAGACGGCGTTATAGGTATTCAGAAAAATATCGGCAGTTTGGCGCATCGTCCACCATTTGGTAATAGTTACCGGCACCCCGATACTCAGGTTCAGGTTGGTCATCGCGGCCAAATTCACCATGGTTATTTTGGACTGGGTAGTAGCCGGATTGGTAGCAAATACCTGGGTAATTACATTGGTGGTGCGGTTATAGCCCAGGCTGATAGTGGTTTGGTCTTTATAAGTATAGCCGGCCTGGAACGCATGCGTATATTGGGGTTGTAAAAATTCATTGCCCTGGAAATAAGTATAGGGATCGATCACGTAAATAAACGGGTTCAGACTTTGGTAGTCGGGCCGGTCGATGCGTCGGCTGTAAGAATAACGCAACTGGTGGTTTTTGCTTAAGTGCTGGGTGAGAAATACGCTCGGAAACAAATTCAGGTAATCGCGCTTTACTACTTTATTCAGGGTAATAGAGTTGCCCCGCGATTGCGTCTGCTCCAGGCGCAAGCCGCCTTGCAGCGACCATTTCTTGCCCGCCCGGCTCCCGTTTACATAAGCCGCATGGATGGCTTCGTCGTACACAAAATGATTGGTCCGCTCCGGGTCCGGTTGCCAGACTTCGTCTTCCAGTTGGTCGAACTGCACATCATTATCCGTGGAAACGTAGCTGGTTTTCCAGCCGGCTTCCAGTTTACTTTTTTTACCGAGCGGATGCACATAATCCAGTTTGCCCGATCGGATTTTTACTTCCGAAGGAGCTGTATTGCGCTGGTTTAGTGCCGGTATTCCTTCTACCCCCGACTGCGTCATCATCAGGTCTTGCGACTCAACGGCTACCTGGGCGTAATCCAGATCCATTGTTAAATCCCGGCCCAGAGAATCAAACGCGTGCTTATAGTTCGCATTAGCGGACAGCCGCTGCATTTGCCGGGCAGAGGCGTTGGTAAAAGTATTCGTACTCAGTAGTTGGTTCTGGGCATTATACAGTTGGTTCTCGTTGCGGGCCCGGGACTTATCCTGGTTTGCTGTTCCATTAAGGATGACACCAAAAGTATTTTTTTGCCCTAAATTGTAATCGGCGCCTAATTTAAAGGTATGATTTTGGGTCCGATTGGGAAAGTAATTATGGCTTAGAACCGTGGTGCTCGTGTTTTCGTCCTGGAACTGGCTTTGCTGGTCTAACTTATTAAAGGTTCTTTGGTAATCGTAATTATAATTACCGAACAAATTTAAGTTACCGTGCCGGTGGTTCAGGGTTAAGCCGGTAGTGTACTTGGGGAAGCGCCCGTAACCGCCGCCCAAAGTAGCGTTGCCGTTGGTGCCATTGGTATTAGACCCGCGTTTTAGTTTTATATTAATAATTCCGGAATTGCCGGCTGCATCGTACTTGGCCGAAGGATTAGTGATTAGTTCGATACTTTGAATACTGTTACTGGGGGTACTCCGGAGCAAATTCACCACTTCCTGCATCGATAGGTAAGTGGGTTTACCGTCGATCATTACCAAAACGCCCTCGCGGCCTTTTAAAGTAATACGGCTATTTTGCTGATCCACGAGTACGCCCGGCGATTTTTCCAGCACGTCGAGCGCGGTACCGCTGGTGGCTACAATGCTATTTTCCACGTTAATTACGGTTTTATCGGGCAATTGCTCGATTAATGGTTTCTGGGCCGTAATGGTAACGGTTCCTAAAGTCTGCGCATCTTCTTTGGCTGTTAAAATTGGCACGTTCACGGCAGGCTGCCCCGCGTTGACTTGCAAAATAGAAGAATACGTTTTTTGATACCCAACGGCCGTTAAGGCTACCCGGTAAGAACCCGCCGCTACCTCTTCGAAAATATACCCTCCCGTAGTATCGGTAACCGTTCCTTTAACCATGGTGGAATCGGTAGCCCGGAGCAGCAACAGCGTGGCAAACGGAATCGGTTTACCGGCTTCGCTTTTTACTTGCCCCGAAACACTTATTTTATTTAAATTCTGAGCCGCTACCCCTCTGGAATCCACAATAATAATGAGACCTAACAAGAGGCAGAAGCAGAAGCGTTTAAATAAGGATGCGATTAACATAACTGAATAGATTTACCGGTGATTACTTAGCAAGAGACTGAATTTTTAAATTTTTCTGATCCGCGATCATGGCTTTGATGCCCCAACCGCCAAAATCTTCGGATACGGCTACCCATAATTCATTGCGGCCTGGTTTTAAGGAGAGATACAACTCATCGAAGTAACCCACGGTACCTAAAAAGCGATAATCCCGCGACCGGAACTCATCGTGGCCGCTGTAGAGCAGTTGGTCGTTAAGGTAAACTTTGGCCCGATCGCTGAAGCCGAATTGCAGTTTTTTGATTTGTGCTTTATCCGAAATAAGTACTACTTTGGCAAAGGTGGTATTGGTTGCTTCGGCAAACTTAGGCCCGGTGGCTAGGTTTACTATTCCGGTTGGCTCCACCCCTAATGTCTGCCAACTTAGTCCTTTTTTCTGAGCTTCTGATAATTGAAGTACCTGGTCCAGGCTTTTCTCCGGGAAAGAACTAGATACTTGCCAACTGGTAATAGTACCGGTTGGTATTGCTGCGGCCGGAGGGGTTGTGCTTTTAATAAGGGGCTTATCTACGAGGGTATACCGGAAATTAGCAAAACGAGCATTCCGGCCGAATAAGGCTAACATCCCGCTTTGGACCGGTCGTTTTAATTCCGGCACGGATAAAGCCGGTTTATTCATATCGTCGATAAACACTTCCATTTGGCTGCCACTCACCACTACTTTAAAGTGCATCCACTTATTAAAAGTAAAGCTCACAGCCGCACTGTAACCTTCGCCGTGGTAGAGTTGCCAGGAATCGCTATCCTGAAAAAGAGGCATGTATTGCGTCGCGTCCGGATTGCCCGACTGGTGCGGCCGGATATAGAAATGTTCGCAATTCTCGCTGTCCTGCATCCGGAACTCTAAACCGATCCCGCCCCGTTCCGGCGTAAAAGCCGCATCGTACTCGATGATGCCATTCGTAAAATTTGCATCTTTTAATAGCGCAGTCCCAGTTCCCAGGCGCAGACTGGGCTGGCCTAAGTAGTCTTCCAGGAAATGTTCTCTTCCTTCAGTAGTTCGTTTATTCTCGGTGAATACCCACCGGTCAGACGTAAAAGGAACTGTGATTTGGGCGGCGCTCTCTTGTAAACAAAATAGCACTAATAAGAAAGCGAGGCGATACGGAAGAAATAGCGTTTTCATATTTTTTAGTTTATCAGGATTGCTTACCTTAGATAGAGAAATAAATTCTGTTGACCCAAAGCTGGCAATTGCCGGTGAAGAATGCCATACAAAGCGGTACAACTCCGTGCAAGTTGGTACAAAACCCTAAGTAGCAGATTAACAAGGATATGATAGCGCAGCAAAAAGATCAGGAATTAGCTCATTGCCGGCGGCTGATTGAAGAAAAATTGGGTTGGGGCAGCGGCGTAAACTGGTCGAATCAGGATTTTGAACAATTGTCGGAGCGATTTGCCGAGGAAACCGGCGTAACCTTAAGTACGACTACTTTAAAACGAGTTTGGGGACGGGTAAAATACGATTCAGCGCCCACCACTACCACCCTGAATGCCTTAGCTGCTTTTATTGGCTTCGAAAACTGGCGGCATTTCCTGAATGAGCAGCAAGAACCGGAACCATTAGAACAGATTACTATTACCGAACCAATAGCAGAAACCACTAGTGCCCCGACTAATGCTATCTACCCACGCGAGAAACATACCCGGCAAAGCCGTTGGTGGATGGGGGCCGGTTTAACGGCTGCACTCATTCTGGTGCTGGCCATCTTTCTGAACTATTCGCCCAAGCAGCTTTCGCCCAGTGATTTTTCTTTCCGCAGCCGGCCCGTAGCAAAAGGTATTCCTAATTCGGTGGTATTTGAGTACGACGCCACAACGGCACCTACCGACTCCGTTTTTATTCAGCAATCCTGGGATCCTAGCCGCCGCCAGTTAGTACCTAAAAATGGGCACCAGTACACCTCCATCTATTATCACCCGGGTTATTACCGGGCCAAGCTCGTGGTAGGCCACCAGATTGTGCGGGAACACGACGTGGTTATTCCTTCGGATGGTTGGGTAACCAGTGTAGATCAGGAACCCATACCGGTTTACTTTAATAAAAGCCAAGCCATAGCGAATGGCGCTCTGCAATTACCTCTAGCCGCTATTCAAAAAGAAAATATACCCCTGCAGCCCAAGGCCCCCATGGTTGGTTTTTCTAATGTAGGTGCCATTAAAGGTTTGAAGACCGATAACTTTATTTTTGAAACCCGCTTAAAAAATGAATTTAAACAAGGCTCTGGAATTTGTCAGCGGGCAGGTATTTCCTTTGTTTGCCGCAACGATATGTTTTACATCCCGCTTTCGGCTAAAGGCTGCGTGGGGCAGTTGGGTTTAGTGCTGGGAGGTCACGAAGTAAGGAGTACGAACGCCGATTTGTCGGCTTTTGGCCGGGACATGAGCCAATGGGTAACCTTGCGGTGCGAGGTAAAGCAAAAACACCTGAAAATATTTATTCAGAATAAAAAAGTGTACGAAACAGATATGCCCAACGCTCCCACCGATATACTGGGCATTTCGTATTATTTTGAAGGAACCGGTTCGGTAGATTATACCCGTTTTACCCGCCTGAATGGTGACATAGTTTTTGAGGACACCTTTGATGGGGTTGCTTCTTAAAGATTAAGGCTGGTGATTTCCCGACAATTCTACGAAATAATGAAACTGAAAATTATTGCTCAATTTTTCTTTTATTATTTATATTAACTTTTGCAATTCCCCGTTAAATCGGATAAAGGTAGTCAGTATGTCTGTTTTGATTATAAACAGTTACTGATTAACCACCAGATCACTTGTTCAATGAGCCGAAAAAGCTATTTTGGGGACAATGCGGTAATGGAAAGTTTTTCTACTTTGAAACAAAATTTGGTCTTCCACCGGCAGTATAAAGGTAAGAGTAAAGTAAAGCTAAGCAGGATATTTGTGAGTATATTCAGGTGCGGTATAAACGTAAAAGAAAGCACTCCTCATTAGGCTACCTAAGTCCGGAAGAATTTGAAAATAAGTGGTACTATTCAAGGGCTGCTTGAATTAAACCCGGTAGCCACTAAATCGGTGGTAACCCAAAACCAGACACCGCGTTGGTATGGCCAATCATGTCGTGCTCCGTACTGGCCGCATTTACTATTCTGGGTATATTTTGCCAAAGGCCCCGATGATTCCACGGAAGTGGTAATGCCGTCGGTTTTATCCTGGTTTTCCATTACCCGATAAAGCCGGTTATCCTTTTCGCGAATCTTATCCACTTGTAATTCATCGCTCACCGACAGGTAAATAAAGGGCTGGCCAGGCCAGTGGACAAACCAATTTAATTAATAAAAAAGGTGCTTTAGACCGGGTAAAGTTGCGGTAAATCAGGAGAATAGTGTGCAGAAACATAACGCCCTGGAGTTAAGATACTCACCCTACAGCCAATTGCAGATCAATAGAATAGGCTCTTTTACTGATTGCCGTTAAGTCTCAGTTTATAAGAACAGGTTGCGTATAAATAACTACTTTCAATTTCTAAAGGAAGTACTATATTGATCTTTTTACCAGGCAACTGACAAGGTTAGACTTCTTGAGGCACCCGGTTATTCAGCCAAACAAAGTTGAAAGGCTTAGGCTTTATGTTACCCTGATTTACCATTTTACAATTACATTAAAACCTTAATGTAATTACTGCACCAACAACGACACATTGCCGCTACCGGCATCGGCGGTAACCTGAATACCACCACCGTTTAATTTGCCCCGTACTTCATCTTTTTCGATGGTGCCGTTAAAAGCATCCAGTTTACCTACTTGTACCCGGTCGGCTTGCAGGTCCAGATCGGCCGCAGTATTTTTGGGTAATTGCAGCCTGATATCTCCCCCGGAATTGTTAATTCTAACGAATTTAACCGGCTTTTTAATCGCCACCTCTATATTGCCGCCGCTGGTAGATGTTTCCAGGCTACAGGCCAGATCTCGCAGGTTAATGTTGCCCCCGGAGGTACGAGTACGCAGTTCGCCGGTAATGTTATTACCTTTTACATCGCCGCCGGAGGTAGTGGCTTCTACCTCCCCGTTTAAATTGGTGAGCCGGAGCGAGCCGCCGGAAGTAGAAAGTTGCAGGTTACCGGTACAATCGGTTGCTTCTATGTCGCCGCCGCTGGTCGTGAGATCCAGTTGGTCCTTCGAATTTTTAAGGTATATATTGCCGCCGGAGGTACTGCCTTTGGTGTTGCCGCTTACCCGCTCAATCCGCAATTCGCCGCCACTGGTGGTAAAGTTCTGCTCGCCGGCAATGTTGGTTAATTGTATGTTACCGCCGCTGGTATTCAGCTCCGTGGAAACATTCTGGGGAACGAAAACCCGGAAGGAGATATTAAGACCGCGCTTCCAATCCATGTTCCTTTCTTTTGGTTTGGCCCGGGCAATTAATTTACCGTTACTTACCGAAACCGTAAGCTCATAGTCTGCCTCCAACCGTTGCTGAATTTCTTCTTTGGTCAGGTTTTCGCCGGAGCGATTATTATTGCGGTTCACATAAACTTCTACGCGGGCATCGGTATTGTTGCCGCCCGTTACGGCAATGCCGCCGCCAGAGGTTTTTACTTCCACATTTTTAATAGCTTCGTTGCCGAAAGATTTGGTGAGATAAGGCTCCTGCCCGGCCTTTATTTGGGCGTTTACCGTTAAGCCAAGACCAAATAATAAGAGAGTTAAACAGGTTTTCATAATTTTATCTTTTAAGTTATTTAATACTTTAATCATTTGTTAAGAGCATTTTCCAAACTCGGACCAGGCTTTTTATAGTGCTAAGCTTAGATTAACTCATCCGGGATTACCGGATGGTATATTTGGCTTACTCATCCTTTAGGCTATGGGCCGGGTTCACCGAGGCCGCTTTTATGGCCTGCGTGCCCACAGTAAGCCAGGCAATAACTAAAGCCGCTAATCCGGCCCCGACAAAGTACCACCATTGTAAATCTATCCGGTATTCAAAGTTCTGCAGCCAGTTTTTCACTACCAGGTAACTTAAGGGCAACGAGATAACAATAGAAACCACTACTAATTTGGTAAAGTCGCTCGATAACAAATACACAATGCTCATCCGACTGGCGCCCAAAACCTTCCGGACACCAATTTCTTTGCGCCGGCGTTCGGCGGTGAAAGCGGCCAATCCGAATAAACCCAGGCAGGAGATAAGAATGGCAAAACCGGCGAAGTACCGGGATAGTACGGCCACCCGTTGTTCGGCCACGTAGAGGGCCTGAAAATCCTGATCCAGGAATTTATAATCGAAAGCAAAACCAGGATTAAAATCTTCGTAAAGGCGGCGCAGCTCGCTAATTGCTTCTTTGGTTTGTCCGGACCCAATTTTCACCATAATAGTATGGGTTTGCGGCGGTTCCAGCTTAAAAAACAAAGGCTTTACATTTTCGTGGAGCGATTCAAAATGAAAATCTTTCGCTACGCCTATAATTTCCATATCGGTACCCCACAAATTAACATTTTTACCTATCGGGTCTTTTAGTCCCATAGCGGCAATAGCGGCTTCGTTGAAGATAATTTTAGTATTATCGGTGGCAAAATCTTTGGAAAAGGCGCGCCCCGTCACCAATTTGATACCGAGCGTTTGAATCAGGTCGTAATTCACTTGTACAATTTCAAAATCGGTACTTTCATTCGGGTTTTTTTCTTCCCAGTCCAGGCCGCCTGTTTTATTGTGGCTGCCCACAATACTGCGGCTAATGCTGGAGGCATTTACCACGCCCGGAATGTTTTTTATCGCGGCCAGAAATGCTTCCTGGTTTTCGTAGAGTTTACCTTCCCGGTCGAAATAAATAATATTGTCTTTGTCGTAGCCTAGTTGTTTGGTTTGGATATACCCAATTTGCTGATAGACTACCAGCACCGCGACCATTAAAATAACCGACAACGAGAACTGAAACACGACCAGTCCTTTCCGGATTAACACTTCCCCCAAAACGGTTTGCAGCTTTCCTTTTAGCACCGCTACCGGATTAAAACCGGATAAATACAAGGCGGGGTAACTGCCGGCAAGCAAGCCGGTGCATAAAGTAACCGTAAATATCGCCAGAACGAAGGGGAGGCTCGGGGTAAGGGCCAGTTGTTTGCCGGTAATCTGGTTAAAAGCCGGCAGTAATAAAACAACCAGCAACAGGGCTACTCCCAAAGATAAAAAAGCCATGAGTAGGGATTCGCTCAGGTATTGCAAAACCAGGGTGCTGCGGGTAGCGCCCAATACTTTTTTTACACCTATTTCTTTGGTTCTACTGCTGGCTTTGGCCGTAGAAAGATTCATGAAATTAATGCAGGCAATCAGGAGAATAAACAGGGCAATAACCGAGAAGAGTTTGACGTACACAATTCTGCCGCCCGTTTGTACCCCATTTTCGTAGTGTCCATATAAATACTTCTGCGAATAGGGCTTAACAAACACCTGCCGGTTAGTACCACCAACTTTACTGGCTAACAGGTTCGCGATTTTACGATTAAATTGTTTTGGGTTTGTGCCGGCTTTTAAAACCGCATAGGTATGAGTGCCATTGTTTCCCCATTCTAAAACGCCGGGATTGATATCTTTCCAGGCTTCAAATGACAATAGAAAATCGAATTGTTCGGAAGAGTTAGCAGGAATATTTTTAAAAACACCCGAAACCAGTAACGACTTCTTAAAAGGCCCCATTTTCCAGACCAAGGTTTTACCCACTACATTTTGAGTAGTCCGAAATAATTTTTGCGCCAGTTCTTCCGATAGCACAATCACGTTTTTATCGCGTAATACTTCTCTGGCCTGTCCGTGCATAAGGCCGTAGGAAAAAACCCGGAAAAAGTCCTGGCTGGCAAATTGGCCGGTTACCTTTAGAGTATGGCGGTCATCTTCCCCGATAGAAAGGGTAGACTGGGGAAACCACGAATAATGCATTACCGAAGCTGCGGCTTCCACCTCCGGCATTTCTTCTGCCAACGTTTCTGCCACCGGGCCGGAGGTCATTTCACTTATGATAATGTCATCTGCGTTTTGCCGGCGCTCCATCACCTGGAAAAGCCGTTCATCTTTCGCGTGGAATTTATCGACGTGCAGTTCATCGTTTACCCAGAGATAAATGAATAAAGTGCCCGCCAGACCCGTAGATAAACCAACTAAATTAATGAGAAATGTACTTTTAAACCGAAGAAAGTTACGGTAAGCCAGTAGTAAAATGTGCTGGAACATAGCTGTACTATTTTAATAAAAGCAAAAATATACCTATTCACTGCGCAAGGCTTGTACCGGATTGGCCAAAGCCGCCTGTACCGCGTGGAACGAAATAGTGAGTATGGAAATAAACAAGGTAGCTACGCCCGCTAAGACAAAAATCCACCAGCTTATATTTACCTGGTAGGCAAAATCCTGGAGCCAGCGGTGCAGGCTGTACCAGGCCAGCGGCCACGCCAGAAAGTTGGCTACCAACACCAGCATTACAAAATCTTTCGAAAGCAAAGAAACAATATCAGTAACGGAGGCGCCCATAACCTTGCGGACGCCAATTTCTTTGGTACGCCGCGCCACCGCCAAAGTAGCTAAACCAAATAAACCCAGGCACGAAATAAAAATAGAAAGGCCGGAGGCTATATTAATGAGTTTGCTTAAGCGCTGTTCCTGCTGGTACTGGCTCTCCAGGCTTTGGTCGAGGAAAGTATAGGAGAAAGGCTCGTTGGGCGCTACACTTTTCCAGGTTTGTTCCAGCATAGCTACTTGCTCTGCTAAATTGCCCCGCTGCAGCCGTACTGAAATATCGGGCCGCGGCGACGAAGAATAACTGAGGTTTTCAATGCCTTTGTACAACGAGTCGGGCCGCATGGTTAGCACCAGCGGTTTCACGGGCGTGTGCAACGATTCGAAGTTAAAATCCCGGACTACGCCAATAATCCGGTGGGCCGGAAATTTACCGGGCAAACGGGCATTTAGCGGGTCTTGCCAGCCGTACTGTTTTACCAGTGCTTCATTTACAATAATTGATTGGTATTGATCGGCGGTATTACTTTCCTCGAAATTGCGGCCAGCTACAAGTTTGAGGTGGTAGGCCGGAATAAAACGGGCATCAATGCTGTTTTGCTCAAACTCGCGGTATATTTTGTTATTATCAATGTAGCCCGCACTGGCCCAGGGGCCGCTGCCCATCGCAAACGACGAAATAGTTAAACCTGCCACTTCGGGGCGTTTGTATATGGCTTCGCGGAAACGAATGGCCTGCGCCCGACCCGCTTCGTCGGCTTGCGTAACCGGAATAACAATTACCCGGTTGCTTTGGTAGCCCAGTGGTTTACTTTGCAGATAATGCATTTGGCGGTTCATAACCAAAGTGCCCACGATCAGAAACACGGATAAAGAAAATTGCACTACCACCAGACTGCGCCGGAACAAACTCTGGTCGCCTTTTACGGTAAGTTTGCCTTTTAATACCTCTAAAGGCCGGTAATTAGATAGTACCAGCGCCGGGTAACTGCCGGCTGCTATGCCTACTACCATTATCAAAATAAGGAGCAGCATTACGGTACCGGCATCTAATTTTAAAGTTAGGGGTATATTAGCGATGAGGTTAAAAGCCGGCAGCAACAAAAGGGCAAAAATTAAACCCACCACTACGGCTAAAAGAGTCATGAGCAAGGCTTCGCCCCAAAACTGCTGCACCAGTTGGCGGCGGCCGGCGCCCAGCACTTTGCGCACCCCCACTTCGCGGGCCCGGCCCGTAGAGCGGCCAATGGACAGGGTCATGAAATTAATGCAGGCAATAATCAGAATAAAACCGGCTATGGTAACCAGTATGTAAGAGTAAGCCGGATTGCTGATAGATTCAATGCCTTCGGGCAAATCATTGTTCAGGTGAATATCCAGAAGCGGTTGCAGCGATACCGTGTACGCCCCGGGTTTATAGTCGTCGCCGAAGGCAGTTTTAACCATATCCGGAAATTTGGCTTGCAATGCAGTGGCCTGGGTATTGGGGCGCAGCAGTACGTACGTTTCGGCTTCTACCTGGTGCCAGTGGTTCAGGTTTTTCTCGCTGCGGATGCGCTTTATGTGTTCGAAAGGAATAATAAAATCAAAGCGAATGCTGGAGTTGAGGGGTATATTCCGGGCAACTCCGGTCACCGTAAAAGCTTCGGCTATTGAATCAACCTGAATCTGAATACTCTTACCAACCGGGTTTTCGTCGGGGAAGTATTTCTGGGCCATGGCCTCCGTTAAAATAACATTGTTTAACTGCGGAAGCGGCCTACGGGCGTTCTGACCCACCAGCGGAAAATCAAATAGCTGCCAGAAACCCGGCTCTATCAGGTGAATACGTTCTTTAAAAATATTGCCGGACCGCTGTACATTTAAATTAAGCGTTACTACGCGGGTCATGCTTTCTACTTCGGGGTAAGTAGCGGTAAGGGTGGGCCCCAGCGGGTAAGGCGTGGCTACATCAATAAACTCTTCGTTCTGGTATATTTCCTTTACCCAGGGCCGGTAGATGCGGTCGGCTTTGCTGTGAAACTGGTCGTAACTCCACTCATGGCGCACATAAACGCCAATTAACAAGCAACACGTAACCGCAATACTCAGGCCCAGCAAATTTATGCCAGAATAAGTTTTATGCCGTAAAAAATGACGTACTGCAATTTTAAAATAGTTTTTCAGCATACTTTCGGGCAATAAAAATCCGGGCAGAGAATTTTGAATAATCTGTTACTAAAAAAACAAGAAAGGAGAAAGCCTCCGGCCGGAATTATACCCCTGAAAACTGCTCTTTAATGTTTTCGAGCACTACTTCGCCGTCGAGCAGGCGCAGTACGCGGTGAGCGTAGCGGGCATCGTGCTCCGAGTGCGTTACCATGATTACCGTGGTACCGTTTTCGTTTAATTCGGTGAGCAATTCCATTACCTCGTTACCGTTTGAGGAGTCGAGGTTACCGGTTGGTTCATCGGCCAGGATTAAGCGGGGTTTCTGAATAACGGCGCGGGCCACGGCTACCCGTTGCTGCTGACCACCCGATAACTGCTGCGGAAAGTGGTTGCGGCGGTGCATAATCTGCATTTTTTCGAGTACCGCTTCTACTTTTTGTTTGCGCTCGGCGGCGCCTACTCCCAGGTATATAAGGGGCAGTTCCACGTTTTCGAACACGGTTAATTCATCGATCAGGTTGAAGCTCTGAAACACGAAACCGATATTTTTCTTGCGCAGGTCGGCGCGCTGGCGTTCCGAGAAACCAGCAATTTCCTGGTTCATAAACTGAAAGCTGCCACCGTCGGGCTGGTCGAGCAGACCGAGTATATTCAGCAGCGTGGATTTGCCGCAGCCCGATGGCCCCATAATGGCCACAAATTCGCCTTCGTTAATCACGAACGATACTTTGTTCAGCGCTTTTGTTTCAACTTCTTCGGTGCGGTACACCTTTTCGAGATTGGAGATAGTGATCATGGTATAATATAATTTTGCGATTGCTGGTTTATTTTTGCGGTTTATTTATTTGCGTTTACGGTTAAGATTATTGCCAACTTTTTTCTGTTGGTTCCGGGCCATTTTTAACGGTTGGTAATAGTTAAGTTAGCAAAATCACCTCCGGATTGATTACCTACCCACAACCCGATTTTCCCGTTTTTAAGCGTACTTAGTTGTTCCACGACCAGGCTGGCCCGGCTCTCCTGGTTCACAAAAACACTTACCTGCGGATGCTGCACCACTATCTTAACATGAAACCAATCGTTTGGATTTACCACCGGCACAATGGCTTTTTCATACTTGGCGTTATGTTCCTCGCGCAGCCGTTGCCACGTAAAATCGGGCTGCGAAATATACTGTACCGCGTGAATGCGGCGCACAGAATCTTCGGCCCGAAAATTAAAAGGACGAAAATAAACAGCATCAAACTTCTTGTCGTCGGCTCCGTGAAAGGCTACTCCCACAAAGCTTTGCTGTAAAATATCTTTGCCTTTAATATCCAATTCAATAATACCGTTCGCGAAATCAACTCCGTTTAACCAAGCAATTCCGTCGTTTTCTTTGGCCGAGAACCGGATACCATTTTTCCCGTTTTCCGAAAAGGCACTTACTTCGCGGTTGTATACCTGAAGCTTTTTATCTTTACTTAATTCCGCCAGATTATAGCTTACCGGTTTTTTTTTGCCCGTATACATTTAAGGCGAAGAAAAGAGCAAAAATACCTACTGCTATAATCCGGGAGTTCATCTTATTATTTTTATAGATATATGTAATCGGCGTAAATCTGCGATTCGGGTTACTCTTTGCTCTCGTTAATGACCAGTTCGCCCATGTCTTCGTAGTTTTCGTAGCTGCTGGTTACTACTTTGTCGCCGGGGTTCAGGCCGGAAATTACTTCGTAATAATCGGGGTTCTGGCTACCCAGTC
>QQTW01002303.1_pt1 | contig 13807 bp, 13 predicted proteins | sample 1904831 | NCBI WGS metagenome assembly QQTW01 (sample SAMN09435610, study PRJNA476489) | Subsurface metagenome, whole genome shotgun sequencing project. | reverse complement strand
GAGGATTATAATGTTCCTCCACCCGTATGGTCAGATTACTGCCTTCTGGCTCTTCTTCGAAGTGGAGGAGGTGCATTGTTCCAGACAGAAACTCAATGGTTGAAGATCCAGCCGCTTGCGTGTTGATATATGTACGATACCAGGCGTATTCAGCGCATCCGCTGAGTACTGAGGTCTTTTGGCCCAGTGGATGTTGTGTGCGAGCCTAGCCTGGAGCTTAGGACGGCCTCATCCAACATTGAACGTGAGATCAAGCTCTACCGCATCAAATCGGCGAGATGTGAAAGCAACGAACGGGTTTCCAGGGAGCTTTCGTACTCATGAAAATGCCAGAGATGTACCGCTCACTACAATCAAATCCAGTCCTGACATATGCGGAATCAGCATCAGCCCACAAGATCGAGTACAGTGCACCTGCACACAGTGACAGTGATTCCTTAGTATTGCCGAGTTGAAGTCGGTGGGTGTTTTTGATAGTAAGATTTTTATTGGATCAATCACTCACAAAAAATCCAATATCCCAACCTGCACCAGCATTACCTATTGCCCTGCATACGGAGTACGCATGGGGATCTTGGCAAGTTTCTGGTTCATTCTCGCATTCATGGAGTACCTGTATGATTGGACGATGAAGATTTGGCTGAAATTCGACATATGCTATTCTTATGTAGCAGGATTTGGCAGCTGCAAAAGCGTTGAGCCTGTTCGGGTTTGCTAATAGTAATACGTTAGTATCACTTGGTGTATATTCGCAACAGGATCAACCTTTAGAACTTCGACAGTGCCTTCCTCGAGATTGTAAGCCCAATCACACAACGATCAAGACCGACCTTTCGAGTGGATCTCATTCATCAACAGGTATGGGGCCAGAGCAGCGCGAAAGATATTTCTACAGGAATGACGCACCAGCTCGTATGTACCTGATCATTAACTACAGCCCGGACCACGATTACAGCTCCATAAAAGCCAGCATGCATGAAATACAAGAAGCGGTCGCGCCAAAGCACTGAAGAAACCTACCAGCAACACCAGCGTCAGTCATGGAGGTAAACATGAAGCATTTTCACAATTCCCATTGCGCCTCTTGGTCATGACCGTCTTCATCCGAATCGCCTTCCCGATTGACGGAGACATCGTTCAACGGTATCTCCGAGCCATCAGGAGCAACCGGCGCCATCGCACGACCATCTCCTTCGTCCCAAGCCCCATTACCCAAATCCACATCCGTCGCCGAAGCCAAAAACCGCCCAAAATACAAAAGCGCATTCAACATCTCCTTGCCCGTCGGCACGATGTTGTCTTTTGGCAGCAAAAACCCATAACTGCCCGTATCCCTCAGCTTGATCTGCAACGCATACTTGACGCGCATCTCATGGTAGAACCAATCAAGCGCACTCCCACCACCCGTCTCGATGCGCGGGAACACGACGTCCTTCACGCCCGCGCGTCGCGCCCGGGCAACGTTCCCTTCGCACGCGGACGTCACCCGATAGCTCTGGCCCTGCCCGTGACGGATCGCTTTCGCGAGGCCGAGCGCGAGCTCCTCGAGGTCTTCGAGGGTGGGCGGGACGGCCTCGCAGGAGTAAGAATATGGGTAGAGGACCTGCTGCGAGTACGAGTGCAGATCCAGGAAGCCGACGAACGAGACGTTGTTGTGCGTCGTCTCGTTGCGCGCCCACTCGGCCATCTGACGCGCCTCGACGCCTTCGAACGCCTGCTCGCCCGCGAAGCTCTCGCTGCAGGGGTTGCCTTCGGTTGATGTGCCGTCCCATCGGAAGCCCCATGAGCGGTCGAGGTCGACGCCGCGGCAGAAGCGGAGGGTTGTCGGCTGGCGGTTCTTGCGCCAGAGACGGTCTGTTTCCCAGGTGTAGACGTAGCCGTCCGGGTTGGAGGTCGGGATGAAGACCCAGTCGAAGGCGTCGATGAGTCTGGTGATTGCGGTGTCGCGGCCGTAGGAGGTGATGAGGGAGTGTGCGAGGTAGTTGACGGTGCTGACGGCGATCCACTCGCGCGCGTGCGAGCCGCCGGTGACGATGATGGTCTTGCGCGGCTTGCTGGGTTGCTCGTCGTTGGTCGGGTGGGTGCCGATTCTCAGAGCGGGGATGTCGCGGCCTTCGAAGGTTGTGCCGACGGAGATCATGCGGACATGGGTAGGGAAGAGGGACTGCATGAGGTGCATCCAGGGAACGATGACGGAGAGAGGTTGGTAATCGCCAAAGAAGACGTTCGTTGGCTCGTGCGAAGATGAATGGATTTCGGAAGTGAAAGGAAGGGTGCCGGGCGAAGGAGAGGCGTCGAGAACGGCTTGAGAGAGGTCGAGGTCGTGCATGAGAGGCTTGTGAGCATTCCGAAGAGATGATGGAAGAAGTCCAAGTAGAGATGGAATCTGAGCGATAGATTATTAGCAACTGTATAGGACGACATCCTCTAGCACCGGCACACATACCACGTCCTTTGCTATACGTATGTCCACCCAGTCGTCATTGAACTCCCATATATCCAGAAAGAGAATGCTCGTAGCTTCGGCAAGGGCTTTGACTTCATCCTCAGTGGTGACCGTGAATCTGAGCACCACGTCGCCGCCATATCGCGCAAACCTGGACTTGGTTGGCTGCCTAAAGCTCTTGCTGGTGGGCGAGCCCTTGGATATCGAGCTATTCGGGCTGGACGCCGGCCATATCGCCTGGATAATGCGATCCGACAGCTGTCGCCACGGTCTTTGACTGTGCTCGATATGAGAGATGTGTGATTGGTGTGATGACGATTGGCTTGTTCTTCGTCCAAGCAGAGTCCACGATGGAACGCCGGCTTCGACAAGTGACGGAGTAACCCAGTACAGGGCGAGAATCAGGAGAGAGTCGAAACGCATGATTCAAGGCCGCAGAGCTGGTGATGTGTCGGTGAGTGACTCTGGAGCATTGTCTTGTTGTTATCGATGAATCGTGAGCCGACAATAGCGAGTAGTAAATAAAAGATGAAGCCTTGATGATCCACAGAAGAGGGGTGACGGGCCGTGCTTGGCGGGGGCTGAGATTCCATCGACCGTCCCAAAGTCCACAGTGTCGGTTCGTAGGCTGGTAGTAGCGAGGACATTGCGCCCCCGGGGTTTTGTGTGGAGAAGCAGGTACCGGTACCTGTACTGCACATCTCTCAGACCCAACCCTAGCACAAACCTGTTCCTGGCCCGATTAGTCTCTCCTCAGCTTGCGCATCCGCTACTTTTCTTACCTCTCTTACTTCATCATCTGTCTCTGCTCAGACTGTCCCGTCGCTCGTTTGCGGTTCAGCAGTTTGCGGTAGTCTTGCGTGCGTCGTTCCGAAGAGACAGAGTCTCAGCTTGGGACGGCGACTCATCACAGCCGCATCTCGTCTGGTTCAGTTCAGCTCCTCTCCTTAAACAAGGAAGTGCGCCAGAGGAGACGAGAGCTAGATCCACGGAGACCAGCCATGTCGGCATGCTCTTTCGCTGCTTCTTCTGCTTCTTCGCATCTGTGAACAGATTGCGACGCCTTCACTCTCTGCCATGCCTCTGCTGAGCCTCCGGCCGGGCCATCCAGACAGGGACCTGCGCCGCCGGAGCATAGTGGAGCCATACAACTTCTTCCGTCATCAGGAGCAGCTGCCTCCGTCCAGTTCGTCGACCGACTACCTCCCGCAGCGTCGGGACGTTCCCTCGAACGATGGCGTCACATCCAATCTTGTTGCGAGTGCTGAGGACGAAGCCCCTGCCGCAGAAGCCCCTCCGTCGCCGCCAGTCCAGAAGCAGACGGCGAATCATCGCAGGTTCAGCATGTTGAGGTTCAGGCATGCGTCAGATCCTCAGTTGTCGTACAATGCAAAGCACGATCCTAATGAGCCTGTTCCTCCACTGCCGGCCATGCCCGAAGGTATGTGCAGATTTGGGAGGGAGACAAGATATGACTGTATTTGCTGTAAGGAAGTAAATGCTGACGTTCGACTTCTCTCTTGTAGCACCTGCAATCATCACAACGGCACCAACCATAGACACAGTGTTGCAGCCGCAGAAGAAGAAGTTGAGTTTTCAGGCTTTCCGGCCGAGAGTGTCACTGGATGTACCAAACACGGGTGCGTCGGGACGACGGTCGATGGAGAAAAAGGGCAATCAGGACAGCAACCGGTTTCGGTTTGGCAGTCTACGCAATTTAAAAGGCAGCTCTGAGAATCTGGAAGGAGTCCCGAATGGCCAGTCCGGGACTGCTCCTCCTCCGCCGGTCAACGCAGCAAACTCGCTCCTGGCTCCTACCTCTGCGCGAGCTCAACCCTCTCGTTCGGACTCGGCACCGGCGCAGCGCGCCCATCAATCATCTTCGCAGTCGGCCAGTCCCACGAAAAACGGCCACGGACCGTCCGGTCTGTTCAAGCTCCCAAGGAGAAGCAGACAACGCCAGTCTTTATTCCCCCTGCCCGTACGAATCCCTCTACCTCACGATTTTCCCAATACCGCTCCCACCACACCACGCCACTCTCCGGTCACGAAAGCACCGGGCTCCACAGATCAGCTACCAGACATCTTCATCCCTCCTCTGACCGCTCTGCACCGGCCAGCCAGTGCGGACGTGCCGGAAAATGGTCGGTCGACGACACGTCTCCCGTCAGAGTCTTCCTCCGCTCAGGGTTCCAGCACGGTTATTGCCGCATCTGCTATAACATTCGCGGCCCCTGGTTCCACGTTGCTACGCAATCGGTCGACGACGTCGGCGCGGTCCACGTCTTCGTCGCCCGCGAGAGCGCTCGTCGGTCTGCGCGCTCGCTCCTCCACCATGGGATCCATCAGCGGGCGCTCCGGTCGCTCGGAAGAAGTCCCTCCGACGCCGCCCCTCCCCGGCAGCGGACGCAACTCCACATCCACCGCAGGCCGTAGCAGCTTCAGCAACTTGTTCGGCCTGGGACATCGGTTTCGGCAAAACTCCGGATCGGACTCGCCACGGTTTGGCTCTCCCATACATGGGCAACCTGGGACTCCAGGCGCATCGTCTAAGCAGAATTCGTTCACTCTAAGTAGAGAAACTTTGCTCGTACCCACGCGCGAGGAGGGAGAGACTCCTGGCAAGTATCTAGCTCGGCTCGAAGCGAACATCAGCCGCAGCTTGATAGCCGCCGTCGTGTCCAAGGCTACCGATGATTTCTCGGCCGCAGTGTTGCGAAGTCATATGAGGAGCTTCTCGTTCTTTGGGGATCCGATGGACATGGCCTTGCGGAAACTGCTCATGGAGGTCACACTTCCGAAAGAGACGCAGCAGATTGATCGGACCGTACAAGCCTTTGCTGACAGATACCACGAGTGTAATCCTGGGATTTTCTCTTCGTCCGACCAGGCGTACTTTATTGCATTCTCAATCATCATCCTGCACACGGACGTGTTCAACAAGAACAACAAGCGGAAGATGCAGAAGCAGGAGTATCTGAAAATTGCCACGTGTCCGGACGTCTCGAATGAGGTTCTCGCTTGCTTCTACGATAATATCGTCTACACACCTTTCATCCACGTGGACGACGAGTCGGAGCAGGGCTTGGCGACTGGACTGAAAGGGAAAAAGGCGTTCAAGAGATCTACAACCGGCCTGGCTGAGCAGGGGAAGAAGGCCTCGAAAGAGCCTCTGGATCCTTACACTCTCATCATGGACTCCAAGCTCAGCTTGCTACGGCCTCCAATCAAGGAGGTGATGACCTTGGACGATCCGTACAGCTACCTGGGCACTGCAGACAATCTGGATGTGAGGACCTTGCAGCGGACGTTCTTCCAGTACGGTGTCGTTCAGATCGTGTCAGCTAGGTCAAGGCCGGACGCTTTCATGTCACCTGAAACCATCGAGAACCCCCAGGAGGCGCAAGCAGGGGTGGTCGAAATCAAAGTAACCAAAGTCGGCTTGCTCTGGCGAAAAGGTCCAAAGAAGAAGACCGCGCGCTCTCCATGGCAGGAGTGGGGTGCCATCCTGACCGGTACACAGCTCTACTTCTTCAAGAACACCAGCTGGATAAAAAGCCTCATCAGCCAATTCGAGGCGCATCAGAGACAAAACCGTGGTAGCGGCACCCCGGTTGTCTTCAGGCCGCCGCTGGCAGAGTTTAAACCGGAAGCGTTCATTCCCACCAACAACGCGGTTGCGTTGCTGGACGGAAACTACAAGAGGCACAAGCATGCCTTTGTCTTCATCCGACACGGCGGGATCGAAGAGACTTTCCTGGCGGAAAGCGAGGCGGAGATGAATGATTGGCTGGCGCGATTGAACTACGCAGCGGCATTCGTGACCGCAGGAATCAGGATCAGAGGGCTGGTCGGAGGCAACTATGAAGGTCAACGCAACCGCGCGACACCGAGAATGCGGCCAACAAGCTCTGGAAGAGCAGAGCAGTCGGCAGCCGGAGATTCCAACGTGCAAGACGGCAAGATCGACCCAGACCTGGCGTCGGAGATACTGGCGGCGCGTCGGGAGCTCATGCAGACCAAGGTCACAGACGCCGAAGTAAAGATCGGCAACGCCATCAAGGAGTTGGAGCTGCAGCTCAGGTTCGCAAGGCATCTGCAGGTCCTCGCGCCTATTCAGCAGAAGACGAGGGAGCAGGTCATGCATGCGGCTGGCGTGGTCTCGGCGAAGCTGAAGTGGGTTAGGATCGAAGTCTGGCGGATGAAGTGCCACAGAGACATCTTGGCGCTGGACCTGGAAGAGGAGAAGAAGACGTTGGCCGAGAGTCTGGCACGAACTCAGTCAGCAGCCACTCAGACATCCGTCACTTCCACCATCACTCCAAAGAAAGGAGGCCTGTTGAGGCTGACGTCGTTCTCTGGAAACGTCGTGAGCACACACGGCAGCCCGAAGTCCCCAACCAGCCCGCAAAGACCAAAGTCGGCGAGCTCCGATGACGACGAGTCGGAAGGAGAAGATCTGTTCAAGACGCCACCAGAGACATCCGTCCAGCCGAGCCCACTGTTCGCGCCATCCTTTTCAGATACGGCGGCCGCCGCAGACACGCAAGCCGGACCAAGGACGTCACTCAATAGTCTAGCCCAGCCATCGCCACGCCCCGGCAGCGCCGCCCGCAGGTCATCAGTCTCGAGCGGGAAGGATCAAACACTATCTCCCCCATTGGCAGAAACCGTATCGCGCCTCACCACGCAGAACGCAGAAGAGCGCGAACAAGACCTCCTGCGCCAAGCAGGCCTCCTGACCCCCGACCCGCGTCCAGACACCCTCGACGGCTCGGATCAGGAGAGCAGCATGATCAGCGGCAGCCCGGACAGCCGCTCGAAAGTGCGCCGAAGCCTGCACCGCTCCCTGCGCGACTCGCGCGAGCTGCACGGCCACCACCACCACCACCGCAGCCGCAAAGGCCGCGAGTCCGGCTCGAGCGCCGTCACGGACGACGCGTCCGGCGCGGGCGACGGCGCCGAAGGCCTGTCCCGCGCGCACACCAGCTTCACGCTGCACGGCAAGAAGGCCTCGGTCATCACGTTCGGGTCCGAGTGGCAGAAGGTGCCGGCTGAAGAGCGGCTGCGGGCGCGGATGCCGTCGCAGAGCGTGCGGGCTAAGGCGGTGGCTGATGGGAACGAGTCGACGGCGTCGGGGTCTGTTTTGGATGATGGGACCGCGTCGTTGACGAGTCAGCTTACGGCTACCGCCGGGGGTGCGAGTATCAATGCCGCTACTGCTGCGGGTGGAGGGGATGGACTTGTCGAAGATGACGAGGACGATGATGACGGTGAGATCGTTGCGGCGCGTGATGATGCGGCGCTGGCAGCGCTTTTCGGGCAGGCGCTGCAGCTTCCGAAGCACGAGTCAGGCAGGACAGCTAGGTCATTGAGTCTATCGTCGAGTCAGAACGATATGGCAAGCGCTGCTGGGGAGAGTGTCGGTAGTCGTGCTGCGAGCGGACACGTGGACCTGTTGGAAAAGGGCGAGCCCGGACCGGAGCAAGACGAGCTGGCGGGCGATGGTCGGCAGCAGACTCAGCGTGTTGCAGCATGATGGTGCATCAGCGAAGGACTTTTACACTCTTTTGTTGCTTTTGCCTCCGAACGAACGAACGGCACAACACTGTTGTTGAGCTACTTTTGCTTTGTGTTTCTTCCTTTGCTCCTGCGACCACTTTTGGTGTTGGGAAGCGGGCTTGTGCTGGGTTTGCGAGTAGATGGGCATGTGGCATCTGGGCGCAGGTCTTGGACATTGTCTTTCTCCGCTTGGAGGACGGCGATATGGCGTTCGCTGATGAAGAGTGGCGGGCAGGCTGTTTGTAGGTATGCATTGCGGTTGGAGATAGAGTGATAGGGCATGGTTTGGTCACTGCTTGAGTGCTTGAGTGCTTGATCTGTTTGTACAGGTCGGCGCATATGCCATTGCTCTTGCGAATTATGTCACTGCGCATTGAAAGGCTTCATCGTGATGTTCCGGTGTTGATGTCAAGTGTCTTTGGTCTTACCCATTCACGTATTGGTAAAGCATTACTAATGATGAGTCCCGTAGCTCCCAGCTGGTTGTACTCTATGCGAATGCAGGGTCTTATCTGGCACGTAACCGCTGAGTATGCCATTCGATGTGAGCCACGGCCGTTATTGAGCTTTACAAGTAAGAGTCCGAAATAAATCTAGACAGCCCGATGAGACATCTCTCAATGGAGACATGAACACCTTTATCAAGGGTATACATCCCCCAAACGCCTCCCCCTCAACCTATCTCCAGTAAGTTTCCAAGAACACCCTGCCTCTACCTGCGCCCCTCCGCGGCCAAACCAGTAACCTCCTGCCCGTCTCTCCGCTTCGTCTGGCCCTGTCCGTCATCCTTGATCTCCGGGACGTTATACAAGCTCTCCAGCAGCTTCTCAACCTGCTCCACTAGAGCCCGTCGGTCCTCTTCCTGCTTCTGCACCAGCGGGCTAGCCTCCCGGTCCGCGTTCAGGCTACCAACCAGCCACAGCTGCTTCATCTGCCGGGTCAACATGAGGACTTCCTCCGCGGCACGGACCTAGGTGTATGAGTTAGTACCCGGGCCGGGAGATATCGTTGTTAAAAAGGTAAGGGAGTGTTGTAGAAAGGGCAGACGCACTAATGCTGATGTCTCGATGTCGATCATGTTCGCTTGGTAGGCGGTGATGGGGAGAGTGGGTGCTTCAGCCTGGATTGAGGACGTTGTCAGCACGAAATCTACGAAGGGCATGAGCGATAGATATGACCTACTCCCGCAAGGGCAATGATGTTCTCAAAGCGTCTGACGAGCGCGCCCATCAGGGCATCGATCCTGCCTGAGCAATCTTAGCGGAGGCAGAGGATTTGATTGACGAGGATGGACTCACTTTTGAGTAGCTCTCCAGGCATGTTTGATATTGATCTTCATGGATTGGTGGTATCTCTGATAGTATTTGCGTTTATAGCCATGCAACAATGCTAGAAAAAACGATTGAATCTATTCCCACGCTACATGGATGGTACGGAGTTGTCGTCCATGGTTGAAGGCGTCGTCCAATCGATAATGATAGCGACGGCAGTAAAATTAGCTCAAGGCGGTGTGACTAAGGCGGTGAAATACCAGAGGCATGCCCAAGAATTCTATTTATGGACTTGTCGTTCCTTATCCCTGTTCCGTACGGAGTACTCTCAAAGGTCATCGACTCACTCTTAATCAACACCACGCCAGTAGACTGGACTAATCTGGCCTCGTGAACCTTGGAACTAAAAAGCATACGACGGGCTGAGGGATAGGACAAATGGCGTTATCTGCAAGCATGTTCAAGCAGTGCATTGCACGGCTGGACAAGACTGTGGCTGTACCAGGCAATGATTGGACGTCAAAAGGGCAGACTGTCAACCGGTGGAGCAAGGCTGACTTCTGGACATGATATGTCCTGCGGGCATTATGTCTTCCTCATAAACCCCAGGCGAGATCCTGTCCAAGACTGACTTCAATCATCAGCCCGTCTCTCATAAAGCAGTCCTTCATCGCAGAACTTGCCGTATACGTTATGGCTTCATTTGGCCGGCTCACCGCGTCTGCTGTACACGGCGCGGTTGACAACACTCTAGCACTCGCAAACTTCAACTTTGACTTCTCTCTCTTCAAGGTTGCCGCGCCAAAAGAATTCGAAGGCGTTGGTTTGGCTCTATCAGCTGCCCGCCGGTCGCAGGCCGAGACGGGCAGATCGCATGTCACCGCTCGCAAGCTTGGAGCTCTCTTCGGCAGTGTCCTGCCGGACACGCCCGATCTCATCAAGGCGTACGGCGAGCGAGCGTCGGAGATCATCCAGGCGCCGGTCTCACGTCCCTCGGGAAGTGAGACTGATGGTGTTTTCGCGAGTCATGCTGGTCCGGATGGAACTACCATATGGGCTGCTGCAACCTCCGGGCCTGATGCGATCAAAGTCCACCTCCTGGCCTGTATGCTGGCTCGGATCTGGAACAGTGCAGAAGCGACCTCTATATGGTACGAGATTGTTGATGAGAGAAAGCAAGAAATCGTTGCCGAGCTCGGAGATACAGGCCAGGTCAATGGTTCAGCCCTCATGGCCGCTCAGCAGGAGATCACACGAACTCAGCTCTCTGAATGGGATGCTAGTGCCCGCGCCTGGATAAGAACGGCAGATCAAGTAAAAAGGCATCAACAGACGCAGGTTGAGGTGATCGTGAAGAATCTGCGAATTCCAGTCAACACAAAGCCACGGGTTTACGACAGTGTAATGCAGGCTTGGAAGCTAGCCCTAGAGGGCACTAATCGCTTGATCAGAGGAATGCCGCAGCAAATGCAATCAGGCGAGATGCTGCTTGGCCTCTCTTCTTGGCATATCTATCCGGACTTTCTCGTTGTGGAGGCCTCGACCACATATGTCAAACAAGATGATCCGCTTGTTCATGATGGGGGGGTTCTCACTCTTGGCTTGGAGATATCGCAATCAACGTGCGAACCTGGAGTTCACTGGTCTTTGCCCTTGGCTCATTTCCAGTATTATGGAGAGCCGGTGCGGGCGTCCAGATCCATAGCCATGGATGGATCTCGTCTGACCATTGACGAATTCCTACAGGTGGTCCTTGGTTCCGTCGTGAGCGGATGGCTGCGATACGATAAGACGCAGAAATGGAACGGCGAGTTCATTTCGACATGTGCGCAATTCATTGTCAATCTATCGGAAACCCTTCTCAGCCGTGTTGTCAAAAAATCCGGCATGAGCAATGTCATTACCGTCTTCCAAGATAGCTGGCTGTTTGTCCTCGCCGAAGCTGCGAAGAGCTTCCTCCATTCCGAAGGCCTCGAGCATCAAAAATGCTTACAGTTGATCAACCTCGGCAAGATCAGTAAGATCATGCCATTGGCTAAGGGCTCCCATTTCGGACTGTCAACGTACGCCAGATACTCACGCCTGACGTCCAATGTCCGAAACGGCATCTATGCGCTTCGAGACCTGGCGAGGCTGATGGGTCTTCGTGGCGAGAATGTGTTCCTCAGATATCCTCTCGGTTGCGGTTGTTTCGGATATACCACTGCCATACCCCATTCAAGGCCTGAAGAGCCCGATCATACATATGAAAGGCAGAGTGCGAACGCCCACACATGGTGGATACCTCCTCTCTCGGAATGCTGCGTTGCCAATAGACCGTCTTCGAATAATGTGCCTGACGAGTTCGCTAACGACGAGCCTTCAGGAGACCTCGCCGCTCCCTCTGGGTTGGATCACATAGCCAATTCAATGCGTGCCATGGGGCTTCATTCGCCGGTTTCTCAACCGTCACAACCAGAGGGAGGGGTTCGGTCTCATCACATCAGTACGAAAGAGGAGCTCGCTGGCGAATCGGACATTATAAGACCACTTGTAAAAGAAACTGTTGTTCGCAAATCGACTGTTCAGATCGACTGGCAAGACTTTGAGTCCACTTCGTCCAAGCATTCACTTCCGGAGAGTTTCTCGTTTGTGAGGTTTGCGGGAAAGGATCGAGGGGTTTCGCTCTACATCCGTGATGATGCCATTTTGGGCAATAGCAAGATGGCAGTGCATAATGCCTACGCAGGAACGACCGAAATGGCAACCTTACTTTGGAAGGACAACTTTGACTTGAAAGAGCTATTTCCACAGCTAAGGGCTGCACTGGATGAACTGAACCGGGACTACTTGAAATGCCTAAAGGCCATTGCATCGATGGTGCAGATCTACAAGCTGTTACCACACACCACAATAAGCGTGCGTGTGCTTGAGCAAAGGTTTATCGAGGCACAGTGCCTGTATCCATTGTATAGGAGCGACGCGGAGATGTATCGGGCGAGGATTGGAGGCCGCGACCAGCCTTTGGCTGAACGTATCTATGAGGGCCGGGATGAGCCCGTCGTTGAACGCATTTTAGGAAGCCTGAGACCCCTTCACTTGAACCGGAACCAGGTCTTCTCATGCATAATCCTGCTTGAATCGGGTCATCTGAATCTCGAACCAGATAAGCTAGATAACGTCATGGCAATTTCGGCCGGGAATTGCATCTACGTCGCGGCTCCGCTGCTCTGCGATCCTTGGGAGGAGCCGCAACCACAAGAAATTCGGAGAATAATGGGCAACGTTGGTCGACCGGGAATCGCGCTCCTAGTGCCGCCAGGAAAACCAAAAGTTAGAGGCCGCGAACTGGGAGCCTGGAAGTTCGTCCATCACAGAGAATTCGATGGACAACTTGAAGACCACTTCAAGGACACGTCCTTGCACCTTTCATTCACAGGGTTTTCCCTTCCAGTTGACACCGGTGTCTACGGAGGTCAAGATTCAGAACTCACTCTTATCGAATCCGTGGTGTCCCTACACGAGCGCGGTAAATGGGTTGCTGATCTTGATATCCTGCGAGCAATGGAGGACTCACTGCTTGTAAGGGTCGACCCCGGCTGCTCTCACGATCAGAACTGCGAATCTAGCCGCGAGCTTACCTCCCTCGAGAATTGGACGGAGTTTCTTTGGCGGCCAAAGTCCGGTGGTATTTTTCGAGCACGTGGTAACTGGCAGGCCCGCCTTGCTGCTACGACCATTAATATCGCCCAAGGATATAAGACTGTGGTGCTTTCTGCGACGTTCTGCGGGGACTGTGTGCAGTGCGAGATGCGAGCGGACGTGGATCTGACGATTATTGCATGATGTGCCAGTTGAGATTAAACGGGATTTCACATTTGTAGGCGGGGGCTGCCTAATACCTACCATGTGTGTAGTTACCTAGATAGCTGTCTACATCCATCGCTTGCTTGTCCGTATCCTACAGGACAACCTGTACAGGCTGCTCGTGGCCTTTCTGGCGGACTGCTGGGGTTCCTCGATAATCTGACAGAAGACCTCATTCGGTAGGGTATCGAAGCAAATCATCACGCCGTCGACAGTCTGTATGGCGATTGCCCGTTCGCGTGTGCTGTCTCTTCTGGAGATTCGAGACCGACTTTATTGGTGAGGTCCAGAGGTCAGTTTGAGGTTGAAGTGCTTGTTTTCGATATTGGTTATACCTAAGTTGATACCATATTGTATCCGCACTTCAGGGTTATCAGACGTATTTGTAGCCAATAATTTCTTATCTACTAGTATAATTCCAGCTGACGAGCTGTTTTAAGACCAGTGCTGCAATTGTGTAATCATTTGTTGCCTCAGCATAAGGTTACTTTTGCCTTTCCACTTATCATCTGACGATTCCATATCCTTGGAGCATGGTTTCCGAGACCACTACAACTGGCTCCGATGGTCACAATCAGTATCTAGATCTAGCTGGACCTCTACAACCATATCTTCCGCTCAAAAAGCGGCCTTCTCTGTGCAACTCGGTCCTCCCAACAATTCTTCGCTGTGTCTGTTCCAT
>QQTW01002302.1_pt1 | contig 13808 bp, 9 predicted proteins | sample 1904831 | NCBI WGS metagenome assembly QQTW01 (sample SAMN09435610, study PRJNA476489) | Subsurface metagenome, whole genome shotgun sequencing project. | reverse complement strand
AAGAATCAAGCAAATAGTATAACCGGTCAAATATTGCTCCCCTCCTCCATGCCTCCCCTCGGTTGGTAAAAACGCGCTCGATTTCTATCAAATAAATGATGGACAGATGCGCGTATCACAAAATGGGGGCGACGAATGCCTTATTGCTCAGTTCGGAAATGAACCCGCGGCGGTGTGGTGATATCCTTTCATCCGTCCCGTCGTCGGTGAGTGATCGTGTCATGTTGCGGTAGTGTATAACTGGCGATGATTCACACATGTAGAGTGTTGTCCTTCAGCGGTAATAGTACTCGGGGGCTCGGACACGAGGTGAGGCGGTGTGGTAGACGGGTTCTTGCGCATATTTCTTCTTGCGCTGGGCCCGCTCGGCCATGTCGGATTCGTAGAGAGACCCTCGACCGGAGACGTAGGCTTTCTCCTTCCGGTGCCGCCTGGAAGGCTCGACGATCTCCACCGTCGGGCGGCGTTCGACTGGTCTGGGAGCGACGTAATAAGATGAATCGTAGCTGACGGCGGGTGCTCTGCGCCGGAGTCGGAGACCGCGCTCCATCGCCTTCAAGAGGTCCCTTACCACCTCACAACCCACGGGGATCTCGATTTGAACGAGCTGGTTGCCCTCCCGGTCGACTTTCGAGTAGGCTTTGCCGCCTTTGTTGAAGACGTACTGGGCCACATCCAGAGCGAGTTGGTGACCTAGGTTGCACAAGGTCCGGCCGGAAAGATGAACCTGATATGGTTGAGCGCAGTCAGGGCATCGGTAGGCGTGATGGGCAAATTCACGCATGACGTATAGCTCGTCGTCGTGGGGTTGACGGGAGTAGACGGGGTTCGGCGCAAAGCCGACTTGTCTCTGGATGGAAGGCATGTTTGGTCGCGCCGTCGAGGCTTCCTTGGGATAGGCCGGAGACGGCGGTGTTATGTCTGGAACGTAATAGTAGGTGGTGACGAAGTAGTAAGGAGACACTTTGATTGGGTCTCTCGGCTCAGGTAAACAGACGATTCTGCAACGGCAAGGTTGCAGACTACTAGGTAGTATATGATGATTACTTATATGAATGATTGGTATTAAGGAAAAGAAAGAGAAGAAAGAAGGTAGAGAAGGAGGTTCGAACGAGGGTTTATAAGAACCAAAGAGAAGACAGAGATGCGATGTTGGGATTGCAATTCAATCATGGATGCCTGGCACTAGCCTCGAGTCATAGGCAACGAAGCGGGAACGCTAAACCCTGACCGATGCGGAACAGCCACACTCGAGCGTCAACCCATGTCTGCCCATTATTATTATTGTGGGTGCTGCGGTGAGAAAGACCGGAAGGACGGCGTGAAGTGAACGAACATAAGGTAAACGGGAATAACTTAACTCAAGGTAACTTTAGCAAGAAACAAATCAAAAACAATCCTGATGCGGCTTGTGATTGATCGAATTTACCGCGTCATTCTGTCATTCGTCATCTGTCTCAGAGATGACCAGGCTCAGTCAGTCAGGTCAAGGGCGTGGGAATAATAGTCATGAGAAGGGGGAAGGGGGGAGGGGGGAGGTGTTCGCAGGAGACGTAAGCGATTTGTTCGTTCTTGGGGGCCATTTCGGATTTTTGAGGGCATGACAGCTGAGTGTACGAGTAAGTTATGTTCCCGAACGTTGGGTCAACCCTGGCAGACTTTCCAGTTTCCAGTTTCCAGGTAAACATTGGTGGTACTCGTACTCGTACTGTACTCGGCGTGTTGGTGGTTGGTGTGAGAGGGAGACAGACACTCCGCCTTGCGGGTTGTTGGTGGCTTCTGGCTTCTGGTGGTCTCGTCTTGGTTACTTATGCCGCCGATTAAGTTAATGCGGTGGAGGGTGGAGAGGCGAAGCGGTAGCCAGAATGAGCCATAAGTTAACTTAACCGTCTGATCCACGCCCCCTGTCACCGCTCGAATCCGGAGGGGTAAATAGATGACAGATAGATAACGAATGTCTATGACGAAGAATCCTCGTAATTTACGCAATCTGCCCCAATGAGCACAGCCCTCTCCATGGTTTTTTTCTAATTTACCTCGTACTTTACAGTAGTACAGTGATTCTAGTTTGAATTGCGGTCGGTCACTGACTGTGTAACTCGAAAGTACAAGTGGTGTGTACTCGTTGCGGTAAAGCGGTCAACTCAACGTGTGGGTGAACCGTAAGTTAAGGATAACGGTACCTACTACACTGCCACGGTGACGATAGTTGCTTAAGGTTAGCTGTTAATTCTCCGCGTTTCGTGGAACGTCGACGAACTTGCGCTGAAACTGGTGCGTGAAGCACTTCTTCGTAGCCGTCGCAACGGAAATACAACAACAATAAGAAGCTCGATATAGCTGTAACATAGGTCTAAGTATACACGCGCTGGGTAATGCGCGACTGTTACTTTGTGCTCCGTAGCATTTGCCTCCATTCGCCGCTTGACTGGCTGTGAACTCGCAAGGGTGGTTTCCAATGACCTACAATGTCTCAGGTCGTCCAGTTCACCGTGGCGAAGGGTTTCGATGCAGGCTTCCATCGACCTTCTAGTCAGCCGCCCTACGATGAGGAGCTTATACTGAAGCAGATTTGAAATCATCGTTTCGCCGCTTGACGTTTCGCCGAGGTTCGAAACGTCCTGCCAAATAGGATCATGCTGGATATATCGCGTCGATGATCAAGGCAGCCGGGTGCCGACCGCTCCACGAAACGCATCATCCAAGCTTTCCGACTTTGTGTTGGAGTGCCCAAGGATGAACCTGTCTCTTTTCGATTCGCGGCTACCTACTCGAGACACATCCTCTCTGATACTTTGCTCGTTCATTTCATGACTTTGAAGGAGAAACTGGTAGCCACGGTGGGTGTGCTGATTGCCTTCGGTGATGGCGTGCTCAGCGAACCGAACAACTTTGGAAATCAAATCACCCTTTCCAAATGCGACATGCATTTGGAATGGTTCTCTCGTACCACTGCCGCGACGCTGCCATGGCTTGGGCAGGCACTCTCGGGCAACAGTCTCGCACACGAGGTTAGCGGCGCCACAATCAATTACCTGGCCGAGCGATGACGTTGAAGCAATCGACCATCAGGTATGCCGGATCATCAACCTGCTCCTTTGATTTACTTCCTAACACCACTAGAACGACCACGTGCTACATCACTGAGCTCAAGGCTTCCTGCGCTTTCACAGCTGCCGCAACGTGCCACGGGAGCACACTTTTGACCGGATCGGCCAAGCCTTTCAGCCTTGCCAAGGTCCCAAGACCTCGGTACACTCCAAGTATCTCCTTGAGCTGGGGCTCATGAGGTCTTGCGGTGTAAAGGAGGTTCACGCTCATGGCGACAATGCCATCCTCATCCTCTCGGCCGGCTCGCTTGACGAGGTATCCGCTCGCCAGCCCTGGTCGCCGCTCAACCAAAGATCTCGTGTTATGGAGCCGGTGACAGAGCACCACGCCCCATGTTTCGTCCGTGACGTCAACAAGGCTCGAGTCAGGATCGACTTCAAAAGCATTATCGGTGGGGGTGACCGCATTCGTTGGTCCACTTCCACTTGCGGGTGTCGCCACGGTTCCGAACTGTTCCGGCGATAGAATCGAGGGTTGTGGAGTAGAGACAGGGGTTGTGTAAAGTGCAGCTTGTGTGTTGAGGCAGGTAGATGCAAGGTTTAGTTCCGACGGTAAAAGTGATAGAGGAGGGTTACAATCAATCGCTAGCAGAACGAGCGATATTGAGTCTTGGCCAGCGTCATCTGCCAGCCTCGTCCATGCTGAAGATATTTCGATTAGAACCAAGACGTCAGATCGCAGAAGAGTACCATAATGTGGCTTACCTCTTAGCTCCTCTTGCTCCATGACGCCCGCACTCGCGATAAGAAATCTCCATCTTACCTTCCTGGCCTGAATCATTCCAATCGAAGTCTCCCAAATCTCTCGAGCAATATCTTCAAAGGCTCGTCTGGGTGCGGCTTCTTCCATGCCTAGACAATAGGACATGCTCATTTGATTACTTCCATCATCTTCGGTCCAAGACGCGGAAATCCAACGCCCATCGATACTCTGCGAGTAAGCAATATGAAGGCTAGTCGGTTCGTGTAGGACAGATGAAGGAGCCTCCGCGGTAAGCTTGAGATCGATGCTCGACGGTATCTTGTCTGACAGTAGTATCGAAGGAGCATTGCCGGGTGCAATAGCTTCATCGCCGGCATTCCATGTTTCAAGGCCGCATCGCTCATAAACCTCCAATGCTAAGGCTCTGTACTCGGCTTGAGTCGGTACTACGAGAGCTGTCTCTGAGGCTACAAATCCGACGGGAATCAATTGTAGCACAATCTCGTTCGGTCGAAAGGAGCATGGAGAATTTTGGCTCCGAACGTAGCTTTGAAACAAACGAAGAAATGCAGCGCAAAGGAGAACAACCGCGTCAGGAGGGGTAAAAGTATTCATCATGTAAACAACAACATTGCTATTGTTAGTTTGACCTTCGCTAAGCAAAGTACCTACTTGACTGTTAGTCCAGCTTGATAAGGTGGGAGAATTTCATACCAAGCTCCTCGCATGCCGAGTTCATCTCCTCAATGGCACTCTCGAAGCTCAACTCATCTTCACTCGCGGTGGTTGGCACTAATCCCGGGCGCGGCTGTCCAGCGTAACTACCACGAGTATGGGAACCGAGTTTGCAATTTTCATACACACTGCCCAACCCGTCTAAGAATGCCTCTGCAGCAGCTTCCAGCCCCTCGAGAGGCTGATATATGCAGAACGCTCTCACGTCCTTAGCTCCGCTGATAGGACCAAATCCGAAAGTCTCCCAGAACGGGAGGGCGGAAGACAATACTTCTATAGACGTTTCCGCTCGCTGAACCCGGATATGAGGCGCAGGAAGTTTGAAGACTCGGGTATTCGAATTGCCAGCGTCGATTCCGTTAAACCTGACTGGCCTTGAACCTTTAGTTGGTACTTTCGATGTCGAAGAACTTGCCCCCTTCTTTTCTTCAATAGCCGCGTAAGTCTCTAAGTCACAACGCGAAGATCGTGGGAAAGTCGACTCGACGACCCTTGCAATGACTGCACATTCTTCATTCCCGGCAGCTGCTTCGGGGATAGACGAATCCTTGGCTCTGATAGAGTTCACCAAAACACCCCGAGAACCCCAGAGGACTTGATCTGTTAGCACTTGCGCAACACGGATGTACTCATCATCGCGCATGTCCGTTGTCTTGTGACTTTTCTTCCTTTTTGACGATTGGAAACCTGCCAAAGGCTGGTCGGATGCGCCTGGGTTGACTTGATCAAGACAAAGGTAGGATACCGGAGCTGGACTTGTGTTGATGAAAGAGTCTAGTCCTGGTTGTTGTATAATGCTCTCGTTCACTTCGTCGCAGTGAGCAGGCGAGGTAGGTTTGCCCTGGGCCCCAGCACCGAGAAGTATAAATTCGCCAGTGAAAATCTCACCCACTCCGTCTTGCTGGGTTTGCATGGTTTCAAAATGCGCTTCTCGGTCTTCTCCATCGTCTTCACTGACAGCCTCCGAACTAAACAAGCTGTCTGTATCTCTGAACAGCGTCGTGGCGTTATCGTCACCTCCATTCAAACCGCCGGAATTAAGAAAGCCGACACTGGGAATGTTTGTGTTGCTTGATTCAAGGCCCCTGGGAGTGAATTTTCTTGACGACGAACCTGGAAAGCGACCGTCAGATTTGTACTTCCGATCTGAGAAGTTAACCGTGCCAGCGAAAGTCACGCTTCTGAAGGTTCCTACTTGGCATTTGCCACTTGCATTGCTCTGCTTCGCTGCCTCACCGGAACCTGCGATACCGAAGCGTCCAGAAGGGTTGAGAGAATTTTCAAGGTTTGGAATAAGTTTCTGCTTGACAGAGACAGGACTAAGCGGTGGGCTAGGAAAGTTAGGTTTCTCATCATCTTGACTGCCCTCTAGATTTTTGCCTTGTTTTCTGGTGAAGCTCTGGTTGTGAGGAGTTTCGCGGCTTGGAGACGATGCTGCCCCACGAATAATCGGATCTTCAGATTTCATGTCATCAATAATTTGAAAGCTACCTTTCACTGCGTTACCTGTGTATTCAGAATTGTGTGTCTGCTGGTCGGGGCTGCTTCGGGTAGTTTTCCGAGACCCCTCTACGACACTGTCTTGTTTACCGTAGATAGCTGCCTCTTCTTTAATTGCCGGGCCTGTGCCGATCTCAATGTCGATTGAATCGAAGAGTTCGCCGCTTGCATCGTTCAGATCAGGCTCATCGAAGAAGCTAAAGTCGGCTTCTGTGATCCCCGAGGCGCCGAACATGTCTGTATCTATGTCTCCGAAGAGACCAACAGCATTCGCGTCGTAGGGACCAGACAACATAGCTACTGGTGTTGTTTCGCTCTCGCCCGGCTCGAAAACTTCATTACCATTATTGCTTGACCGTGCCAGCCTAGCATCGTCATTGACTCTCGTATCCAGGTCTTGACCGAAACTCTCTCCATCCCCATTTTCAGGGCTTGTGCCGATGCCAATACTGAGCAGGGAGCCTGTGGTGCCTTGCACTTGGGATCCATCAGGCGGAGTAGGGTATACGGTGCTTGTCGCGTTCAGATCTAGATAGCTGCTGGCGCGTATGTACGGCTCCTCATATGAGTTACTATCTTGCATGGCTGTCTCCGCGACGGTCGAGTGGAGCGTCAGAAGCTCTTCCGCTCGTCTAGCCGATCTCGTAGCTTCGATTGCATCGTCACGCAGCGCTTTGGACTTGAACCAATCTTCCGCGAAGGTGAGGGGATCTTGTGTAACAGCATGGTAATTATTGCCTTGGAGCAAATCAAGACTTGCATTGGGAGAACTTGATGACCCATCTCGTCTGAGATGACATAGCTCCGCTGGCCATAGAACCGGTTGCTGTCCACTTCCTTCAATCACAGTCATTCCCGATGAGACAGGTTCACTCTGGTCGATGTGAGTTCGGGTAGAAGGTATTTGCACATGCAGCCAATTCTCAGGCTTGGACTCTGAAAGCACAATTCCTCTACCGGCCAGCCATGCCCTAACCCTAGGTTTCCACATCTCTTCCGAGAACCGCTTGCTGTTACTCCCTGGTTGACCATAGCCTTGATTGTCTATCCTTGCATCACCAATACTAGAAAACGTGGCTTCTAAGTATTTCGCAGCTTTTCCAGCTGGAGAGAGGTAAAGGTTGGTCGATCCAGGGTAGAGGTAGCCATATTCGTTACACTTATCAGACGTTACAGGGAATATATCGGAGACAGCAGTCGTGGAGGTCACAATGAGCGTTCCCATGTTTGTTAGACGCACGTCTAATGTGACCAGTCGAGAGTTTCCGCCAGGCTCGACTGATCCTTCTGAACTGGCAGGATCCATGAGAGGCGACATAGTACGAGCAGGGGACAAAAAACTCCTAGAATTTAGAGGTAGGTATTGATGAAATGTTGCTAGACGGTACGATACCAGAGCAAGAACTGCCGCAAGAAAGATTTCGTACATGTCGACCGGTGAGGATTCGTCAGATTGCGCAGAACCTTGAGTTTTCTCTCCCGAGGACGTGCCCGACAGTGCGCTTCCGTACGAACCCTTCTGGCTCGAAGCTTGGTTTGCGTGATGATTGACGTCCGCTTTGACAGACGTCTGGAGTATATATGGTGGGCTATCCACTAGGGTAGAAGACGTAATTGAACTGGTCAGAACCCCTACTCGATTTTATCATTAGCAAATTGCCTCATGGAGTGGTAAGGGACTGAGTACACTGTAAGGCGACGCCGCAGCTTTGCAACATTTCCGTTTCGGCTTCTGGGCCCGATCTGGGGATGTTCGCGAGCTTTTGGCATGGTTGTTGAAAAAGCCATAGCTCTTGCTCCTCTGTGTCAACATGAACGAGAGCCCCTCGTTCTCTCAGCCGCGACTCAGCTTTCCAGAATATGTCAGAATTAGTTGGAGCTGGCCCGGAAGCTGTTGAACAAACCACGCCCTGGGGAGTATTGGCAGCCTCACTGAGAGCAGCTTGCCCCGCCTGTGGTAAGGAGAAAAGCTGATAGTGAACTGTCGCGAAGCCATCCTGTTCAGCGGTCAACAGATCTGTCACCACTGGATTGTGGCAATTAGATACTGACAATTCTGTGTACATTGGTCAAGGATCTACGAGGGAATGCCATGATATGTGAAGACGAACCCAGGACGACTTTGCCCGCCCTACCTCATGACAGTTAACACGGTTGATGCTGAAGGTTGCGGTTTCCATGAAAGGTTTTGAATTTAGCTGAGTAATCGCTGCTCGTCGCTGAGCGCTGGCGACAGAGCTCGTTGTATGGATTGCCGTTTCTAGAGCTGCTGACTAGCCTCATAATGACCTGAAGGGTGCTCCCTTACGTACGTGGGCAGGGCCGTTCAAGCGCCGGCAACAGGCTCAGGCGCAATTTAGTATCGCCTGCAGCGGCAATCTTGGGCATATGAACCGTTGCGCGTATGTTTATATTGATGGATATACAGTCAAATGTTGATTGATACGTCAGAGAGAGTTAATGCCAGGGCTGAAGCCGTATTCAGCCACAAGACCGGGACGAGCCGAAGTGAACCCTGTCACAGCCTTACTGAGCTAAAGATTCACTCACCAACTAGACGTTCCATGAACTTTTCCTTCGGAGAAACCATCCTTTCAATAAACTGTGAACTGTTTGTCAAAAAATGAAAATAACCAACCAATCTGCTGTACCAGTCTACACTATCTCTGGATCTTCCACAGCACGCCCTCTCCCGGAATGGCTCGCCCGGAAGCGCAAGCGCAGTCTGAAGTCCGACCCCGAATATGCAAGTCGAGTAGAATTGCTGCAAGACTTTGAATTCGAGGAAGCCAGCCAGTGTATAAGAGTTAGCGACGACGGGGAATGGGTGATGAGTACTGGTACGCCACCTGCGCTCGACAGCTCAGATGAACTGTTCCCTAAGACCCGTACAATTAGGGACCTATAAGCCTCAAATACACACACATTACCTACCGCATCTCTCCCTATCCTTTGCGCGGCACACGATCTCCCTCAACACTACGTTTCTTCTACTCTCCTCTGACTATACAAAGTCAGTACATCTGCAAGCCGACCGATCGCTGGAGTTTCACACTCCTCAAGGCTGTCACTATACGACAAGGCTACCCAGGTATGGACGAGATCTGAAGTACGATAAACGCTCCACCGAAGCTTTGATACCATCTGTGGGCGTCAATCAGGACGGACAGGGTGAAGTCTTTCGACTCAATCTTGAGGTCGGTCGTTATATGCGGAGTTATGAAGTAGATGTGGGTGGAGACGAAGTTGTCGCAACCGATAATGGCACTTTGCAGGGTGGCGTGGGTGTTGGGAGCGTCAACACTGCAGCTGTGGCCGAAGATAGTCACAACTTGCTCGCATTTGGTACGTCACTAGGGACAGTCGAATTTTGGGACCCGCGGTCAAGAGGTAGAGTGGGTGTCCTTGCAACTCCGTTGTCTTTCATGGAGCATAACGAGCGGCCAGAGGTCACAGCGCTGGAATTTCACCGATCCGGACTCACCCTTGCTGCTGGCTCCTCAACCGGATTCATCCATTTGTACGACTTGCGCTCTCCGATTCCTCTGCTGAAGAAAGACCAAGGCTACGGATACCCCATTCACACTCTGACATTCCTTACCCCTTCGATAACATCAAAAGCGCAATCATCTGAGCCGCGAATACTATCTGCGGATAAGAGAATCATCAAGATCTGGGATACAAGAGACGGAACACCGTGGACCTCCGTTGAACCCGCTGTGGACGTTAATTCTGTCGCATGGTGTAAAGATAGCGGCATGTTCCTGACAGCCAACGAAGGCCGACAGCAGCACGCTTTCTTCATACCACAACTTGGACCCGCACCGAAGTGGTGTTCATTTCTTGACAACCTGGTGGAGGAGATGGCAGAGGATCCAAACGATCCCAATGCGTTCGCGCATAAGGCAGGCGAAGTTTACGACAACTATAAGTTCTTAACAATGCAGCAGCTAAAGTCATTGAACCTGGCACATTTGGTCGGAACGACCAACCTATTGCGGCCTTATATGCACGGCTTCTTTGTGGCTCAGAAGCTGTATGAAGAAGCGCAACTCATCGCAGATCCATTCGTCTGGGAGGAAGCAAGGGCGAAGCGAGTTAAAGAGAGGATCGACAAGGAAAGGGAGAGCAGGATTCGCGGAACTCGAAAAGTCGCGGTCAAGGTGAACAAACGACTGGCCGAGAAGATGCTGGAGAGAGAGGATATGAGGGCCAGGAGTAAAGCCAAGAGGATGTTGATGAAGGGCGGTGATGACGACTCAGTGGCCCCGCCAACGGCAGCAGAAGAGCAGGAGGCAACCAAGAAAGGGCTTCTTGGAGATTCCAGATTTGCCAAGTTGTTCCAGGACGAGGACTTCGCCGTTGATGAAGAGTCAAGAGAATTTCAGTCCCTCAACCCCAGCACAAAGCCAGAACGTGGACTTACCGCAGTAGAGGAAGAGGCAATCGGGGAGTCAGCCAGCTCAAGCGATACCGAAAGCAGTGCTGAAGAAGTTGTGCGACTGAAGGAGAATGGAAAGATATCCACATCAGCGTATACGAGAGCTGGACATCGTCCACAGATGAAGATCTCGTCTTCAAGAAACCCCCAAAAAACGGTTGATCGACCATTTGGGTCCAGGGCGGTGCGAGCAAAGTCGGCTAAGCGTGACAGTGGCATAGTGGGTGAGAAGCAGGTCACATTCGCGCCGGAGCGGAAGGCCAGGCCTGACAAGGTGGAGAATCCTGCAACAATACGGTTAAAGGGGAGAAGAAGCGCAAGCGGAAATGTATTTCGAGGACTTTGATAGCATCAGGCTCGCTGTCTCACTTGTGCAATTTTTATGTGATAGCTGGGCAATCTGTTGCTCAACAATGACGTACACAGAACCATGTTGATGCTCTAAGTGTTCTACAAACTGTATTTTCATCAATGTAAATGTGCATGCCACAGCTCAATATGTTGCTGCTGTAGGCATTACAAAATGTGCCTGAGTCTTTTGCCGCGCTCAAATGGCCGTGCTCATGTACTGCAGATTGAAGTGAATTCATGCTCTTTTTGTTATAAGCATTGAACTAGATGACCTACTTAACTCTTTGTTAAACTTGTTACGTCCGACAGTTCCGATGGTATGGAACAACACCGAGTCCTTGTTAGGGATAGTGTATCTAGGGCTTAGGGTTCCAGCTTATCACATAGACAGAGTTGATGTTCGAGTATTAACCCCTCAGTTGATAACATGAGTTGAACGCGTCCTCTCCATAGGGGATTGGAGCGTTCCTATATAGTATTACGACTACAGCGCTCGCCCAGCTCACGTCGATCCAGTCGACCTATGCTCGCTGTGCTCGCCTCGAGCCCGTCGACCCAGTACGCTTGGTACAGTCCTCGCGCGTACACCTGGTCCCCCGGTCCTACTTTAGTCCGTGGTCGTAACACTATCTCCCCCTCCCACGATCCTTGTCCTCATGGATCTATTTAAGCGAGAGTATAAGTAAGTCTGAATTCCCCATCGCCATGTCGGCTAAAACCAAAAACCGCCTCAGGCTCGCAAAGGAAATCCAACTTCTCGGAACACTATCGGTGTTCTCCTGCAACTACTGTGCATCTATCGGTTGCGATTGTTTCGTTATGGAGTCTCGTCCAAAATGCGATAAGTGCACCCGCCGCGGTCGTCCCTGCGTGAGTGTTTCCTGGGAGACTCTCGATCGTACGCGTGCCCAGCTTCGTCGCGATATAAGCAAAGAAACAAAGAAACTGGCCGCGTTGGCTGCAAAGATTACTCGGCTCCAGCAAACCCTGGATCACGCCGATAATCGTGCTTCTCAAAAGGCTGACTGCCTTGCGATGGAATTGGGTAGCGATAATGATGGGACGGAGGACGAAACTGGTCCTCCCGACATAAATCAAATTATCGAGGGTCTTCCAAACGAATTTTGGCAAGAGCTATCCTCCCCTTCCGATCAGATCACGTCCTCGTGACTGCTTCTCCTATAGAGGTATCTTATCTTCGTTGGCCATTGTTTTCCTGTTTTGTCAATTCCTCGCCAATACTCTGCTAACGCTTCGTCACAGTTGTCGAGGTTCTCCTCTGGCTCCCAACTGTTGTCGTTGCTGTGGTACCCTTCCCATGCTACAAGATACTGTCTCGCTCCTCGTCGTCCTCTTCGGTCTAGTATGTTTGCGACAACATACTCTTGGTCTGGCTCGACTGGTATGGGTTCCTCTTGAAGTGGTATGTCCTGGTGACATCGTTCGAGTTTGCTGGCGTGGAACACCGGGTGTATCTTCATATCCTTAGGCAGTTCTAGCTCGAAACTCGTGCCTTTGATATCCCGTATGATCCTGAATGGTCCCAACTTTTTTGCATCTAGTTTCTTCGACTGTCTCTTAGTCTTGATATGCGTTGTTTTGACATAGACCTTATCCCCTTCTTGGAATGGTTTCGTGGTGGGTATAGTGCTTCGCTGTCGGTTGATCTTTTCCCGTAGCCTCTCGTGCACTTTCTTAAGTTCGTCCACCTCCAGTTTGGCTGCTGGCGATTCGATTTGTCCCTTATCGATCGCTCGGTCTATTTCCGCATGATATCCGTAATTCGCATAGAATGGACTTTCGCCTGTAGTCTCATTTGCTGTGTTGTTGTGTGCGAATTCCGCTGTGGGTAACATCTTAACCCAGTTGTCTTGTCGATAGTTGACGTAGTGTCGCAAGTACGTCTCAACTACTTGATTCATTCTTTCTGTCTGTCCATCCGTCTGTGGGTGGTAAGCCGTTGACATCTTCCTCTTGACTCCTAGTTCGTTGGTCAAGGTTGCCCAAAAGTTGCTCGTAAACAGCTTGTCCCGATCCGAAATGATCTCTTTTGGCAATCCATGTCGGCTCACGACTTCTCTGAGAAAGATATGTGCTAGTTGTGGTGCCGTGGTATCCGTCCTAAATGGTTGAAACATCGTGTACTTGGTAAGTCTATCCACGATCGTCATGATTCCATCGTATACAACTCCGTTGACTGGATCCTTCGATTTTGGTAGTGGCATCACAAAATCTATTGTGACCGATTCCCAAGGCTTCTCTGGTGCTTCGAGCCTGGTCCGTCCGTCAAACTGCTTTTGTCGGCTGGTCTTGTTTTCGTTGCATTCCTTGCATTGGGCTATATATTCCGTAATCTTGGCCCTTAGGTCTGGTATATTGCGTCGTCTTCTAACCAGCTCCTCTGTTCGTCTAATTCCTGGGTGTCCACTGATTCTTGCATCATGGCACTGCTGAATTAGTTCCTCATCCGTGAGTTGTTCTCTTTCAACTCGAAACATGACGGCTAACCCTTTGGTTAGTATTCCGTTGGGTCCCTCCGCTAGGATTCCCTGGTGAATCTTTTCAACACCTATGTGGTCAGGTCTTCGGCTCAGAGCGTCGGCTCCGCTGTTGTCCTTGCCCTTCTTATAGTGGATTTCAAACTCGTAATCCGCGAGTTTCTCAGCCCATCGTACTTGTCGTCTGTTCAGTTCCTTGGTTGTTGCGAAGTTCCTTAGGTTCTTGTGGTCGGTGAAGATTTGAATGGGGTAATCCGTGCCCATCAAGTATGGTCTCCAATCCGTAAGTGCTTCCACAATGGCTAGTAGCTCCTTATCGTGAACTTCATATCGTTGTTCTGCTCCGCTGAGCTTTCTCGACCTGAATGCAATGGGGTATCGCTTTCCATCTTCCCATTGATAGAGTGCCGCTCCTACTGCAAAGTCTGAAGCATCGGCCTCTACTTCTTTTTTGTACGCTGGCTTCGGGC
>QQTW01002301.1_pt1 | contig 13809 bp, 17 predicted proteins | sample 1904831 | NCBI WGS metagenome assembly QQTW01 (sample SAMN09435610, study PRJNA476489) | Subsurface metagenome, whole genome shotgun sequencing project. | reverse complement strand
TCTGCCGACCACAAGTGTTGTGACAGAGTTTAAGAAGGTTCTGAACCAATCTATCTCGGCTAAGCGGAATTAGCAGTAGTTGGGCAAAAGCCTCACTCCTGTTGACGCCGTGTCAAAAACTGGAAGGCTGCCACACAGAGCGCAATTACTCCAAATGAAGCTTAAGTTAACGATGACTTCGCAAGAGTGCCCTGAGTGTGGGGCAGCAGTAAAAAAAGACTTGAGCATTAGAGTTCATCATTGTTCTAGTTGTGGTTTCACGACCGATAGGGACGTGGCAGCAGGTCAGGTCATTCGCAATCGCGGAATAGAACTAATTAGTACGCCAGGACTTGGCGGAATTCAAATAGTCTGTGCAGACGGTTTGCCGGGGGCAGAGGAAACAAAGCCTAGGTCAAAGTCGAAAACCCGTAAGGAAATAACCAGAAAATCTAAGGGGTAACTCTTAGAAGCCCCGCACCTTTAGATCGGGGTTGATGTCACTAATAATGAAACTGTGCTACGATATGTAGAATAAAAGGCAAAAGTTACGAAATTAATACAAGTATACCAACTGTGGAAAACCCTTACTCAACTGACGATATAAGCATACTTAGCAACGCCCTAACCCTAGCTGGCGTGGAACATTTAAAAAAACAATGCCTTGATGGCTACTACTACGACCTCATCTTCCCTGGACATAAGTTGATAGTTGAGATTCAAAGTAAGTCTCCCCCTCATAATCCACCTAAAACAAATGATCAGAAGGCATACGAAATAGAACGAAATTTGCATGTGAATGAACTTGGATATAAGATAGTGTCTTATTCCAGTCAAGCTGTAAAAAATTGTGCAAAAGGTGTAGTATTTAACATTCAGCGTTATTTGCTAGTAATGTAGATCCAAAGACTGTTCTTGTGATAGGCATTGTGAGTTCAATACTTCGTATATTCAAATTTTTAACTGCTACTCATGCAATCCATAAAAAGATTATGAGTCGTTGAACCAAGGGATACTTCCATATTTCATCTAAGAATGATGCCTTGATTCAACTAATCTCTTAGCAAAAGTTACTGAAGAGTGAGGAGACCGGTAATTGAGGAATTATTTGATTTAAAACAACCAGCCTCAATAGCGATAACGCTTTTTCATCTGCCTGTGCTTATTCATAGCTTTGCGCTTTTCTTTTTGCAGGGGTGTTTCAAAGTGTCGGTGTTTCTTCATATCAGGAAAAATTCCTGCTTTGGAAACTTCTCGCTTAAATCGGCGTAAAGCCGATTCAATTCCTTCATTATCACCTAGAACTATTTGAGTCATTCTATACTCCCATTAAATTGACTTAATCGGTAGCTGAATAGTAGTGAGCATTCCAGTAAGCCTTTGGGGAGAAAGGGCAGTCTTTTTATCTGCCCTTAAAACCTGAAAGTTAAATTATTATCAAAGTTTAGTAGCGTCTAGAGTATCCCCCACTGTTGTTTCCGCCTCTACCACCAGACGAACCTCTGTCTTCGCGTGGCTTAGCTTTATTAACTTTTAGGTTACGACCCATCCACTCTGCACCATCAAGAGCTTCAATCGCCGCAGTTTCTTCGGCTTCTGTTCCCATCTCTACAAAGCCGAAACCTCTCAGCCGACCTGTTTCACGATCTGTAGGCAGTTGGACGTTTTTCACAGTTCCATATTCTAAAAAGACCTGTTTGAGGTCATCTTGCCCGACCTCATAGGAGAGATTACCAACATAAATTGACATAGAGAATCTCCAGAATCAAAGGGTGTAAAGAGTTAGATTCGGAGAGAGGTCTGTAATGTATATAAAAACAAACTGCACAACCGAATGTAATCTGCCTTAGGCACTTTAACACAAACTGCGAGGTGGTGGGTGGTGACGACGGCTTTCATCCGTCCGCTGCCGTGACTTGTTGGGCTGATGACTGGGCAAGATCATTTCATAGATAGCAAGAAATGGGTGGCATTGAACCACAGAGGTCGATACATTGAGAGTTACGTGATTGACGTGCGACTGACAGAATGAAACCCTTGATTGAAGCCACGGCTTACGATAACGAAACCTATGAACGCATTGCAAAAGCGCTCGCTTTTATGCGTCAAAATCATTTGAACCAGCCTGACTTAGAGACTATCGCTCAGCACGTACATCTCAGCGAGTATCACTTTCAGCGATTGTTTACAAAATGGGCTGGCATTAGTCCAAAGCGTTTTTTGCAATATCTCACTGTTGAATATGCAAAGTCAAAAATCACTGAAACCAAAAGCCTTTTAGAGCTGACTGTAAATGCTGGTTTATCAAGTCCAGGACGTTTACATGACCTGTTTGTAAAGTTAGAAGCCATGTCGCCTGGCGAATTTAAGGCAGGGGGCGCAGGGTTACAGATTTGGTATGGTGTTCATGAAACCCCCTTTGGTCGTTGCCTCATTGCAATGACAGCGCGTGGTATCTGTAATCTGCATTTCTTCAATGTAATAGATGAAAAAACGGCTGAAGCTCATTTCTGTGCAGAATGGGCAAATGCTGAAATTATCCGTGATCAGGAGGCGACTAGGGAAATTAGCGATCGCTTCCAACCAGTTGCAGCGTACCGCCGGAGCGTCAGCGAAGCGAAGCCCTTGGCGTTAGCGAAGCGCTCCAGCGCGTTAGACGCCGAGAGCGCCAAGGTGAAGAAAGGAGAGGAGGCAATCAGCGATCAAATCTTCCAACCAGTTGCAGCTAATAGTTCTCCCTTGGTTCTCTACGTTAAAGGAACTAACTTTCAGATTCAAGTTTGGCGTGCGCTTTTGAGAGTTCCGTTTGGTGGGATCACTACATATCAAGGGTTGGCGGAATCAATGGGTCGTCCAACTGCGGCTAGAGCAATTGGTAACGCACTGGGTAGTAATCCAGTGGGGTATTTCATTCCGTGTCATCGGGTGATTCGGGAGTCAGGTGAAATGGGCGGTTATCGATGGGGACTAGAACGTAAGGCTGTTCTTCTGGGTTGGGAAGCCAGTCGAAATCAAAACCTACAGGATTTAGCATGAGAGTCTTAGACATTGCTGAGCTTTTACTGCTTGCAGCACTGTGGGGCGGCTCTTTTCTATTTATGCGAATTGCAGCTCCTGTATTGGGTCCAGTCTGGTTGATCGAGTTCCGCGTGTTATTGGCAGGTTTAGTATTACTGCCGATTCTGGCGCGATTGGATCTTTTACGTGCGCTTCGCCGAAATTTAATTCCACTCGTGATCGTTGGCTGTATCAACTCGGCTATTCCATTTTTACTGCTTGCCTTTGCGTCTGTATCACTACCGGCGGGGTTTACATCTATTTTGAATGCCACGGCACCGCTATTTGGCACCATTGTTGCTTCGGTTTGGCTGAAGGAGAAATTAGCCACTACTCGAATGATTGGTTTTGTTTTAGGATTCACAGGTGTAATGGTTTTGGTTGGGTGGAAAGCAATTACAGCTACACCTACTTTCCTCTTGGCTGTATTGGCTGGATTATTTGCATCCTTGATGTATGCGATCGCTGCCCCTTACATCAAACAAAATCTAGCAGGTGTTCCCTCATTAGTCGTTACAGCTGGAAGTCAGCTCGGTGCGGCATTCTTACTTTTACCTGCCCTACCGTTTACAGTTCCTCAACAAACACCAACCATTGCTGTAGTAGTAGCAGTCATGGCTCTATCTCTGCTATCAACAGCCTTTGCCTATATTCTTTATTTCAGACTTATTCAAAACATTGGCTCAACTAAAGCCTTAACAGTCGGTTATCTGATTCCCCTGTTTGCGATTTTATGGGGTGCGAGTGTACTGAAAGAAGCTGTAACTACGTCAATGATATTGGGCTGTGGTTTAGTTTTGTTGGGGACTGCGATCGCAAATGATCTACTTGTAGGAAAACTACGTAGCAGACCAAAACATTAATTTTAATATTTATACTAAGCTCGACTTTATCCATTTCAAATCATAGGAAAGCAGCAAGCACAATATAAAAGGTCATAACAGGCTTGCTGTAAATGGAATTGATGAGTGTAATGCTGCTGTTTGCAGCGCTGTTCTCCAAAAGTATTTGGGAATCAGCCGTGGTGCTTGTGGTTGGAGCGATTTTAGCACCGGGAAAACGGACGGTCAGTGCAATGAGTGCGGGTGATGGGGCTTAGTCAAGACCCCAACTATCAGAACTACCATCGAGTGCTCAACCGCGCTAGTTGGTCTAGCCGCAAAGCAAGTTCCATTTTATTACGTCATCTGAGCGCGGTATTTGCCCCCAGTGGTCCTCTAGTAATGGGGATTGATGATACGATTGAGCGTCGAGTAAGAGCAAACGGATTGCGGCTAGAGGCATCTATCGTGACCCCGTGCGTTCGAGTGATCAGCACTTCGTCAAAGCAAGTGGATTGCGGTGGCTGAGTTTGATGCTTCTGGTGGAGATTCCTTGGGCACAGCGAACTTGGGCACTGCCCTTCAAGAGCGGTGTTGGCTCCCTCACAACGCTATCATCAGGAGCGGAACCAGCCTCATAAACGCCTAACGGATTGGGCCAGGCAAATGTTACGCCAAGTGCGTCGATGGTATCCTCATCGCACGATTGTGGTGGTTGCGGATAGCAGCTTTGCTGCCTTAGAGCTGTTGGAAGCCCTCACTCAGATGAGCGTTCCGGTGCCTATGATCACTCGTTTACGTTTAGATGCTGCGCTCTATCAACCGCCTCAACCCCGTCGACCGAAACAGATGGGACGTCCTCGTAAGGTCGGGGAACGATTACCCACTCTCAAGGAATTGGTGGAAAACCCGGCGTTGCTGAATGAAGATATGATTTATTGAGGAATTGGGGAATCCCAGAATTTGAGGTAGTGAAGTAACAACCGAATCGAGTGCGCCAGCATTTCCACTGATTTGGAATAACAGAGAGTCTTGCGATGCAGCCGAGCCAGATAATGTCGTAACCGGGTGTTTTCTCCCTCCACCCGTGTCATATAAGTCTTGCTCACAATCTGGTCCCCCTCTGGAATAAAACCAGGATAAACTGACCATCCATCGGTGACATAGAAATAGCATCGCCAAGCAGCAACGATTGCCCACAAAGGTCGAAAAGTGTCAGCACTATGGTCACCCAAGACCCAACCTAAAATCCCTTTTCGGAAGTGGTCAACCGCAGTCCACAGCCAAATCTTGTTTTTTTTGAGCCGACGAATGTTTCCAACTCATCGAGTTCACCGACTTCCGGAATTGTCTCTGGAGCGTAGGCATCGGGCAACAGTTCACCCACCTGTTTAACCCAGGTAATGACCGTCGTATGATGCACTCCTTTAACCCGTTCAATCCCCCGAAAACCAACGCCATTGACATACATTTTGAGGCATTCACGTTTGAACTCGCTACTAGTAACCCGTAGGCGGAGCATAGTCATCAATAAACTGCCGCCCACACTCTTTACAGATGTAATTTTGTTTACCTTTTTGTTTGCCGTTTTTACTGAAGTTAGTCGAGCTACAATCCGGACATGGCATCGGGTTTTACCTCAAGCGGAATAGGTAGACCCTTACAGGTTTTCCCCTCCTCAGAACCGTGCGTACAAGATTTCCAAGTACACGGCTCCCAGCTCCTTTGGTCTTACTCCCCTTCATCGAGTCCCCTAGAGTGGTTTTTCAGAAAGCATTCAGGCACTGCCTTGGATTCCTTCTTAAATTTGACCTGTGGACTTAATCACACTTTTACTGGATTACGATTACGTGTTTTACCACGTAGCTATCTTTTCGCGACTCATTCGGTTATCTTCTGGGTTTCGTACTTCTAAAGCCCTCTCCCACGGAGCGCAGCCTTTCAGCTTGGGTATTTCCCTATCTGCATCTGCTCAGTTATTTATTCCCGTTCCCTTTCGGGTAGCAGCATTCGCTTTTTGGGAGAGTCTTACGCCCACTGAGGAATTGATTAGCCTTGCGGCTTTTCTACTAAGAGTTACTAAAGAGGTGGTTTAGACCATTCACTCTCAGACCTCATTGGGGTTTCTTCGTTCCGCACGTCAGAGATCCGATTGGGGTGGGTTCCTTCTTTACTCCGGGGCTTGGTGTCCTGCTCTCAGGAATGAAAAATCCTGATTTCAATAGTGCCCACTCTGTCGTGAATAGCCACTTCCGACAGCCTGGAGTAACGAAGCTTCAGCGAAGGTTCACACTTAGTTAACCCGTCCAACCTTTTCCTAGCCCCCATTCGCCTTGTGGTTAGCGGATTAGTTAGGCATTACCCTAAAGCTCGTGAAACACCACGATTACTCATGACGCTCCTTCGGGTGGAAATAGTCCTTGGACACTGGACTAGAGGATTACTCCTCACTCTAAACCTGCGACATCGAATCGCACTTTCATATCTTCATTATGCAACGCCGCAAATCAAAGCAGATGGATTTAATCAAGCCTGGGTGCCCCGTCGTGCTGACTCACCATGATCCCATCCCGTTACACGTCTACACTGACCATGGGCGCTTCTACTCGATAGACAATCAGAACTACCCTGGAAATGAAGCTTTGTAAAGTTTGCCAAATATTTATATTTACATTTGCAGTTGTTCAGGAATTCGTATCGAATTGATGAATAGTTCTTTGACCAAAGCCGAACTTAGGCATTAGTTAGGAAAATCATAGAGAAATAATATGGCAATTAAATACGGCACCACTGCTTCTAACAACATACCTGGCACTCCTGCAAATGATACGATATACGGCTGGGCACCTGGAGGCAGTGCTACTAGTGCGTCTGGTAACGATACCCTGGCTGGTATAGGCGGGAACGATCAACTGTTTGGTGGTACGGGTAACGACAGCCTAACTGGTGGCCCAGGTATCGATACCCTTATTGGTGGTACTGGCAATGATATTTATGTCCTTGATAGCACTACTGACACCGTTACAGAGGCGACTTCTTCAGGTACAGATACTGTCCAGTCTTCTGTTAGCTATACATTGGGCAGTAATCTGGAAAACCTGACGCTGATTGGAACAGGCAGGATCAATGGCACAGGCAACAGCCTCAACAACACTATTACTGGCAACGCTGCTAACAATACCTTAAACGGGGGTACAGGTAACGACACTTTAGTTGGGGGAGTGAGCGATAACACTGGCAACGATACCCTATACGGCGGCGATGGCAACGACCAGTTGTACTCAAAGAATTTGACTGTTAGTAGTCCGTTCACAGGAGGAGACGTTCTTTATGGCGGCAATGGTAATGATAGCCTTAATGGCGGCTATGGAGGAAATAACACCCTGAATGGCGGTAGCGGCAACGATACTTATACGGTGTTTACTACTCCTGCTGACACCATTGTTGAGGCTGCGAATGGTGGTATAGACACTGTTAAATCCTTAGCTACCACCTATACGCTAGGTGTCAACTTAGAGAATTTGACTCTCATAGGGACTATTGCGAGCAATGGTACAGGTAACAGTCTTAACAACACCATTATTGGCAATGCTGCTAACAATATTTTATCTGGGGGAGGTGGTAATGACCTCTTAATTGGCGGCGATGGGGATGACTATTTTGATGCTTTCTTGTCCACAGGTAACAACACTCTGAGTGGCGGAGCTGGGGATGACTATGTTTATGCTTTTTTGTCCACAGGCAACAACACTTTTAGTGGCGGTGCTGGAAATGACACCTTTTCTTCCATCGATGGTACTCCCAGCCCCTTGGTGCCTATTAATTCCACAGGCAACAATAACCTAAGTGGCGGCGCTGGGAATGACAACTTTAATCTTTCCAAATCCACAGGCAACAATAACCTAAGTGGCGGCGCTGGGAATGACAACCTTAATGTTTCCGGTTCCTTCGGCCGATATGGGAGCATCGATTATTCCGTAGGCAACAACATGCTGAATGGAGGTGAGGGGAATGACACCCTTGATGCTTCTCTTGCTGTAGGCAACGACACTCTAATTGGAGGCACTGGGGATGATCTCATGAGTATTAGTATCGGAAAAGATACACGTCAAGTAGATGTGGGTCTTAGCTTGGGGAAAGATACAGTTGATGGCGGTGCTGGTACAGATACTTTACAGGTAGAATTTTTCGCAGCTACTAGTGGCATCTCTATTAATTTAACTGCCTCTACCCTTAATCGCACAATTACTATTGGCAGTTCTAGTCTTACCTTTAGCAACATTGAGCAGTTCAATAGTACTGGAACTTTCTATGATGACACTCTCACAGGTAGCAATGGCAATGACACTCTCACAGGTGGCTATGGCAATGATATCTTAGCTGGTTTAGCTGGTAACGACATTCTGATTGGTGAAGCTGGTAATGACACCCTCACTGGTGGCAGTGGTAATGACACATTCACTTACTCTTCTTACTTGAACTTCTATAGTTCCGGTTTCGGTCTCGACACCATCACCGACTTTCACAAAGTTGCTGGTGACACTGACAAAATTGCCTTAAGCAAGGGCATCTTTGAGCTTACCAGTAACACTGGTACCGGCTTTAGTAAGTCTAGTGAGTTTGCCGTTGTCGATAACGACGCTGCTGCTGCCACTAGTCAAGCTTTCATCGTCTACAACCAGGGGACAGGAAACCTGTTCTACAACCAGAATCGAGCTTTAGCTGGTTTAGGGACAGGAACTGAGTTTGCCACGCTTACTAATCAACCTCTCCTGGTGGCGACTGACTTTGTTATTCAAGCTTGAGGTAGTATGTCTCAAAAGGGGTGAGCCCTCTCTGCGGTATCTGTTAGAGCCAATATAGGCGAGCGGTGTTTATCGGACTGAGCCACTTCTTCAACACTCTGTCTGAGAGATTGATAGTGTTGTGCCTTTTCAACCCCTACCAACTACTTTTGACCACACCCCACCCATTCTGGTGAAGGCTTTGTGTTAGCTATAAAATTGAAGCGAAACCTGAACTACCAACGGGGACAGAACTCACTGCTGAAGCTAGTATCGTTTTCGATACTAACGATCCAATTAACACGCCTATTCACCGCAACACCGTTGATATTGGTACACCTACCAGTAGTATCAACCCATTACCTGCTACTAAGTAGTTAGCCGGAATTAAACTTGAAACGCTTCAGTGTGTACTCACCTTTGACACTACGTGTTTCCATGCCATCCATTACAGCGATGGATAAGTCGTATTCATCCTCAAACATCTGCCCAGCAATCTCATGAGTCTTAAGTTGATGCCATTCGTCCTCAATCCGATTCATTTCCGAACAATACTGGGGTAGAAAGAATAGAAACAATCCCTGCTCCTGCCACCGTTGCCACTGTTGTCGAGTCAGTTAACTCGTATGCAACGAGCCATTGTCTTGCACAACTACCGTTAAGCGACCTGTCTGGGTCAGGGTTGTCAAAGCTTTATCCGCAACCCAATCCATGACGCATGATGTAACTCGGACTCTTGAAACTGCCACAAGCAAGGGCATACTCGAAGCTTTTGTCGGGTTGCCATAGTCACAAAATGAGTAACGCGTCTCCCTCGTCGCTCAGTTTGCTCTAATCGTTTTTGCTTGCCGATGCGACTGTAGCTGTAGCTGACTGGACTCCACAGACGGACAGTCCATCCTTGAGCATTGAGTCGGATCATGTGGGCACGATAGGAGCGTCCGTTGCGGTACAGTTATGGCGAGCCGTAGTTCCGTTAATGTGCGGTCTTCTTCCTCGTTCAAAACAAGGTGAATTGGAGCAGGCATACAGGCTGTTGTAGAGCAGGTTTACACAAGCTTCTCTATCTTAGATTTAATTGTAGCCGACCACTTACGACAGATTCAAACTTTGCCGTGAGTTGGTCAAGAAACGATGCAGGAAGCGGTATAGCTACTTATGACATCTTCGTTTCTGCCGATGGTGCTGAATCTGTCCTCTGGTTAGATGATACGACCGGGACTACTGCTACCTATAAAGGAGAAGCAGGACACACCTACGCCTTCTACAGTGTTACCCGTGATAATGTTGGTTACATTGAAGCCGTTCCAGTAACAGCAGACACTCAAATAACCGTTACTGCAACCTCTGGTAATAATTCTCCAACTTTAAGCAACATTAGCAAGACAGGAAATGAGGATAATGCTATCGGTTTCACTCTTGCAGAGTTTACCAACGCCTTTAGCGATCCCGATAGTAACAGCTTAAGTAAGATTCAGGTGAAGTCATTGCCTGTCAATGGCGCACTGAAACTCAACGGCACTGATATCAGCCTTAATCAAGAAATTCCAGTTGCTGAACTCGATAACTTTACCTTTACTCCCGTCGCCAACTTTAACGGTAACACTAGCCTTACGTGGAACGGATTTGATGGCACAACTTACGCGAATAGTGATGCAGCAATTAATATAAACGTTGCTGCTGTGAATGATGCCCCAACCTTAGAAAATGCGATCGCCAACCAAGCAGCCATAGAAGACACAATCTTTAGCTTCACCTTCAATGCCAACACCTTCAGTGATGTCGATGCAAATGACAGTCTAAACTACAACGCCACATTAGCTGACGGCAATCCTTTACCGAGTTGGCTTAGCCTTGATGCAGCCACTCGGACATTTAGTAGGACACCAACCAACAGCAATGTTGGCATCCTGAGCCTTAAAGTAACAGCTACAGACACTGCTGGCTCGACAAGTGAAGACAACTTTGACATAGAAGTCGTTAACGTCAATGATCCACCTGTCGCTGTTAACGACATCGCTACCACTGACCAGAACACCCCATTGACAATCTTAACACCAACGTTGCTAGCCAATAACAGTGACATTGACGGTAATTTGAGCATCACTGCGGTTAGCAATGCCACCAATGGCAATGTTGTGTTCGACACAGAACAAGACAAGATTGTCTTTACTCCTGCTCTTAATTTTAGTGGTGCAGCAAGCTTTAGTTATACTGTCAGTGATGGTAACAGCGGCACAAGTACAGCCACAGTAGCTGTCACTGTTAACCCGTTCAGTGAACTTAATCAAATCACTGGCACTTCAGAGCGGGATGTTCTAACTGGTACCTCCAACAGCGATCGCATCATCGGCTTACAAGGTGCGGATATACTTACGGGTAGCGGTGGTGATGACCAATTTGTCTACACCAGTATCCGCGATCGGGGTGACACGATTACAGATTTTGAGGTTGGTAAGGACACTATTTTCGTCACCCAACTGTTTGATAGCCTAGTCACTGAAGGCTACAAACACATCGACGCTATTGCCGATGGCTATGTAAAAGTTGTCCAGGGTAGTAGTGCCAGCAACTTCAGCGTGCAAATTGATGCCGATGGTTTTATAGGTGGAGACATCTTTCTACCCTTTATCACGGTGAATTTGGCAGGTACTGGCACTCTAAATAACCCCAGCAACTTCGTGTTTTAGGGCTTGACCCAAGTGTTTTAACAAATTTGGAGGAGTTTTATATGTTAGCTACAACTTTTATCAAACGAAGAGTTCAACAGGTTATGATCTTCAGCCTCTTGAGCTTGAGCAGCTTCACCGTTGCCTCCCCTTCTTTTGCTGTCAGCCTTACCCTAAATAATTGGGAGAGATTAGGTGATGTTGTCACACCAGGTCAAGCAACAGCCACAAATGCCCTGGCTGATGGTAGTGATGATACTGTCAAATATAATGTCTCTGGCAATCACCCAGCCTACATTAACTCCCTAGAAACTTTTTTAGGTCTCAATTCAGGAGACCTTGGTCTTGATGCCACTGAGGGTTCTGCTATCAAGACAGCTTTAAAAGTCCTGGATGGGGATGTGATCAGTTTTGACTATTCCTTATTAACCTACGACGCTTCCTCCACTGACCGTGCCTTTGTAACAATTAGTAACTCGATCATTCCTCTAACCGGAAATTCTACTTTTAGTCATACCTTCGCAAAATCTGGAACTTACAATGTAGGCATCGGTGTTGTAGATGTAAATGATTATATTGGCTCTTCAAAATTGTCGGTAACGAATGCTAACTATCAACCAGTTTCTAGCCAACCCGTTCCTGAACCTTTAACTACCCTTGGTTCTGTTATTGCTATCGGGTTTGGAGTTATGTGCAAAAGAAAACAAATAAAAAATCAGGCATTGCTGAAAGAGTAATGAACTAAGCAGGCAAAGGGACTGTCTGGTATTTCAAATAGTGCAGCAGTAGACGCAGTGAGCACTTGAGCATCTCAACGGATTTGGAATAACACAAGGAATGAGCGATGTAGCCGCGCGCGCTAAGTAATGCCGTAAGCGCGTGTTTTCTCCCTCAACACGGGTCATGTACGTCTTGCTCACAATCTGGTCGCCTTCGTCAATCAACATCGGATAGACCTTCCAGCCATCTGTGACATAGAAGAAGCAGTGCCAACATTTGACAATCTCCCACAACGGTTTGAAGGTTGTGGCACTCCGGTCGCCGACCACCCATGCCAAAATTTCAGCTTGTTGATGCTCCACCACTGTCCAAATCCACAACTTGTTGTGCTTGTTGCCCACAAACGTTTGCAACTCGTCGAGGTCGGTCACTTCAGGAATCTCCTCAGATTCTGGAGCATCCGGTAGCGCTACCCCAGCTTCTCGAATCCAGTGCCCGATGGTAGTGTGATGAATCTGTGTGACTCGCTCAATTCCTCGTAGTCCCATACCATTGAGGTACATTTTGAGGCACAGTTGTTTGACATCGTTAGAGTACTGCCAAGGACGGTAATGCTCAAGGAACTGGCGACCACAGTGCTTGCATTTGTAGCATTGCCGTCCTTTACGATGACCGTTCTTAGCGACCTCTGTGGCGTTACAGTTGGGGCAGTTCATTTCAGCTAGAGCAAGGTACGGTATATTCTTTATTCTAGAAAAACATTACTCTTTCAGCAACGCCAAAAATCATAGCCAAATTAGCAAAGCTCATTCTCGCTAATTCTGCCGGTGGTGGTCTATTCTCTGTGCCAAAACAAACTCAGCCGATGCGATCGCACCGACTGAGCTAGGGTAGATTCGCTCTGTCTTACAAAGCGAATCTAGAGGTTCTGGTATCCGTTACTTAACAAACAGCATTTCTTGATAGGTTGGTAAAGGCCAGAAATCATCGGCTACTTCCCCTTCAAGCGCATCAGCGTATTCCCGCACCTTGTCCATTAATGGACGAATCGTTTGGGCACAATACTGCATATGGTCTTCCGTTGAGTCAAAATCGTGTTTGCTCATTGCGGCACTGAGTTTGCTGACGTTATCCATCATCGGTTGAATCAGCGACGCCACTTTTTCAGCGCTTTCCTTGTCCATTTCGATGCCGATCGCCTTGGTGTTGGTGATTGCCGTGGACAGTTCGGATAGATACCGAACCGCAGCGGGGTAGATGATGGTTTTAGCCATACTCACCACCAGTTTTGCTTCGACTTCGATTGCTAGTATGTACTGTTCAGCGTAAACCTCAAACCGGCATTCTAGCTCAACGGGCGTGAGCACGCCAATTCTGTCGAATAGTTCTTCTATGTAATCGGCTTTTAAGACCGGCAACGCATCGGCTGTGGTCCGTAGGTTGGGTAAACCTCGTTCTTCAACCGCTATTTTGTGCCATTCTTCTGAATAGCCGTTGCCGCCAAACACGATAGCACCGTGCTTGTCCATTACCTCTTTGAGAACCACGTGAACGGCAGCATTCAGTTCAGTTCCCTTTGCCATCTCGCTCTCTAAGGAATCGGCAATCCAAGTCAATGAATCTGCCAGGATGGTGTTCATCGCCACGAGGGGACCCGAAACGGACTGATTCGAACCTACTGCACGGAACTCGAATCGGTTGCCCGTAAAGGCAAAGGGCGATGTGCGGTTGCGATCGCCGGGATCTTTAGGGAAAACCGGCAAAGTGTCTACGCCGAGT
>QQTW01002300.1_pt1 | contig 13811 bp, 13 predicted proteins | sample 1904831 | NCBI WGS metagenome assembly QQTW01 (sample SAMN09435610, study PRJNA476489) | Subsurface metagenome, whole genome shotgun sequencing project. | reverse complement strand
AACAAGCGGCATCGGAAGGATGTTGATGACGGCTTCGAGCTGAGGTCACAATATGCAGCTTACTACCATTCGCCGCAACAGGGCTTTTCGCCTTACGGAGGAGGGATGGCATCTTTTAGTCCGTATCAGATGCAGAACTCGACGTTTGCCGGCAATGACGTGGCTGGATATTCACGGGACATGAACATGGTAACCCAGTCGCCGATTCAACTAGGTGCAGCCTTTCCGGCACCGATGAATGGCGTGGGACAGGGTTTTCAGGCGGCTACGCATGCCAGCTCAGTGGCCTCGACGCAATCGGATACCTCCAGCCCCATGCCTATACAACACGAATTCAACCTTTCCGGTTTTCAACAAGGTCCACCAAGTACCTTCTCGCCAGGTGTTCGTCCATCTCCCTATCCTCAGGCTCAAGTAGCCAAACCGCAATGGCCTTCTTTCCCCGCTCAAAATCCATATCCACCAGAGATCCCTTCAAACCAGCCCACCTTCCCTCAGACGGGCGACCAAAATGTGGCTTCAACACCAATGGGTATGCCGAGCTATCCTTTTGGCCAGCTGCCAAATCACTTCAACCAGCAAAACGGCTATCGGATCAACTATCACCATCCTCTTCCTGGAAGCTTCAATCGGCGAGCGTTCAATCCACAAACACAGCCATTTGTACCAGGACACCGACAGCCGATGGGCCAGCCACATCCATGTAATCCACAGATACCTCCCGCAGGAGGCTTCCAGCATCAGTATCAACAGCCAAGCAGCATACCTTCGGCATTTGATATGCCCCCGCATGGCCCTCCTCACAACAACATGGTCCCTCACCTACCCACGGCACACATGACTCCACCAGGCAACAGCAGATTCCCGCCTTCTGCTCAAGGCCCTCCAGGAACGGTTCCTGCTCACCACCTTCAACTAGACCACCGCACACCGTCAAACGACGTGCCACGGTGGAATTACCCAGCAAGTCTTCCACCGAAGCCTTTGAACGTGGTCCCTCCCATGCCGTTGCCAAACCCGGGGTATCCTATGTTGCCGAGACCGGGTAATGAAGGACCGCCGCCGCCACCACCACCGGCAGTGGCAATGGGATCACACCTGCCAACTACCGTAGGCTCAATGCCCGCAGGTTCGATATCAGCTCGACCACCACGATGAGGGAATTTGGGGAACATGCCAACTTTTCAGTCGTCGTTAGACGAGAAGGGGAAGGGGGGCGGTTTATTTATCCTTCCACCTTTAGTCGATAGAAAGACAGAATTCTTTTAAGCACGTGTGCACGAAACTGGTAATGGGGGTTACAAACCATGGGATCATCCCCAAAAGGGATGAGGCATAAGGCATAAGGCATCAGGCACAAGGCAAAATTGCTTAGTAGTCCATCATGTTCTATTCTCTAAATCACTTCGCTTCAATTCTTTTCACGAAAAGTAACTGATGAAAGAAACGTTTCCTACGCTTGTCGACAACCTACACACATAATCACACAAACACAGCAGGAGTCCTCGTACTCTGCAGGAGTCCTTGTACTCTGCAGGAGTCCTCGTACTTTGTAGATGTGTGTAAATTCGAAGTCGGTAGTGCTTCTGATAAAGGCAGAATGGCTTCTACTCGTAAGCGGATGGTTTCGCTCTGGAGATAGGGAAGTGGGGAACGCCGGTTCATGCTTTTCCGCTCTGTACTCTTCTAAGTGTCTCGCTGATATGCACATGCCATGACACGCCGATTTCCGTTTCTTGTTGCCTATGCGTGTAAGGAGTCTATTACGACTTCATCCTCCATCCTCTACTCTCTTGCACGTTTCTCCCAAGAGTCGAATACAGTCCCACAACTTCTCCTCCGAAGCCGCATCACGATGACGATCCAGTTCCGCCAGCTCTGCCCTCCGCAAGCTTCTCCCTAACAGTCGAGTAGAGCCCTACGGCAGCCTCTTCGACCGTCATGGCCACACGTAGCCAGCTGACTTTCTGCAGCCACCGAACTGTTCCTTCCACTTCAGCGTTCCATCGATCCTTGGCTGTTTCGATGAACCCTGCTCTACGTAACCTGGCTGTTGTAGGGTCGGATAGGACGAGAGTCGTCTCTGCTGCTGAAAGAGTTCTTGAATCTGGTAGTACGGTTGGGTTGGCTGTTCTTGAATTGGAGGTGGTGGTGGGTCGAGATAATGAGTCGAGGATTAGCCGCTGCTGTTGTACGATGGCTCGTTGGTAGAGCCGGTTTTGACGGTGCTGGGAAACGCTTAGGTATAGGAGCGTCGTTGTTAGGGTAAGGCCTCCTATCTATATTGCTTTGTTGGTTAGATCAGAGGTTCAATGGAGATAGGCGCTTAGAAGGAGGAAATGGGTCTGGGGGATAGATGACCGGAGAGATGGATGTTGGTGACGTGAGGTTGAAATGGGATGCACCAGGAGGATGGAGTGAAACGTACGAAGCCTGTTGTGAAGCCCATTGTTGGTGGGAATGGCCCGTTTCCGGTCTTTGCAGGCTTGCGCAGATTAGAGCCAAGATGCTTCAATCCGATCTGTAGAGTTGTAATTGTGAATGCATAGATGGTAGGACAAGGGTTTACACGTTGATGCGAAACTAGCTAGAGCTCGGACTTGTAACGGAAGATCCCGAGCATCGAAGCTTTATGCTTTCAATCCGTTCTATCGCGAAGCTGTAGATAGTCCATGTTCTCGAGAAAAGAGACAGAGCAACTGCAACACTACGAGTACCCTCTCAATCTCTGATCATAATTAGCAGCCAGCTGTCAGAGCAGCTATCAGCGTCTCCCGATTCAAGAGCTACTATCCCAGCATGTCGCCAACCCGCTGACCAACTCCTCCTCCCAAGTCACGTCCGCGCAGATCCTACTCAACCTCAAGTCACAGCTCTCGACTCCTCCAGCTAGAGAACCAGTCGCGGTCCCTAGCTTTTTCACTTCTCTGTTCACCAAGGCTGTAGTAGAAGCTACCCTCAAGAATGGCCGGCGCCAAGCCCAAATACAGACATCTCAGCCGAAAATCATCACATCGACAAGCGCTCTTACGAAACCTGGTCACGTCGTTGTTTGAGCATGAATCGATTTCGACAACATGGCCCAAGGCCAAGGAAGCTCAGAGAGTCGCCGAGAAGCTCATCACCCTTGGCAAGCGAAATACCAACGCTGCTCGAAGTCGAGCGCAGAGTATCTTCTTCGTCAGTACTATCTCTCCTATGTCACTCTTGCAAATGATCAAAGATTCTTCCCTCGTTGCTTGTCATTTCCATTCATACCTTTACTTTATTCTGGCCATCTCACTATTCGCTTTACATTCAAGGACTGGATCGTGTTGGCTAATAAACTACCCTCTGAGCAACATCATCCCAAAAAGGTGGTGTCTGCTCCTTGATCAAATTCCATAGACACCAGAAAAGCTGCTAGACAAGCTCTTTGGCCCGCTGCGAGAACGATATCAAGAACGACCAGGCGGCTACACACGCGTTCTTCGAATCGAGCCGCTAAAACAAGACCAAGCACCCTCGGCCATCCTCGAGCTCGTGGACGGGCCCAAGGACATGCGCTTCGCCATGACGGCGCGTGCCGTGGCACGACAACGGAGCCTAGACGAGGAGCTGGAGAGTTCGGGACACTCGCCGCGTGGTCTGAACGAGATCACCCTGAAGAATGTCAAGAAGGTCATCAAGTTTCGACAGGATGGTCAGAGAGCCCTGCAAAATATGGTCAGGCAGTTTGAGAAGATGGGTGTCAACAAGGAGGAAGCTACTGCGCGGTGACAGCGGATCTGGGTTGCACTTGGTGTATGGCTATTTGGTGATGCGATGTATCATAATCTAGCATGGATGCTGCGTTGGTGTCATTGGTTGTGCACTGATTGATGATGCCTGAACTGTCAAGCTGTTGCATGGAGCATCATATGTCTCCCGAACCGTGTAATTGACACGCATACAGACAGATACCTTCTTATACGCATCACTGTCAGGGCATAAGATGTATAATGAAATAAGCAAGGCGCAAAATGCATTGCCGAGACACAGAGAACATGGCCCTTACAACCATACTTCAGGAGATTGTATATCGTATTGCACAATATCAATAGTAGTACGTAGATCTGGAGTCAGACGCCTGCACACTCCGATATGAGCCCAATGCCAGCAAACCCGCTTTCAAATTCGCTAAAGCCCGGATACCGTTAGATGCCAGGAAGTTTGTATCATTCAAATAGCGTTACTGGACAAAAATAGAAATCTAACAACCCTTGAACGTTAGCAACAAGACTCAAGTTTTCGTTCGCGTAGAAGAACAGGAATGAGATTTTCATTGAAGGCCTTGAATGGGAAGAGCAAGAAAGATATGGCTCATTGTTACAGAAGATAAGATGAGCTTAGAGATGGAGGATCAATAAGTCATGCGAGGGATATTGGCACAGGACATAAGAAATCTGGACTTACGGCCATCAAGACGCAGCAGATGCTCACATATGGACTGAGTCGTTCACCGATGCGGGCGCATTTCCAGAAGATGCCGAGAATGCTATAGATGGCGGAAAGGTCAGTTTAATATCAAGTTCCTTCGATCTTACTGTCATCTAACTGATCATCCCAATCGAAAAGTGTCATAAATACGCATGCGATAACGCAGTCTGTAAACAAGAATTCGTCTTTCCGGTAAGGGCAACTCAACGCCAGCCCTTTCTGTATTCCCTATCGTGACGGCAAAGTATAACCTGATAACCATACCCAGCTCACAAATCAAACAGAGCAGTAAGAAGCTCCCGAAGAACAGGGCGTTCAGTAAAGACCAGGGTCATATCTGAAGGAATAAAATTCATATCATATGAGAAGGAGGACCCACCCATCTTTATTCCGATCGATGATACCAGGGAAAACACCGTGTGCGTACGCACTTGTGCAGATCAAAAGTAGAATGACGAGGAGAAGAGATTGAAAGTTGAACAAGGCCGCCTATTGATTCAATTCTTCAGTATTGAAACTTGTTACATCGAGATATGAGCCAGCTGGGTTGCGTGTGGGGACTTACCATGACGCGTGCTTGCTAAGTGACATCTAACTGCGTAAAGATGGTTCTAGAAAGTAAGTGTGACTTTGGGTGAGCTGTTGTACGCGAAGGTCGGGTGTAGTGGAGGTTTCACGTATTGCGAGCGTTGAAGCCTGATGGCTTTGTGAGGGTGGAAGGTGAGGATTTACACGCCAGAGCCGCTACTGAAGCTGAGTCGATAGGCCGGTTCGCGCTGATCAGGAAGCGGTTATGGCGGTAAAGCCACACCTGCCGCGACGGGTAAGCTAACCTAATCAGAACCTAGTCTAACCGCCATACTACCTCCGCATATCAAACGCGTATCTCAGAGGCACATGCTCAGGTCACGAAGCAATACCTTCATCTTTTCTCTCTGCACGGCCTGCCGCCACTTGACAACGAGTTAGCAGCATCATTTTCAGCTTCACCTCATTCACAGCCAGGTGTCCATTTCTTTCGACGGCTTTATACCGAGTTGAGATTCCTAAAATCTCATCACCTTACTCCCGAAGATGGCAGAGCCACGAGCAAGGGTGATGCACCACAAGGGTCATCCGAACTTTTCTAAAGAATGTGAGTCTGACTCCTTTTGTTGTTTGGAGGTGATGTATGTTTTTCTGGTCGAATGATATAACTCGGGTGGAGAGTCGGTGTATGCAGTTAGCTGATACGATGAACTGAATCTAGTAAAGCTCTTGATGTATGCCTATGGCGATGATCGAGAACCACTTGATGAGACGGTCAAAGTTCTTGATGAGATCGTCACTGAGTACGTCAACTCCATTCCGCAACTGCTCGGTCCTAGATCTTGCCATCAATCAATCGATCGATCCTAACCTCTTTCCTTTTCTCTCCCCTCCTCCACCATCTACCTCCTCAGTCCCCACCATCCAACCCATCTTCCCACTCCAACTGCAACTCCAAACAGCATCACTAAACCCCCTTAGCTTCATCATCGAAACCTGCCACGAAGCCTCTCGAAGCGCGCAATACGCGCGCCGGCAAAAGATTAAGGTCGACGACTTCCGGTTCGCGCTACGAAAAGATGCGGTGAAACTAGGTCGAGTGCAGGAGCTGCTCCAAATGGATAAAGTGTTGAAAGATTGGAGAAAGGTCTTCAATGAGAACGATGATCGATTACCGACTGATTATGCAGAAGGAGATGGCGAGATGGATGGAGAGGGAGAGGGAGAGGGTAGGGGGGTTGATGGAAGAGATGCTGGAGGTGCCAGTGGTGCCAGTGGTGCCGGGGTTAGGGAAGATGGCTCTCCAGCTAAGAAGAGAAGGAGGAAGAGTCGGAAAGAGAGTGTGGCTGTTCAATGACCCCTTGCGGATATCTGTCTGGATCTGTGTACAGGGAGTTTCTCGGTCTGGGGCGGTGCAGAGCGTGTGATGGGATGTTTAGGGAGCGGGGATACTTTCCTCTGCTTTCTGAACACTTTGCTCTGCTTTGCGAGAAAGACGCTGATCTGCTTTGTGCACTCATGAGGGAATGAAGTAATGAAGTAATAAACGGAAAAGAGGAAGATACCAAAATCGACCTTATCATCAAGAACTCGAAGGGCCATGCCGTCAAGCCGTGTATCCCTTCCTCCCCTTCCCTTGCACCATGTGCTCCCCAGAGTTCTCCCTATCAATGACCCTATGACCAAGGATGCGATATCCAAAGAAATCATGACCCGTGACTCTTGACCCATATCAACCGAGAGAACAATCCGCTAAACGGTGCTTATATATTGTCTGCCGAACCTGTGAGCTTCGGCTAGCTTACTCCTTCGTATGAAACTTGCTTGCGAAAAACCTATTGCTTGCTGATATATACATACTTGGTTGCTTGGTTGCTTGCTTGGCCCATGAAATAACTTTATTCAAGGGTTCGATCAACGATTCGATCAACGAGTTAGGAGGTGTGGTGCGGATGGTTTTATCTTGATGTTGCTCGTTTTTCGTGTGTATTTTCCTCATGTATACTGGTCTCTGATGTCAATGTCTTCTCCTACTGAGGCATCCTGATGCTGATTACTTGATACAGTATATGCTCCTCTCGGGGGAATGGATGAACAATCGACATACCAAGAGGAAAGAAGAGTTGGAAGGTCTTGGTAAGATATACCGAGAGGAAGAAAAGATTTTGAAGGTATAATCATTGATTGATACTCAGGTTAAAGAGAAGATTCTGGATGGTATTACCTCTGAACTACCAAAGGGAAATCACTTTGGACAATGATGGGCTATACTTAGATACGGTAGTAATGTGGTATTCAAAGCTTCAGCAGCCCAGCACTCCTCCCCCTCCCTCCGTTCATATCACCGCCAGCGGCGGGGCCACGGCCGCCATCACGGCCACTGATGACCCTCCCCTTGGTATCCACGACCTCTCCCCTCCTGCCAATGATCTTGACGCCACCCTTATTGAGCTGGTTCACGATCGCGTCCTTTTCTCTTTGCTTCACACTTCGCTTCTGATTCTTCCCCCCTGATCGAGCATCACCTGCTCCTGCTTCCGGCCCTGTCGCGGGTCCTTCACCAGCCAACTTCTTCTTCAGTCGTTCTTTCTCACGCCGCCGACGCCTCACTTTCTCTTCGCGCGTCATCTCTTCGGTCGAGATGGGGATGCCGCTCTTGAGAACGACTTCTTTTCCTTGAGCGGCGCCTTCAGCGCGAGGTGCTTTCAGCCCAGCCTTGTCCTTGCCAGGCGTGTAGATCTCTTGTGGAGCCAACATTGATGAACGAGTGAGATGGCCATCGCCGCCAACCGTTGCCGTCGGTCGAGCATCCTCCATCGCAATGGTTGGCACATCGGCCACGATGTTCAACGCCGGCTTCGGTGGCTTGGGCCGGTAATGCCAGTTGCTCAATGCATCTAGGTTCCCACAGATGTCCGCCCATAAGGCCTCGATCTCGGCATGCTCCTTCTTGAGCTTGTCGCTGCGCCGATCAGGATGTCCTTCGGGATCCACCTGTCGCATGTGTTCTTCCTCGTAGATCTGAGCCAACGATCGCTGCGCCTTGTTGTCGTCCAGCTCGAATCGACCTCGGCGTACCTCGGCCGGGGCGAGCAGCTCATCCGGTCGTCGACGGATCAGCTCGTCAAATTCTTGATTGACGATGCGCCGCTTGATCATCTCCTCGATGCTCTCGCTCACCTCGGCCGTGATCACCGGTACAGGTTTTCCGGTGCGCTCAAACTCCAAGTCCTCTTCCAAGAGCGAGTTGACTGGACGGTCCGCGGCACGTGCTTCGCCGGACAAGGTCCACTCCTTCTTGGCCACATTGGCTGCCTCCAGTCGACGAATCTCCTCGGCCAGCTTCGCCTGACGCCGTTCGTACGTCGACTGTCGATCCTTATCGAGGCTTCTTTGTATTGTGCCAGGATTGTCATCTTCATCGGTAGAGATGTCATCGTCAAAGAGATCTCGACGAACGGCAGCAATGGTTCGTTGAACGTTGTCTTCGTTGCCGGGGCCCTGTGCGACATCCATTGACTTTCTAGCTGACTTGGATCGTTTTGATGACCGACCACCTGCTTTGGCCGCGCGAGCTGGTGGTCTAAAGAACTCGTCGTAACGGACGTCATTGGTATCGGCCATTCCATTCATACGGCTCAAGCCCGCATCAGCATCCTGCATGTCCCCATCGTCATCCTCTTCGGACTCGTGATCCACGTCCCCGAATGTTGGGCCATCTTCATCATCATCACTCTCATCATCTTCCTCGATGTGATCAGGGCCTCTTCCGGACTTGTCCTTGGGTTGTTGGATTCTAGCCGCCACAATGTTGGCTGGATCAGCATCCCAGTCAATCTCGTCATCTTCATCGTCATCTAGATCGACTCCGTCTGCCGTCGTATCCTGACGTTCAAAGACCATGGCTTGTTTGTTGAAATCGTCTATCGAGAAGAACCCATCGTTCAAGCCAAACTTGTCTTTGACCATCGTATCAGATCTCTCCTCTTGATCCGTGCCTTCGTCTTCCGAAATTCGAAGATCGTCTACTTCTTCCATGTCTTGGTTGGGTGAATCCGCTTCTTCAGCATCTTCAGAAAGTTCCTCGTCTTCGGCTGTTTCTCCGAGGACCTCGTTGCCCGAGAGTGCTTCCTCGTCCTCGCTATCGCCAGATATAAACTCGTCCTCCTCACTCTCGGATAGGTAATCCAGGTCGGCAAACGATACAGTCTTTTCATGTCCATTCAGCTGTGTAGTATTTGCTGAACCAGCCTCATCCGGACCCCCGCTCTTGCGTCTCTTTGCCAGAACTCCATCTCCGTTCAGTGAGAATTTCCGGCGGTCACCCTTCTTGCGTACGGACGCCTCGTTGCGAGCCAGTTCCCCTCGTGCTGCATCTAACACCATCTGAGTCTGACCCCAGACTTGGTTGATGTCAAATCCATCCAGATGTAGTTGATTAAGCTTAAGCACATGGCCGTTGAGATCCTCCTCTGCTGCATAGTCTCCTCTTTTACGTTTGAGTCGTGCTTGTTGCTGCCGCTGCCGCTGTGCGGTGCTCACAGAAGCTGCGAGCGGGTCGAGATATTGCTTGGCCAGTTGAAGCGCTGCTCCATGCAATGCTGCCGTTGGCTGTAGGAACAAGTGGGGCGACTCCGAGAGAACTGTAGATAGGTCCTGTAAGGATGGTGCATGATTGTTCAAGTCACCTCTAGGAGACACTAGAGGCAAGGAGCTCAAGCTGTGTGAATTGTCTTCACCCATCACTCCTTACGCTTCTTCCTCGAATCTTGAGCTCACAATGTTGCAGGCACGACAGCCCAAAGAATTGGAAAAATACCGATGGTGGTAAAAGGTCGGGCAAAGGTTTCCCCGGGTTATCTTAAGTCCGGCGGTATCTCCGAGCCCGACTCGCTGCTAGAAACAGGTGGCGGAACAGTGATTAACCTGCCTGTGATCGCTATAGATAGCCTCCATCATCACTATAGCGCAGGCATCAATTCGTTAATCTCGACCAATCGGCTGTTCTTCCACCGCGATTGCAAGTTTACGGATGAGGAGCCATGACATGGTCAGGGTGGATATCAAGAATATGGTCAGGCATGGATCAGCCTCAGCTGATGCTTGTACTTCTACTACTGGTTGCGCTATCGCTCCATATCTCTCTGCTCTCCCGTTCAACGGCTCTCATAGCAGTAGCAACCTCCTCTAACCTAGACATGACACCCTCGACGCCGTGATTGATCTTTTCAAAGAAACGATCGTTCTCTTCTCGTCGTCTCTTGGCCGACGCAATGTCGTCTTCGGGCTCATCGTCCGCCTTTGTAGTATTTGCTTCGTCCGGAGCGGAGTTGCGTCGACCTGTCTCAGATGCCGTAGCCTTTGCCAGAGATGGTCCAGGCTCTGTACTCTTTTCCGACCCCTCCATCTCACTTCTGGCCCAAGCCTCGGCGAGAGCAATCTGAGCACCACGTAAGTCGGCCAGAGCTTTGGTGTGTTCTGGGCCAAAGACATGGGTGTCATTCGTCGCGCTCAGCTCGACATCCTCCAGCGTGCTCTGCATCTCCGCCCACAACGCCTCGGCACGGTCAGAATGTCGCTGTTCCGCCGGCTCTTGGCGCTGCGATTCTGACAGGACCCGTTCAAGAGGTGCTTTCGCTGAGCGCGACGGCTGAACAGCAGTACCCCTGGCATTGGATGCCCGCGCGGAGGCATTAGCCACGGGTGGTTGCCGTAGCGATGGAGCACGTTGTGAAGCAAGGGAAGGGGCTCCTACGCCCGATGCATGAGCACCCGGTAGAAGCATCGAAGGCAGAGAGACGTGTGATGCATCTCGAGAGGGTGGACCGAGGAATAAAGATGGAGGTGGTTGGCGCTGTGGGTTGGATGCTGTTTTTGATAGGCTTGGCATGTTGAATGCTTGTTCTTGCATAGGTTGGTTTGGTTGATGAACGTCAATGGTGGGGCTCTCTTGCGAAGAGCTCATTACCTAATACGGCTTAGCATGTCGGAGCCTCGGAGAATTAGTCATCAATCGCGGATAAACTTGAGTTAGGGCTTAGCCGAGTGTGACTGCTAATGTGTACAGCTTTGACATTCTGTAGCGAAGGACAATCATATCTCGACCGACAACTCCACTGAGATCATCACATCAATACCCTTGATCATCTGGTGAGTTGAACATCTCTTTAATTTCGTGTGGCAAAGGAACTTCAAGCAATCATGAAGAACAAGGAAAATCCGGGGATGTGTGGTGGTATGATAATTGGGTGACGCTGCTGATGACCTTTTCACACTGCAGCCATCATGGGTAAAGGCAAGCCGAGAGGTTTGAATGCCGCGCGCAAGCTGCGCAACCATCGACGAGAAGGCCGCTGGGCCGACTTGACCTACAAGAAACGACTGCTCGGAACGGCCTACAAGTCCTCGCCCTTCGGAGGATCCTCGCACGCCAAAGGCATCGTGCTCGAAAAGGTCGGCGTGGAGGCCAAACAACCCAACTCCGCCATCCGAAAATGTGTCCGAGTGCAGTTGATCAAGAATGGCAAGAAGGTGACGGCCTTCGGTGAGTGCTGCAGAAGTTGTTGTGATATGATGGTGTTCATCGACTCTGCTAACGACGGATCAGTGCCCAACGATGGCTGCTTGAACTTTGTGGATGAAAACGACGAGGTGCTTCTCTCTGGGTTTGGTCGCAAGGGCAAGGCCAAGGGTGACATACCGGGTGTTCGATTCAAGGTCGTCAAGGTCTCGGGGGTGGGTCTCCTAGCACTATGGAAGGAGAAGAAGGAAAAGCCGAGATCATAAGCTGCTGAGACAATTCGTTCCAGTCAATCTTCGACCATCTCGCACGTCACCTCTATCGTCATGCGGTCGTAGAGGATACTTCCTGCCTACAATCAAGCACGCATTTTCCGTCTCATACTGCAAGAAATATCCATTGTCTCGTAGCGTAGACTGCTGGGTGGTGACGCCTTCAGCGCTGGTCATTGTGGCGCGTCCTGATCAGAATTCACGCAGTCGCATCTTCAACCGTAGTGAAGGCAGCTCATCCCAAACAATTTCCGTCCACTCACCTTCCCTGCCGCCGCGACCTCGAGATGTGTGCAACCTCACCATGTGATTGCATGTATGGATAGGACCCCACCTTCGACGAAAATCTGACTACGACCCTGCAATGGCTTCTCCAGCAATAGCTTGTATCGGCGTGATAGGAAAGCAGGTAGATTCATGCCTCCCAGATATCTAAACCAGGCGACCAATCGATAACGCGGCATATGTGCAGAACAATCCTCTTCACATCTCACTCTTTCCAGCAGAGTCTCGATCCCGGCTCGACTTCTCCCTACTGCTCACATCGACGCTCGACATCTTCGAGGCGCGGCTTGCACGAAAGAGCGTGGACCAGGACTTGGGGCTCCTACAAGCCGTGGACGAACGGCTGGCATGCTATGGCTGGCTCACGAACACGGGCGTCAAGTTCGTGATCGTGGTCGACATGGCCGGCAGACCCGCCGGTGCCGATGCACGTGGACGAGGAGCAGCCGCCGCTGCTGTCGTCGGTCTTAGAGATGCGGATTTGAAGCCTGTATGTCTTTGACCTTGGGTTTGATCCTGATGGATTTTGCTTAGAGACAAGGGCGTGGTTGTTGATACACTGGTCTCAAAGGCTTTCAAGGCACTTCAGAACGCTTACGTCCGTCTACTGCAAAATCCCTTCTATGATCCGGATGAGCATACGCCTGTCACACCGAATGGGGAGTTCAAGGGCGCTGGCACGCAGATCACTAGCCGCCGGTTTGTTGATGAGGTTAGGAGGATTGGAGAGGCTTGGGCGCCAGGAGTCAGTTCTCTTTGAGATGACCAAGAAGATTGTCACCGATAAACGCGTCATTTTCAACCAGTGGTGAGGAGTACTCTGTGCATGCCAGTTGTTGGAAGGCTCTTAATGACAGATTTCCATCTCTGGGAGACGAGCCTGCAGGCCTCCTATCAAAGGGCATCAAGAAGATGAAGGCACATGCCTATATGGACGACAAACAAGGATCTAGATGAAATGGACGCATTGTGATATCTGGTATTACACTTGATAAGATTCGCGCCACCGCTGATGCAAGCCATGCCATCAATCTCAGATCTCAAATGTTGAGCTCCTCCATTGCTCCTGTTTACAGTAAGAGCTTGGCCAATGTCAAGGTCAGTCCCTTTCTTGTATGAGGTCCCATCTCTTGATATCATGTGGCGAAGAAGCAGCTTGAAGGATCTTCGAAGGTCAAACTTTTGCTGGCTCAAGCATCGATTCCAATGGTGAACAATGCACGATGTCGGAGGAAAAAGACGGCACCCATGGGATCACGACTTCTGGTCGTGTCTCGCCGATTTAAATTGCCACAATGATCATGGCATGTGTGAATATATAAACTGGTCGAGGAGGAACAGGCTGGCTTAATCATGAGCTGGTTTGATGACTAACACACTCCTTGTACTTCGAAGCATGTGAAGATGCAAGCCCCACCAACCAAATGACGCTTTGACTCGATACAGATGCCGGTTACTACTATGGATGTTACCATATCGGATCCCTTCTCAGGCTAGCAATTGATACTCGATGTCAGACTCATGCGGCCATCCTTGTCAGGCTCGGGTGGGTTGACCATCACCGATCCTCTGGTGCTATATCGGAGCTTATTGAGCACCAGACGTGTGCAACCAGATCCATCTCAGCACCGTCTTGCTATACAGCTGCAAAGCCTTTACTCGCGGCTCAAGGACTATGAGCCTCATATAGAGTACTCGGATCGGCTGAAGCATATCAACCGGGCCATCGTGCATTGTTCACCATTGGA
>QQTW01002299.1_pt1 | contig 13817 bp, 9 predicted proteins | sample 1904831 | NCBI WGS metagenome assembly QQTW01 (sample SAMN09435610, study PRJNA476489) | Subsurface metagenome, whole genome shotgun sequencing project. | reverse complement strand
AGTCAGGTTAGTACTGAATTCATCAGTGCTGCTACCACCACTGGTGGCGCTCAAGGCGGAATGGGTGGCGGCAGTTCCAGTGGTGGAACACCCCAACTTGGTCCCTTCGACCGCTTGCTTGGTCTACCGGGTGTAGATGGAGCAGAAGATATATTTGGTGGCGTTGGTGCTCCAGGCGGTGGTAGCGGCGGCGGCAGTCCAATGGGTGGCGGCGGTGGTGGAGGTAATCCCTTCAGCGGCTTTGGCAACCCAAATGGTCCCGGCAGCCCCTTGCTAGAAGCGTTTACTGGGCAAGCTAACCCTTGGAGTCAGCTATCTGGTATTGGTAATCCAACAAGTAATGCTAACCCCTCTACTGGTAGTGGCAACGGCGGCTCATTTGGTGGTGGTAGCAGCATAACTCCGCAATCACCATCGGATACTCCTGTTACAGGTGGTAGCAACCCCATCAGTGAAACCTCAAACTCTAGCCCAGTCAGTGGTGGTAGCAGCACTGATGAATTCAGTACTAACCTGACTAACTCCATCAAGGACTACTTAGCAAATGGTGGTAGTTATTTAACAGTAGGCAGCATGGTAAGCGGTGCTGTTACCAACCTGAGTAATTCCGTGATGGGTAACACCGATAGCAGCACTTCGGGTGGTAGCAATCCATTCGCAGGTAGCAGCACTTCGGGTGGTAGCAATCCATTCGCAGGTAGCAGCACTTCGGGTGGTAGCAATCCATTCGCAGGTGACAGCACTTCAAGTAGCAATCCATTTGTAAGTGAAAGCAATCCAAGTGGCAATCCGTTTACATTTGGTAGTTCATTTAGTGGCGCTAGTTCGTCAGATAGCACTGGCTTGAATGTTCCCGTGCAAATTCCCGATAGTATCGCCAGCGGTATTCAAGTAAATACACAAGGGTTGAATAGCGTTGTTGAACAATTTAGTAATGGCAACCCATTTGCAGGTAGTAGCGAGCCTTCAATTGATGAAGTGAAAAAATTCTTGGGTTCTGTTTACCCTGGAACAGACTTTTCTTTCCTAGACAACATACCCAATCTACCAGCGTAATGGACTACATAGAGTACAGGTAAAGATATTCTAGTCCCAGCGTCTTTACTAAAGTACGATCCAACAAGCCTGCACCAAAAAGTTGAATGGCTAAATATTCTCAAGCAGGCTTGTTTTTTTCCTTGGGTGTGTTCTGAATTGCGTAACTTGTGTCCTAAAAAATATAAAAGGATTATTGTTAATGGAGACAACATTCTCAACCTCTTCGCTCAACCAGAGTGCTAACCCACTTGCTACCACCTCTTTATCTGGTGGAGCCAATCTCCTAGCTAATAGCAACCCTTTAGCTAGTAATAGTAGTTCTTTCACTGGTCGTAGTAGCAGTCAGTTTAGCAGTGGAAGCAGTGCGCTAGGTGGCAACATCATTACTGGTAATGGTGAATGGGTAATTAAAGGAATCGATCAAGGCAGATTCTCTTCACTTGTAGAAAATACCCTTGAAAATTTTACTAGCACAATCTTCGATAGACTCAATGATAAATATATAAGTGAGGGTGGCGACAAACTCACTGGCAGTGGTGTTAGTAATGAAAGTCCATTCGCTAATGGTAACAACCCATTTGGCGAAGGCAATTTACCTGTACTACCAGCTTTGGACTTCTTGAAGTCGCAATATGGCGAAAACTTCCCCTTACCTTCAGGAGACGCTTCAAATTTCGCAGGTGGTAGCGGCAATCCAATTACTGGTGACAATAATCCTGTAACTGATGGTATTAGCAATATTGGACTCGCAGGTGACAATAATGTTGTTGTAACAGGTGATGGTAGCGAGAATCCATTAGAAGTTAGTGGTAATCCTGTAACTGATGATAGTAGTATTGCGATCGCTGCCAGTCCTGGTGACAATAGCGCGAGTAGCAGCAACCCCTTAGCTGGTGGTAGTGCTAGTAGCAGCAACCCATTCGCTGGTGGCGGTAGCGCTGGTAGCAGTAACCCATTCGCTGGTGGCGGTAGCGCTAGTAGCAGTAACCCATTCGCTGGTGGCGGTAGTAGCGGTGCAAGCGGCAACCCATTGGCTGGTGGCACGTCGAATTTCGATATTACGAGTCTCTTAGGTGATACGTCTACTTCTAGCGATAGTCAAATTTTGTCTAAAGTCTTAGACTTTACTTTAGACTTCGCAGGCAGTTTAAACTCAATGGGTTCTAACAGCCCGTTTGGTAGTATTGGTGGTAACGAGTCGCCTTTTAAAACGCCTTCCGATCTTTTGAGACTTTACCGTTCGGATATGACTTCCTTCGGTCTAACAGTGGATGGTTTCACTGATTTAACAGGTGAAAATAACCCATTTGCAGGTTCTTCTAATCCATTAGCTGGCACAAACCCATTTGCAAGCGGTGAAGGCGAGGGTGGATTAGCCGAACAGGAAGGCAGACTCTCCAAATTCTTAGGCTGGGCACTGGATGGACTCTTACCTTTTACAGGTAGACCCAACGTCTTCCAAACTCCTGAAGGTGAATTACCTCTCGGTTACGGAAACAGAGACTTTGGTTCGGGTAATGCAACGATTGGTAATGCTAACCGAGATTACGGTAGTAACAACGGCAGCATCGGTAATAATAACTGGAACTGGGATTCAACTACCAACAACGCATCAGTCGGTAATGGTAACTTCAATTTCGGAAGCTACAACAAAACCGTTGGTAGTGGTAACTGGACTTTAGACCACAGCAACGACAACAAAACCTACGGTAATGGCAACTGGAATATTGGCAGCGGTAACTCAACTCTTGGTGATGGTAACTACAACTTTGGAAATAACAATTTAGTTATCGGTAGTGGTAACAAGGTATTTACCAGCAACAGTATAGTTATTGGTGATGGTAACTGGTCTGTTGTTATGGAAAACACACCGACTAATTTAGCTACTATTTCCAGCATTATTGAAAAAATGGATACGCTGGCACTAGGAAGCGAAATTAAGAGTGTAGTTGACAACTTGGTTGACACTACAGTGAAAAAAATGGGTAATGCCTTCTACGGCTTGACAAAAGACTTCGACGAATCGCAAAAGAAAACTTTTGATAATGTGATTCGTGAGAAAGATACCTATAGTTTAGAAAACCCATTCGCGTTCTTGTCCAGCATCTAATACGGTTTAAATGTAGGGGCACATTACTGTGCCCTACGGCGGAATCGCATAAACATAAAGACCCCCGACTTTTTAGAAAAGGCGGGGGTCTTTTTTATTAGCTAAAGTCAATTCTTGTAGTAGTTAATTATACCTTGTTGTTCTTTAAGTAAGGAAGTTATAATATCAGTATCAAGTTGCATAAGTATTGTTCTGTAATCCAACTAACCTTCGATCGATATTCTTTAGTAATTACTCAAAAAAGCAAAGGATTTATACAGTTTGGGTGCTAGTAACTGGTGGGGTCAATTGCTCCCACCAAGTAGTTATTGTGCTGATACAGAAAAAATCACCACTAATAGACATATGCAACCTTCAACTTATGCTAGCTTGACTCTGGTATTTTTTGGCTGGTTAACAATAGCTTGGACTGGTGCTTTAGTTGAGATGATTGGGGGTCTTTTAGGTGGAATTTCTGGTGCTGTAGTTGGAGCTTTATTTGGTACTGGAGATGCTCTTGCTGCTTTTTGTGGTTGGATTGTGCTTGGGATTGTAATTTCGGCATTGATTAATGTTGTTTGTTCGCTGCAACTTGTACTACCTCTGTTTATGGTTGTAGTGGCATCTGGTGTTGGAACAATAATGGCTGGTTTGATAGTTGCGAATCAGGGACACTTTTACCGTCATCATTCTCGAACTAAATTTAAATTTGGAGTTATGCAAGGGGCTGGTCTTGGAGGTGCGATTGCGGGGGTTTTTGGAACTGGATATTGGGCTGTGATATTCAGCAGCAATTCTGAATGCATCTCAAAAAGTAATTAAAAATTTTGTCAATGAAGAATTCGGCGTACATTCTACTATTCTGCTTTTGTTGCTGACTGCAATATCGGGTATGTCCGTAGGAATCTTATTCAAAATGACTGGATTTTTTAATTTATCGGCGATTTACTTTGTTGCATTAGTCGATTTTGCATTAATATTAATACTTCTCTATTTATCTAAAAAATAATACTATTCATACTGCTAATATTTAAAACACGGGGAATTCAAGTAGTAGTAAATAAATAGAAATGCAATTTCATATTTAAGATTTTTAGTTGAGGAATCGAGAATTCAGAGACTCATAACCCAGACTAATTAGAGTAGTCTGGATTATTATCAATCCTCGCTGGGAGTTTAATACCCCGACCGGATTCAGGTCGCCCGTGCGCGAGTTGGGGTTTGAATACCCACATCTAAACCTCCTTCTTACGAATTCCGAGTTCCGAATTCCGAATTTCGAATTTCGAATTCAAAGTTAATTAATTATGACCTTCATTACTAATTTACAAAAACTTTATCAAGATTTTGCACTATTTTTAATCAGTATCTGTATTGAGCATTATCCACCAACGTTATAATCAAAATTTGAGCAGTTAGTAGGTATTTTGTACCTTACGAAAATTGCCCTTATTTGAAGTGTTAGCAACATAGCGTTCTTGTTTTTATAGCCAGTAAAAAACCAGCAGTTACCTGCATTGGTAACAACTGGTTGAAGAGATAATTGTGAGTTATTATACCAATTTGAACAAAGAATGCGAACAATAAAATTGTAGGGGCACAGCAGTGCTGTGCCCCTACAAATTATCCATGTGCCGCAATTAATATTTAAATCGGTATTAGCGACTGATTGGCAAATAATAATAACCAACCACTAACTAGTAGTTCATGTCATTAATTGTGACCTTTTCGAGAGGTTTAGATCCCCGACTTCTTGGAGAAGTCGGGGATCTGATAGCCCCTCAGAAGTTATGACACGGACTACTAGTAACAAGTTTTATGCGATTCCTAAAGCAAAGCTACGCGATCGCACCAACCAAAGCAGGTTCTTCCCAACGTCCCGTAACTTTACCGAAAACGGAAAGTTCTTGCATTAAGCTGTCGAAACCATCGGGAGTCAGCGATTGCGGACCATCGGATAAAGCTTTCGCTGGGTTGGGATGAACTTCAATCATCAATGAATCTGTACCAGCTGCGATCGCCGCTTTTGCCATCGGTCCAACATATTCCGACCGACCCGTTCCATGACTGGGGTCAATCATAATTGGCAAATGGGTCAGACTCCGCAATACAGGAAGAACTGATAAATCCAGAGTGTTACGAGCGTATTTAGCATCAAAAGTTCTAATTCCGCGTTCGCAAAGAATCACGTTCGGATTACCCGCTGCCATGATATACTCTGCTGCCATCAACCATTCATCAATGGTTGCCGACATACCGCGTTTGAGTAGCACGGGTTTGTCTTGTGCGCCAACTTTTTTGAGCATCGAGAAGTTCTGCATGTTTCTCGCACCAACTTGGATGATATCAGCAACTTTGATAATTGCTGGTAAATCGGATGCGTCCATTACTTCAGTAACAATCCCCAAACCTGTAACTTGACGCGCTGTCGCTAACAAATCTAATGCACTTTCACCATGTCCTTGGAATGCATAAGGTGAAGTACGAGGTTTGTAAGCACCACCGCGCAAGAATTTCGCACCAGCTGCTTTGACACGCTTTGCAGTTTCGACAATCATCTCTTCGTTTTCTACCGAACAAGGTCCGGCAACAGTAACGATGGGATGATGTTCGCTGATAGAAACATTACCGTTGGGAGTCGTAATTATAACTTCGCTAGCTTCACCGTAGCGGTATTCTCGGCTTACCCGCTTGAATGCTTTTTCGATGTGCAAGACTTGTTCAACCCAAGGGCTAATTTTTTGGATTTGGAATGGGTCAAGAGTTGCTGTTTCACCAATCATTCCTAAGACGACTTTGTGCTTACCAGTGATTGTTTCAATGTTTACATTCCAAGTTTCACGAATTTGTTCGGAAATGTGAGAAATTTCGTCTTGTGGTGTACCAGCTTTAAGAACTATTATCATTTGTTTTCTCTAGTGAATTTAAGTGAGTAGTGAGTGGGGAGTAGGGAGTAGGGGAAGGGGAGGAAGGGGGGAAGGGGAGGAAGGGGAGGAAGGGGGAGGGAAGATTAATTAATAACTCCTAACTCCTAACTCTTAACTCCTAACTCCCTATTCCCTACACCCTAATTTTTCAAAAATGCCGCGAGTTGTTCTAATTTGACCCAGGCTTCACCACTACGGAGAATGTCTTTTGCAAGAACTATTCCTTTAATGCAGCGGTTGTTGAAATCAGGAGTTTCGTCGAATTTCTCGCTAACTTCGAGGGCTAGGGCTGCGTTCAATGCGACTACATCTTGCTGGGTTTGGGTGCCTTTGCCTTGCAGCACGGCTTTGAGGATTTCAAGGTTTTCTTGGACTTCTCCACCGCGTAACGCTTCCGTTGGGGCAACTGTTAAACCAAGTTCAGTAGGGTTGATGACGGCTGTTGAAACTTGTTGATTTTTCAAGATTGCCAAATCGGTGGCATCGGCTAAACCACCTTCGTCCAATTTCTCGCGTCCGTGGAGTGCGATCGCATTCCTCGCACCCAACTGCGATAAAGCTTGGACGACAGTTTCCAGTAAGTGCGGACTATATACACCGATAATTTGCCCTGTCGGTCGCATCGGGTTTACCAATGGTCCGAGCAAGTTAAAGACGGTACGTACTTTCAGTGTTTTCCGCAGGGCTGCAACCGCTTTTAATGCGGGATGCCACCCCGGTGCAAACAAGAAAGTAATCCCAACTTCACTGACTGCGGCTCGGACTTTTTCCGGATTCGCATTCAGATTTATACCCAACGCTTCCAGTACATCCGCCGAACCTGTTTTGCTCGATGCCGAACGGCTACCATGTTTGGCAACTTTTACCCCTGCGGCTGCGGCAACAAATGCGACAGCAGTCGAGATATTGAAGGTTGAAGCACCGTCACCTCCAGTTCCGCATGTGTCGATTAAGGGAGTAGAGGAAGATGGGGGAGACGGGAAAGAAATATTGCTTCCTTGTTCCCCTTGTCCCTCTTTCCCTAAAGATTGCCCTTGAAGAACTCGTGCCATGCCTACGAGTTCGTCTGGGGATACGCTTTTGGCTTGAATTGCTGCGAGAATTGCGCCAGATAATTCAGGGGGAACGGCTTCTGCAAGCCAACCTTGCATTAAGTCAGCAGCTTGGGTTACAGATAGCGATTGGCGGTCTAAAAGTTGTTGCAGGAGTGTAGACCAGTACGAGGAGTCGCTTTTGTTTAAGTTATCTACCGGGGCTTGGGTGACAGCAATCATGATTAGTGAAGGGGAAAGGGTAAAGGGGAGGCAGTGCGGTCTTGGGGTCTCCCCAAGTGGAGCATCTGCCGTTAAAGGGTAATGGAATTATGAACATAGGAAATAATAACAATGCCCAATGCCGATTACCCAATTCTTAACTTAGGACTTATTTAGCACTCAACACTTTGATGACTGTCTGAACGTCTTTGTCGCCTCTGCCGGAACAGTTGATGACGATGCGAGGGTTACCTGAGAGTTGGGGACAAAGTGTTTCAAGGTATGCTATAGCATGGGATGTTTCCAAAGCTGGAATAATTCCTTCCAACTTTGATAACCGCTGGAACGCATCTAATGCTTCTGTGTCGGTAACGCTGTAATATTCGCAGCGACGCATATCTTTCAAATAGCTATGTTCGGGACCAACTCCGGGATAATCTAAGCCCGCACTAATCGAGTGCGCTTCGATAACTTGACCGTCGTCGTCTTGTAAAACATAACTCATTGCACCGTGCAAAACTCCCATACGTCCCAGCGTCAAAGTAGCTGCATGTTTCTCGGTGTCAACTCCTTCACCTGCGGCTTCAACTCCAATCATCCGCACCGGTTCGTTAACAAATTCATCGAACAATCCAATGGCATTGGAACCTCCACCCACGCAAGCAAGGAGAATATCGGGCAATCCACCCCATTTTTCCTGACATTGACCGCGAGTTTCTTTGCCGATGACTGCATGGAAGTCGCGCACTATCATTGGGTAAGGATGGGGACCTGCAACGGAACCTAAAATGTAGTGCGTGGTTTCAACGTTTGTTACCCAGTCGCGGATGGCTTCGGAGGTTGCATCTTTGAGGGTTCCAGTTCCAGCTTCCACGGGACGCACTTCGGCACCCATCAAGCGCATCCGAAACACGTTCAGTTCTTGGCGATGCATATCCTGAACGCCCATGTAAATCACGCATTCCAAACCGAAGCGAGCGCAGACGGTAGCGGTTGCGACACCGTGCTGACCTGCACCAGTTTCGGCGATAATCCGCTTTTTACCCATGCGTTTAGCGAGTAATACTTGCGCTAAAGCGTTGTTGATTTTGTGAGCGCCTGTATGATTTAAATCTTCACGCTTTAAGTAAATTTGCGCTCCGCTACCGTCGGGACGAGCGTAATGTTGGGTAAGACGTTCGGCGAAATACAAAGGGCTGGGTCGTCCTACGTAGTCGCGCATCAAGCCTTGCAATTCGGCTTGAAAATCAGCATCATCGTGGTACTGATTAAATGCGGTTTCAAGTTCTGCAAGCGCAGGCATTAAGGTTTCGGGGACGTATTTACCGCCGAATTTGCCGAATCGTCCTAAGGAGTCGGGACGTAGGGTTGCAGAATCAATCCATGTTTTGAAGTCTGGAGTACTGACCATTAGTAAAATTCCTTAATTAGGGTGTAGGGGGAAGGGGGGGAAGGGGGGGAAGGGGGAGAAGGTAAATTTTTAACTCTAAACTCCTGTACGGGCGGGTTCACCGATATTTTGTTTGATAATTTAAAGATACTGATAAACCCGCCCCTACCAACTCCGCGCCTCCTAACTCTTAACTCCCTACCATTGATAATGTGGGGGAAATTGCGGCTTTAAGTTCTTGGCAGAGTTGTTCGACTGCTTGCAATCCTTCGCTGGGGTTTGGGTTATTGAGGCGTTTGACAAAAGCGCTACCGACGATGACGGCATCTGCGCCCCATTCCATCATCTGCTGTGCTTGCTCTGCATCGGAAATCCCAAAGCCGATCCCAATAGGCTTATCAGTGATATTTCGCATATCAGTGAGTATTGTTTTAACGCGGTCTTGGATTTGGTTACGCATTCCCGTTACACCCGTAACGCTAACTAAGTAAATAAAGCCTTGGGATTCGCGGGTAATGGCTTCAATTCGGTCTTTAGAACTGGTGGGTGCAACGAGCAAAATTACCTCGATGCCAAATTCTACTGCTGTTTGGATTAATTGCGAAGCTTCCTCGAGGGGTAAATCTGGTACTACTAAACCCTTGACTCCAACGTTAGCAACTGCGCTTAAAAACGACTTGATTCCCCGGTTCAAAATTGGATTGTAGTAGGTAAATAAAATTATCGGTGCTTTCAAGCTGGGGGTAACTTCAGCTAGCATGGACAATACATGTTCTAATTTTGTACCTTTTGCTAAAGCGCGAGTCGCTGCGGCTTGAATAACTGGACCATCTGCTAATGGGTCAGAATAGGGGACACCTAACTCGATAAAGTCTGCACCATTGCGGTCTAGGATGCGTAAAGCTTCGGCTGTGGTTTCGAGATTTGGATCGCCAGCGGTGATAAAAGGAATCAAAGCGCATTTGCGATTCTCGCGTAATGTCTTAAAGCCTTGGGAAATTGCAGTCATTTGGATTGTGTTATATCGCTAAGAGTTAATAGTTGGTAGTTATTTGTTGATATGCAGTCGAGAAGCATTTATTTTTATTACTCTCTACCTATTACCTACTTCAATCGCAATTCTCCCATGAGGTAAACCATAAAATGTTATTACAAATTTACTTTTTCTCTAGGAAAAGGATTGGTTCGGGTTTTTGCGTGAGTCTACGATCTCAATTTAATTGACACTTAACAAGGTTTTTACTGCTTGTTCGATGTCGGGTTGTTTAATTAGCGATTCGCCTACTAAAACTGCACGGACTCCCGCATCTGCCACAAGGCATAAATCTGCGGGCGTGTAAATTCCGGATTCGCTAACGAGGGTAATATTTTGAGTTTTTAGTTGCTGCTGACGTTGGGTTAGGAGTTGGTTTGTTGTATTAATGTCAACGATGAAGTTTTCAAGGTTGCGGTTGTTGACACCAATTAATTGGATATTTTCAAGTTTGAGTACCCGGTCGAGTTCTTCTAGGGTATGAACTTCGACTAATGCTGTCATCTTCAAGCTGTGGATTATTTCTAAAAATGCTTGGAGTTCGTTATCCGAAAGAATGGCAGCTATTAATAATATTGCATCTGCACCGCAGGTTCGGGCAAGGTGGATTTGATAGGGGTCGATGATAAATTCTTTGCAAAGTAGGGGTATTTCAACTTCTGCGCGGATATTGCGAAGGTTGTCGAAACTGCCTTGAAAGAATTTTTGGTCGGTGAGAACTGATAAACAGGCAGCACCACCTCGTTCGTATGCGCGTGCTAGAGCAATTGGGTCAAAGTCTGCCCGGATTATACCGCGACTTGGCGACGCTTTTTTGACTTCGGCGATTAAACTCGGTTTATGTGGGTTTTGTTGTAGTGCTGCTAAGAAGTTGCGGGTTGGGGAAGTTGTATTTAACTGGTTTTGGAGGTCATTGAAAGATAGTTGTTGCTGAAGTTGGGCAACTTCCTGCTGTTTGTGCAGCACTATCTCATCGAGGATGTGACGGGGACGTGTGTCTGTTTTCATGGAAGTGGGGGGAGAAAGGGGGGAGACAGGGAGGAGGGGGGAGAGGGGGAGAGAAGACAAGGAGAAAATTTCCATCTGTCTCCCTTGTCTCCTTTGTCTCCCTTAATAAATGGCTAATGGCGATCGCGTATACTTACTAACTACGTTTTTAATTATTGCCAATCCAACTTCATCACCCAAGGTCATGATTGATTCGGGGTGGAATTGTACGGCTGTAATTGGCAATGTTTGATGTTCGATTGCCATAATTACGTCGTCTTCAGACATTGCCGTGATGCGAAGTTGTGCGGGTAGTAATTCTTTTAGGGCAAATAATGAATGGTAACGTCCGACGGTGAAGGATTTGGGCAAACCCGTAAATAAGGTGCTGTTGGTATCTTTGATAACAACTTTTGAAGGTTTCCCGTGCTGGGGATAATCTAGAACTCCTAATTCGCCGCCGAATGCTTCGACGATGCTTTGCAATCCTAAGCAAACTCCGAATATAGGGATGTTGCGACGAACACAAGCATGTACGGTTTCGGGAACTTTGAAATCACTGGGTTTGCCGGGGCCGGGTGACAGTACTACTAAATCGGGTTTTTCGCTGTCGAAAAGCGATTCGTCAAACCCGTGTCGCAGGGTTTTGACTGTTGCACCTGTTTGCCGAATGTAGTTTGCAAGGGTGTGAACAAACGAATCTTCGTAGTCAATTAATAAGATGTGCTTTCCGGGCTCGACATCGGGTATATTGTCGATAAAGCCATTTGAATTAACTTTAACGGCTTCGGTTGATTTTTGTTTAGCGCGACGAATAGTTTCAAATAATGCCGCAGCTTTGGTAATTGTCTCTTGTTCCTCAGCTTCGGGGATTGAGTCGTAAAGTACTGTTGCACCGACTCTTACTTCTGCGATCGCATCTTGCAATCGGATCGTTCGCAATATCAATCCGGTATTCAAATCGCCGTTAAAGCTTAAATAACCAACTGCCCCACCATACCATCTTCGGGCGCTACGTTCGTGCTGTTCGATAAACTGAATTGCCGAACGTTTCGGCGCACCTGTGACGGTTACTGCCCAAGTATGACTCAAAAATGCATCCAATGCATCAAATTCTCTACATGGTCTACAGTATGAATCAAATGGCTGTACAATTCGATTTGACGGCGACCGATTATCCGCACCGAACCAGGTTCGCAAATTCGGGATTTATCATTGCGGTCAACGTCGGTACACATCGTCAACTCAGATTCGTCTTTGTAGGAATTGAGTAATTCACGAATTTGGTCGGCATCGGCTAGAGCATCCTGCCCTCGCACTATCGTACCGCTAATTGGACAAGTTTCGATGCGCCGACCTTCGACCCGCACAAACATTTCAGGTGATGCACCAATTATGTATTCACCACCTAAGTTAAAGATAAACCCGTAAGGACTGGGGTTAATTTCTTTGAGGGTTTGGAACAACTTACTCGGTGCTTCCTCGCAAGCTTCAAAAAAGCTTTGACTCGGAACCACTTCAAATAAGTCACCCCGACGGAAATAATCTAAGGCAGCACCAACTTGTTCTAAAGCATATTCTCCCGGTGCATGGTCGGCTTTTTGTTTGGGTGAATTACACTTACCTTTGAAATCAATTGATTCACCCGTGCGCGGTAAATTTACGGTGCTACCATATGGAGTTTCCAATTCATACTGCACCCGAAACGCACGTTGCAAATAGTAATCAACCACAACCAAGTCATCGGGCAAATATAAAACTAAATCCCGCTGGTCATCCGGACGTTGCAACTGTTGGGGAATTGGTTCAAACTGGAACACCAAATCGTAACCAAATGCACCATAAAGTCCGAGATGTTCGTCTTCATCGCTAGCGAAAATATGTAGAATCTCGCGGATAACGGTAAACGCTGAAGGTTGTTTACTACGTTCTTCCTCTGTAAAAACTTGATTTGTCGATTTGACGCTACCAGTTATCAAGTTATTATCTTTATTTACATTCTCAAGCTGAAAATGCACCGATAATCGCTCAAAAAGTAACTCAATCAGAACTTGACCGCGTTCATTCAACGCTTTGACGGTAAATTCCTTCTCCCGCGTTGCCAATTCCAAAGGCGGATTTACGAACCCGATCGCCCACCGTTTATAGCGTCCGGGATACTCGTAGCTACTCGCTAGCAAGCCGCCACGCTGCGAATTTAAGTAGAATGCAATATCTTCGAGTGCTGTATCTATCTTTACCTCAGCAGTCGAACGCGACACATAAACGCCGCCAAATGTTGTGTATGAGTGAGTATCAAAAATCATGGGCTACTCGTAACAATTACTCATTAGTTATTGGTCAGTCGTCATTTACTATTTGCACTTTATTATCTTTTAGCCAATTCCTGGCTGTCGGCTATATTTGGTTATCAGTATAAATTGATTCAAATTCATCGAGATCAAATCGGTAAAAGTAAGGGAATAAAGCATATTAAAAATTTCCCTCAACCTATATTACTAGCGTTTCCACATCTTAAATTATCAAATTTAAATCGCCAACTGTTGCTTAATTAAAGCCTACTAAATATTACGTAAAGTTAATATGAAAATTTTTTTGCTAGATGTGTCAATTTTTTTGATTGTAGTTTAATCTAAATCGCAGATTTTTTCACATAGCTTTGTATCAATATGCACCTCTATCTAGAGTTAGAAAATATTTTTGAAGTGGCGATAAATAGAGAGATTATGTAATTTGATGAGCATCTAAATAATATTACAGATCGTAATTCCTGTTATTCAAGTATAGATTTTATAGTTAAATTTTTAGCGGTTGCATCTATTTTCACACTGAATTTGAGGAGTGGTATCAGCACAAACTTTCCTTGAATTTCTATTTTTGTGCCCTTTGTGACCTAGCCTGCGGCCAAGGGCGAACGGAACGTGTCTATGTGGTTCGTTTTCTTAGTCATTAAAATTAATGACACAGACCACTATTGGTTCATGTCATTAATTCTGATGGGTTGCTAAATCCCCGACTTCTTGAAGGATACCGTTGGCGAATTGATAAGGGGTCTAACCCATCAGCCCCATATTTCTTGATTTAAGTGCGTTTCAACGCC
>QQTW01002298.1_pt1 | contig 13818 bp, 13 predicted proteins | sample 1904831 | NCBI WGS metagenome assembly QQTW01 (sample SAMN09435610, study PRJNA476489) | Subsurface metagenome, whole genome shotgun sequencing project. | reverse complement strand
ACAAAAGCCGCAGAGAGCGGTGGAAACTTTATCGGTTTGATACCAATGGTGTTGTCCGTGTGGGGGAGATTTTACGCTCTGCTAGAGAGCAGCGGGAATTCAGCACCGAGGAACTAGCAAAGCTTTCGGGTGTTACAACGTCTCAAATTAACGACATTGAGAAAGGTAGACGAGACAAGCTCGCAGTGGACGATTTGAAGAGCTTATGGGAGATTTTGCAGCCCATTAACCCACAGACTGGTCAAACGTGGGGCTTTTACGAGCTTTACGACCTTTGTATGTGTAGAGTAGAGCCGGAACCACCGGAAGTGTGAGTGATAGTTTTTTTTATCCTCACAAGCTTCTACTGGCCAGTTTCAGCTCGACAGATTCTCCAGTTTGGGGCTCTATAACTCGTGTTGAAAGGTTATTCTGAGCCAGTTTTGAGCGCAATTCATCCACGCTGCCAACCGTGCGAAGTAGTGAGGTCAGGAAACCCTCATATTCCACATCGCCACCTGCTGCTGTAGGAAAAAACACCTGTGGTTGTAGCCATTGAGCCAGCTGCAAAGCAGTTGCACTTCCCTTGATAATCGCTCCTGCCAGCGGTAGCTCTAGGTTTACCACCGGACTAATAACAACATCCACAGGTGCATAATCTTTTAGCTTTGGAGAGGGAAACCCATGCGGTTCGTAGTAAAGACTCGTGCCGCTATCTAGATGCTTCAGCAGATAAGCGTTTTCTACCTGTAGTCCAATTGGTGCTCCCGGCAGGGCTCTGATTTCGATTTGATTGACTAGAGTAATCTGACCGGCAGTAAGAGTTGTCACCTGGTTATAGCCCAGTTGCTTCACCACCTTGGCAGCACTGACAGAGGCAACCACAGGAATTGTCCGGTCCAGCTGCTCCAATGTCGGTCGGTGGGCGTGGTCTTCTAAACCTTGAGAGATAACAATCAAGTCAATCTTATCCGGAATTTGGTGAAGTGGTTGACGTCGCTGACCTTTGAAAAGCCAGGCAAAATTGCCAAAGACCAAAGGACCGACCAACCAAGGATCAATCAGTATCCGTTGCTGCCCCAGTTCTATCAGCCAGCTGTTTGCTCCGAAATAAGTTAGGCGCATGTGTCTCAGGTAAATTAATGTGTCTCCCTTCATTTTGGGCTGAGTCCGCCAAACTGAATGACGCCCCACTGCCCATTAGTTAGCCACTTGGGGTCTGCACAATTTAATATTTCTATCTGGCGCGGCTGGAGACCTGCTGCAACTTCCGCTTTAAGCGTTCGCAGGGCAACTAACGGTGCTGGGAAGTAGCAGACGATGTCTTCAAACCCAGTGGTGAAAGACCACTGGCAGTCCCCCAACAAGCGACGATAATTAGCATCGCCTTTAACAAAAAATCAAACTAGCTTGGGCTAACTCTTGGCGTAATGTCTGAGGCATTTCCCATAAGGGCAATGGTGCGGTCCAAAAAAGATCTTCGCTTAGTTGTAGCCGACCAGAAGCGATATGGTCTTTTAGTCTATTTGCCAACGAGCGGACCTCCCTTTCACAATCTGACGCTAAAACCTCTAAGGTGTGGTGGACATCCTTAATCATTGCATCGGAAACAAAGGTGGGATGAGCTTTCAGGTGCAGATAAATTATCCTAGCCGTCTCGCTAACAAGTAGGAAATCTGTTAGATAGAGGTCACTGACGAGTTCTAAGCCAACGTTATCGACAATGAAGTCGATACGTCTTGCCTGAAGGTTAGCCAGTCTGTCAACAATGACAGTTGTATCGTCCGCTAAGATATGGGTTTGTTTAGCATGAGTCTCGCTATCGCTATAGCTCAGTGCTTCGGTGACAGTAGCAAAAAGGCTCAGGTCAGCTTTGTTTCCCCACAAATCGCTGTAGAGAAGTGCGGTTAACTTGCCTCGGTCTGCACTGTCGTTACATTGGGTATTGCTCCCAGTATTGAGCTGGTTGCTGATTATCCGGACAGCATCCATCGTAGTCTCCAGGCTGGCTCGTTTTTGATTTTCAAAAGGATCTAAGCCATATTGAAGTCCGGGTAAAAAGTATTGCGTTGCCTCTAAGATGCGCCGGTAAAAGTAGCTCTCAGCAAAGTACCAGGGGACATCTATCCAACGTTGAGCCAGGAAGGGTTCTAGGTAGCTTGCCCAGGCTACTAAATCAGGTCCGTTGTCATCTCTAAGCGATCGCACGAGTCCATAGGGTAATTCTTGGACCAGGGTTTCCAGATTTTCGACAACTTCTAGAGGAAAGTCATTTTGGGCGATCATCCGTCGGGCAATGGCTGGCCACCGTTGGGTCAGGGTGATATGAGCGAAAGAACCCGGTTCTGACATCATCAGCGATGGTGGAATTGGCAGTCGAGGACGCTGAAATTGAGCGACGGGCAGATTTTCCAGTTCAGTCACGGCTCATCAGTATTAGCTGTAAATTCATGCTACACCCGCTAGAGGTAATCCTGATGCTAGAGGTACAGAGCGTCTAAAAAAGCTAAATTTGATAGTCGGGAAGTTCAACCATATTGAAACTTTGCATGTTTAACGAAGGTTGATTAATTGAAAACCTTAATAATGAAATCTGCACAAATTAGCTGGTAATTTACGCAAAAATAGACGCGATGAAAACACTATTTACACTTTTTGGCAAAGAACGGGGCGAACTCCAGAAAGAACTCGATCAGGCGACCAGCCTTGAACAGGTAGTTAGATTGGTTCAAAGCCGACTCGATGCTCTTAAAACGATGTACATCGGGGATCTGAGCGTAGCTCAAGCACGTCTAGCTCTCCTTTTCCTAGACACGCTGCGGCAGTCCATAGCCACTCTCACAGCTGCCAACGAGACAAAATCCTATTCAGCTCCTTCGCAAATCATTAGCCACACGCAGTTTTCTCCCAAAAATATACTAAAACTGCTCCAGGCAATCACTTGCGTAGGCGTTTTGGTTTTGTTGTTCTTGTTGAGTCAAGATACCCCGCTTGCCTGGATGGCAATCTTGCTTATGTCCTTGCTTATAGGACTGGAAGTTGCCATCCAGCTCGACAAAGACAACCGCGCTCCTGGTCTTCAGTCTATAGAAGCGCCTCAGCTTATGATGCGGATTGATAGCAAAGTCCTTCTGGATAACCTTGCCGATGCTCTGAGCATCATTGACCGTGCAGTTGCCCAAGCTGAAGAAGTGAAAAAACCTCTCGACTCCAGCGGTGGAATACAAGAGATGCCAGAACTCTTAAGTTTTCTTCAGATGTTGATAGGCGCATCATCTATTGAGAATCCCGAAATGACGCTTGAACTCACTAAACTTATCCCACAGATTTTGATGGAGCAGGGAATTCGAGTCCAGAGTTACCGACCGAACAACGAGCATTCTCGTGAGTATTTTGACTTCGAGCCTCCTATTGACGAATCCGCGAAGGAATATGTGACCCTAGCTCCTGCTTTGTTGAAGGACGAACACCTGCTGAGACGAGGTCGGGTAATTGAGCCAGCTTACTCCGCCACTATAGGGCAATAACAAAAGTATGCAAGTTATAGAAACGATTGGGTTTGATCTGGGACACGGTGAAACAGCCGTGGCTAAGGCGAAGGTGGAGAGCATCGAGCCCCCGGAGATGCTCGAGATTAATAACAAGAAGATCCAAGTTACGGCTATTGGTACTCATCCTAAACTCGGCACTCTTGTCGGAGAACAAGCGTTAATCCATCCCGGTGTTACCAGGCTTAAAATCTCTTTTAAGCAAAAACCAACCGATGATCCAAATTACAGGCAGACAATCCGCAGCTTTTTTGAGACCTACTACTACCTTCTCAAAGAAAGCAAACAGATTAAAGGTGGAGAATCCAGCTATTTTTTTGTTGGGTGTCCGTCAGGATGGTCGGTTAGAGAACGGGAGGAATACCAAAATTTACTTAAGGAAACTGGCATTTCGCTTCTGAATGTCGTACCAGAGTCGCGAGCTGCTTTCATGCAAGCCAAGGAAGGCGGTAAGCTCGACTATTACGAACTTAAATCGTCGGTGCTGATCATTGACATTGGCTCTTCGACCACAGATTTTACCCTTGTCAAAAGCTTGTCTGAGATCCCGATAGATTTTGGGCAAAACGCCTTGGGAGCAGCCTTGATTGACAAGGCTATTTTTGCCCGGAATCTGGCAAACTCTGGGCAGAAGGCATTACTCGAAAAGGTGTTTGAGCAACATCCGCATCACAAATCACGCTGTGAACTTCAATGCCGCAAGGTGAAGGAAGACTACTTTTCTAATGAAAACCTATACACCGAGCCGGAAACATGGGCGCGCGGCTTCGAGTATATTAACGAACAGATTTACTTTGTCACCAAAGTCAACAGACCAATCATGGCGGATATATTGAACCAGCCCCTGCCTGAATTGGAGAATAAAAGTTGGATTCAGTCCTTTCGTGAGGCGGTGAGTGAGGTGAAGGACAAGCTCAACGATTTAGGCATTGTACCTAAAGTTGTGCTGATGACCGGTGGCGCATCTCGCATGAAGTTCACTCGTCAGATTTGTGAGGAAATATTCCCCGAACCCGAATCCCAGGTTCGCCCAGATCCAGAGCCTGACCGATGCATTGCGTTGGGTCTAGCGCGTGTAGGACGATGGGAATTGCGTGCTGCTGCATTTAAAGAAGAGGTTGACAAACTGAGTGACTCGCAGAAGCTTAAAGATCTGATCGAGCAACATATCCCCGAGCTAATTAAACTCCTGACTAAGCCAGTGTCGGACGGTCTAATTGAAAACGCAGTCAAACCCGGTCTAAAAGATTGGCAAAATAACCGAATACGGACTTTAACCGATCTTCAAAGCTCTATCGAGTTGCTAGCGAAGCAGTGGCTCAAAAGTGCTCAGGCTCAACAGCTGATCAAGACTATATGCGTTACTTGGTTTAACAGCAAAATCCAACCCGACTTGAGTGAAGAAACAGATCCCATCTGTCAAAGGTTCCAAATATCTACAAGTAGCTTGAGGTTTGAGGATGGCATCGACCCTGCTCTAGTGAGCCCGGAACTGTCTATTGGAGACGCTATCCTTGCTGATACAGTGACGTTTATAGTCAATTTGGTGATTGGTGGGGGCACGCTCGGAAGTATCATCACTCTGCTCCTAACTGGGCACTTTATCTGGCCGATCGCACTAGTTTATGGCGCAGCGTTTCTGGCGTCGGGAGTGGAGTTAACCAAAGAAGGGATCAAAGATGCAATCAAGGAAAACGTTGATATTCCGAGTTGGAGTCGTCCTCTTTTGTTAGGGGACAGCAAGATCAATAGTGTGTGCGCGGAAATGAGTTCTGATTTAGAGTCGGGTCTTAGAAAACAACTGACAGAGAAGCGGGAGGTTTTTGATGAACTAATTGGGAAGGTTAGGCAAGAACTGAAAAAAAATCTGCACACTAAGGCGGAAGAGGCAATAATCTTGATCCAGTAGTCTCTAAGAGACCACTAGACCTGTCTAGATTCTATTAACGGCTATAAAGTTGGGTTAGGTCTAAGAGACGTTCGCTAAATTCCTTAGTGAGAATTTCAGATTCATAACGCCAGCGCCAGTTACCAGGGATTTTACTAGGGTCGTTCATTCTTCCACTATTATCCAAGCCTAAAATATCTTGTAGCGGGATGATAGCGAGCCTCGCGACTGAAGCCAAAGCCATACGGATGAGAACCCAATTAATTTCCTTGATTTCCTGATCAGTTGAATAACCTAGGTATTTAGCGAGTTGTTGTTTCTCTTTTGAACTAGCTTGCATCCACCAACCCAGGGCAGTATCGTTGTCATGGGTGCCACTATAAACTACACAGTTGCTTACATAATTGTGCGGCAGGTAGTTATTGGCAGGATCACCATCGAAGGCAAACAATAAGATCCGCATACCAGGAAACTCGAACCGATCGCGCAATTGTTCAACTTCTGGCGTGATTATACCTAAATCCTCTGCCAATATGGGAAGACTGCCGAGCGTGCTGCGGATCTTCTCAAATATTTCTGCGTCTGGTCCTTTAATCCACTCACCATTGATTGCATTTTCCTCTCCTGCCGGAACTTGCCAGTACGCTTCAAACCCTCGAAAGTGGTCAACGCGAACTAAGTCTACATATTGCAGCGTCACCTGGAATCGTTTGATCCACCAAGCAAAGTCGGTTTTTTGCAATTGCTCCCAGTTATAAACTGGATTGCCCCATAGCTGTCCAGTTGCACTGAAGTAGTCAGGGGGAACGCCAGCTATAAATGTCGGGTCAAAGGTCTCTGGATCTAGCTTAAAGATTTCCGGATTTGCCCAAACATCAGCACTATTATGGCAAACATAGATAGAGACATCGCCAATGATTTTAATATCTTTACCATTTGCATAAGCGCGTAGCTTTAACCACTGTTCCACAAATTTAAACTGCAAGAACTTGTGGAACATGATGCTGTCCTGTAGAGCCTCGGTTTGAGTTTTGAGGGCAGATGGCTCCCTTCTCGCGATCGCAGGTTCCCAATGGTTCCAACTTTCGCCATTTGCTTCAAGTAACGCCATAAATAAGACATAGTCATCGAGCCAAGCAGACTGCTCTTGACAGAACTGTTCAAATTTGGTTTTCTGTTTGCCGGTTAAAGATGCTTGGAAACGCTCATAGGCAAGTTTGAGGAATTTGGTTTTATGGGGAATGACTTGGTCAAAGTTGACGGCATTAGGAGACACTTCTACACTGGGCGGTAGCGGTGTCAGCTCATCCGGGCTTAATAATCCCTCCTCTGCCAATAGCTCAAGGCTGATGAGGAGGGGATTTCCCGCAAAAGCACTGAAGTTCATAGTATAGGGAGAATGTTCATAGCCAGTTGGTCCCAGAGGCAGAACTTGCCACAACTTTTGACCACTTCTTTCTAAGAAATCTACGAACTCATAAGCCGTTTTCCCTAAATCACCAATACCAAATTGGCTCGGTAGACAGGTCGGGTGCAACAAAATTCCACTGGTGCGTTGAAAAGTCATGGTGGTTTATATATAAGGTATCTCTAAGAGTGGAGCGGTATTTCACCTGCCCCTTGCTTCTGGGTGAGCATCTTATCATTTTTCCCGAACTAAAAGTTTTGTTGTCTCCCAACCTCTATCGGATGAAAGAGCTTTATTCCCCGTACATACCATCAGTTTTAATAGATGTGTCATCAGTGAGTCCCTTTGTGTCATAGTGGGGGATCATTCTTGTCGTGGCAGTAAAAACTGACGAGATTTCCCAGTTCAAGCTCTCGCTATCGAATGTATGAATAAGAATTTCTTTAGAAAAGTAATTCAATTCTTGAGGAATTTGACATAAGATATAAAAAAGTCAACCACTTGTTTCATTCGTTTTAGATCTACGTTGATGGCTAAACAAAAGAAGATTGAACCGCTAACTGGTGAAGAACTCATTCAGAAAGTCAAAGAGCTAGGCAACCTGAGCAAAGAAGAAAAAGCTAAGGTGTGCGGCTACTATACCGTTACCAAGAACGGTATCGAGCGCGTCAACATGATGCAATTTCTGAATGCGCTTATTGATGCTGAGGGAATTGAGTTGGACGGCACTCCAAAAGCTGACGGGCGCGGAGGACGCAGTGCTAGCTATCGGATTACAGTGCAGTCTAACGGCAACTTGCTGATAGGTTCAGCTTATACAAAACAGTTGGGCGTCAAGCCGGGAGATGAGTTTGAAATTAATTTAGGACGCAAGCACATTCATCTAAAGCAGCTTGAGCAAGAAGAAGATGAAGCTCTTGCCGTCGCATCCTGAAAAACAACACCAAGCCACTAATGTCTGACTAAGGCATTGGCAAGTTAAGCAAAATTTTTGGCGCATGCCCCCTTTACAGCTGAAAGGTTCAAGGGGGCAGCGCTAGAAGCTTTTCTCAGGCAGGTCTACTGTTTTGGGTTATCCTAATTCGTTCTTCATTTCTCCTGCCCGGCTGCCTGGTCAAAAAAGCGATCGCCTAATTGGGTAGGTTTGTGTAACTATCTGTTATAGTGGTTAAGCTGATACGCGGACGTGGCGGAATTGGCAGACGCGCTAGATTTAGGTTCTAGTACCGTAAGGTGTGAAGGTTCAAGTCCTTTCGTCCGCATTCGTAAGGGTTTCAGGGTTTGAGACGTTTTTGTAGGGCTGCTTCCAGGTAACTCTACGACTGTCAAATGGGCACAAGTGGACAAGACTAGGCTAATTTTGGGTGTAATTTGGGTGTAAAGGGTGTAGGATTTAAGTGAGCTAGACCTTTACACCCGAAATGGCTTCCAGGGCATCCACAAGTTACTCCAAAACGCTTTCAGGCAAAGCAACCAAGGGTTCGGTAGTTGTACTCAATTCTAATGAACGCTTGCAGCTACGATTCCGGGTTAATGGCAAGCGCTACTACCTATCCACTGGGTATCCCGATACAAAAGAATATCGGAAGTTAGCGGAAGCTAGAGCTAGGATGATCCAGTCAGATATTGACTTAGATCGCTTCGACCCTACCCTATCCAAGTACAAGCCTCAGTCTGTTCCATCAACAGCAACTGAGATTACACCCATTTCTACACCCAAAACTCAATTGAGTGAGCTGTGGGAGCAGTACACGGAGTTCCGGCGACCTCAAGTTGCTCAGACGACGATCAGAATTCAGTATGCCGCAGTTGCAAGCCACATTAGAAGGCTGCCAACTCAATCCCTAGATGCTGCTCTTGAGGTGCGTGACGTTTTTCTCAAGACACTAACACTTGACACTACCAGACGAACTATTACTCAGATTTCAGCCTGTTGTGATTGGGCGGTGGAGTCAGGCTTGATTGCCGTAAATCCCTTTAGAGGCATGGCAGAAAAAATCAAAGTTATAAAGTCTTCCAGTAAGGAACTGGATGAGATTGATCCATTTACTAAAGAGGAGCGGGATGCAATCATCGCAGCCTTTGAATCCCACCTTGTATACAACTACTATGCCCCTTTCGTCAAGTTCCTTTTCAAGACAGGTGCCCGGACAGGTGAGGCAATCGCTCTGAAGTGGAAACATATCAGTCATGATTTAAAGACGATTACTTTCTGCGAGTCAGTTTCAAGCCAGTTAAAAATCCGGAAGGATACCAAAACTCACAAAGCCCGTAAGTTTCCATGCAATGCCCAGCTACAAGCATTGCTAAAATCCATCAAGCCGGAGAATGCCGATCCTGAATCATTGGTATTTCCTTCAAAGAGGGGAGGAGAAATTAACTCCCGACACTTCATTCAGAACGCTTGGAAGGGAGGGCATAACAGGAAAGCTCAAATCCCTCACGATGGCATTGTTACTCAACTGGTTAAAGAGGGTAAGGTCAAACGTTATCGTACTCAGTACAACACACGGCATACATTCATTACTCACTGTCTTGAAGAAAGAGTAAGCATCCCACAGATAGCCAAGTGGGTAGGCAATAGCCCAGAAACTATCCTAAAGCATTACGCTGGCATCATTGCTCAAGTACAAGTTCCACAGTTCTAAAAAACAATCTTGCCTGAAATTGATTAAGTTGAAGAGCATTGCCTTGAGCGGATTAATCGGTTGAGACATATTTTGTGGATTTAAGTTGACAAATACGATCAAGGCTTGCTTTAATTAGACATCAGTATATTTGTACTACTCAGTGCAAAGGTACTTTGAAAACGATATTAAGCACATTTGGGGTAACTTATGTATCGCATGTATCGCAACAAGGCGTCTGAGAAATGTCCTATCGGATTCTGGGACGGACGAGATGCAAGACAGCGATACAGTTATTTGGTGTGATAAACATCAAGCGGGGAAGATCATAGGTCTATCTACTTCTACACTTAAACAACTTCGTCTAAGTGGGGAGTTTATTGAAAACGTTCACTATGTAAAATACTCAAAGTTCTGTATTCGATATAATGCAGAACTACTTAAGGATTGGGTTACTAACAGAAACACCGAGCGACACGCAGTTGCTATTGAGAACTACTTAAACAGCCTGCCCAGTAACCAGCCTAAGCGGGCAGGTAGGAAGGCAAAAACCTCTACAAGTGCGGCTTGAGGGAGGTTACCCATGAAAATCAATTCTATTCAGGATCTACAACCCGACCAGAACAACGCCAATAAGGGAACTGATCGAGGCAGGCAACTGCTAGAGAAATCCCTATCTAGGTTAGGCGCTGGGCGTTCCATTGTTTGTGACAAACACGGAACCGTAATCGGTGGCAACAAAACTTTGGAGCAGGCCCAAAAGTTAAGGTTAGAGATTGAAGTCATCCACACTCAAGGCGATAAATTAGTTGCAGTTATCAGGGATGACCTAGATCTGGAAACTGACCCTAGAGCAAGAGAACTGGCCTTGGCTGATAATCGCATAGCAGAGCTTGACTTAGACTGGGATGTAGAGCAGGTGCTGCAAGACCTTGACCAGATCAGCAGCAAAGGATTATGGACTGAGGCAGAACTAGAGCGATTGCAGGATAGTTTAGACTTGGCAGCATTTGAGGAGATTGCAGCTGGTAATGACCTTGATGAATTCGACAATGATACAGAGAAGATACCTAGCAGCAAACCTAAATCAGGTATGCTTCCATTCAACTGTTTGTTGAGTCAGCAACAACGGGAACGGTTATTTCAAGCTATCAACCAGGCTAAGAGTAAGCACGGATTAGAGACTACAGCAGAAGCACTGGATGCGATCGCCGAGGATTATCTAAATGCCTAATTTTATTCCCTACTCCTTGGCTCACGGCCCACTAGCAGATTTCAGCAATGATGAATTCCCAACACAGCTATGTGCTTGGAGTGATGGATGGCTGGAGTTACAAGGCAGTGGCACCCATTACGGTTACGTCTACCAGGGTCAGCTAACAATTCAGGTTTCGTCTGGTCTGTTCGTATTAAAGTCAGGGATGTACTTTAGTTTGCCTGGAGCGGGAACACTGCTAGGAGATGGGCAGGGGATTGTAATCACTCGTTTGGGCTACAAGGGTGTATTTAACATCGGCGGCCCCATCGAACCAGAAGGCAGGCTCTTATACATAGATGGCTGTCGAGATTCCCTTTTAATTCCACCAGTAGTTAGGGGTGACCCCTGCCTTAATGCGCTCTACTTCCCACCTGGTATCAATCAAACCCAACACACTCATCCGAGTATGCGCATAGGTATGGTGGTCAGTGGACAAGGTGAGTGCATCACACCTGATGAGGTAATTCCCTTAGAGCCAGGGCAAGTGTTTGTGATTCCTGCTGGTGGGTTACATTCATTCAAAACCACAAACAGTCCGATGGTAGTATGCGCATATCATCCAGATAGTGATTACGGCCCTACTCATGAGAATCATCCAATGATTAACAGAACTTGGGTGAATGGGATAAGTGCCGCTAACTTGGAGGCAATACGCACACATGTGTAGTCTTACCAAACACCGAATTGAGCAGGACGTTTACACTGCTGCTATCGAACGTATACACCTACTGCATGACCGCTTCGATACCGTAATGGTTAGTTTTAGTGGTGGCAAAGATTCTACAGTCTGTCTAAACTTAGCTCTCCAGGTAGCAACTGAACGAAACAAGCTCCTCCTAGACGTGTGCTTCGTTGATGAGGAAGCCATTACGCCAGAGACAGTCGAGTATGTTGAGCGAGTGCGATCACGTCTAAATGTTCAGTTGAAGTGGGTGTGTTTACCAGTCAAATACCGCAACGCTTGTAGCCGCACTCAGCCCTACTGGTATCCCTGGCTAGAAGATGAGCGGGATAAGTGGGTTAGACCGTTACCAGAGTGGGCTATCACTATTAATGATGTCCCAGCCTTCAAGATGGGCATGACCCAGGCAGATATCACTCCGCTGCTCTACGGTCCAGAGTTGGGTAGTGTAGCAGAAATCAGGGGTATCAGAAGTCAAGAGAGTATACGCCGGTTGCAGTCAGTCACGAAGCGAGAGACAGATAACTGGATCACTCAGAATCCTATCAAAGGCTACTTCTACCCTACTTCACCCATTTACGATTGGACTACCGAGGATGTGTGGGTTGCTCCTCAGAAGTTTGGTTGGGATTGGAATCAGACATACGATATCCTGGCTCTTGCAGGTGTTCCTCCATCGCTACAACGCTGTACACCTCCCTATGGTGAGGAGCCCTTACAGAAGTTGTGGACTTACTCGGTCTGTTGGCCTGAATTGTGCCACAAGATGCTAGGCAGGGTTGATGGGGCGGCTACAGCAGGCAGATACGCTCTGACTGATCTCTATGGCACAAAGCCCAAAGAGCCACCACCAGGGCAAACCTGGAAGGATTGGTGTTACTCCTTACTTGACTTGTACCCACCAGACATTAAGCGCCAGGTAGCAGCTAACGTGGTAGAAATCATCAAACTGCACCAGTCTAAAACTAAGCGACCCATTCCTGAAATAGACAGTGACCCTGCCTCTGGAGTCAGTTGGAAGTGGCTCTGCCAGATAATCAATCGGGGAGATCTCAAAGGCCGAAAGCAGGGAATGCTGACCAACAAAGCGCTTGACGCCTGTAAGAAACTGGGAATTACACCACAGGAGGCATTGACTAATGCCCTTAACTGACTCGCAACCTGTCTCCCAAGTACGTTGGATTCATCGGGATGTATTAGACCCTAATGCTTACAACCCGAATGCGAGCCCTAAGGGGCAAGCCAGCTCTGCTGGCATCGCACCCCCAGAACTGGAGTTGCTGAAGCTCTCAATTCTGGAGGATGGTTGGACAATGCCCATCGTTACTTTACCTGAGCAGAACGGGCGGTTCGTGATTGTTGATGGATATCACCGCTGGAAGATATCAGCACAAGAGCAAGTGTATGCCCTAACCGGTGGATTGGTCCCGACAGTCCAACTTGCTCTCGATCCAATACATCGACAGCTCTCGACTGTACGACACAACAGGGCTAGGGGTACTCATGGAGTCTTACAAATGGCGGAAATTGTAAGACAAATACTTGCAGACGGAGTGAGTGAGTGAGAAAGAGTTGATGACCAGGCTCGGTATGGAGAAAGAGGAAGTAGCCAGATTGAATAATCGCGCTGGTATGCCTGAGCAAATCAAAGCAACGTCTTTTAATACTGCCTGGGTGCCAAGAAAAAAATCCTGACGCAATCAAGACTGAAGTATTTTAGAAAACAACTGGAAACTAAGGCATCAGCGATGAATTATTTTGCTAACCATTGTGATTTACCATTCTGCAAATATCATCAAGTGATGATTCTGTTTGGCTGACATCTGGTTGATTGCTGACTGGTATTTCTGCAATATCAGGCTCATCAGGACAAAATTCTAGAGAAAGATTGATTCTTAGTTTTCCTTTTCGCCAGCTCCTCGCCCCAGGCTTTAGAACTTCACAATCTACACCTTTACTAGACCAATCTTGTGGATCTCCCGACATTCCCCCTCGACTCCGTAATTGTTTAGCTAATTCGTGATAACCCGCAAGATGGAATGATTGCTTGACTGCTGACACAAGCTCATCCACTTTAAAAATAGAGCGTGCAGATGTAAACAAGACAACACTATCATTATTTTCAGGCTCGCTGTCTAACGGCTTAAATTTAGCTTCCATATTTTGTATAACCTCGTTGCGTTTAGATTATAAATCTTCATCAATACTTAACGCATCATCCACTAACTACACCGGCAATGCCTCAGGGTTATCACTAGGTTTTAAAGGCTAGCGCCTCATTATTTTTTTTACAACAAAGGTAACCTATAGTGGATTAATGCTGACTCACCATGACCCAATTTCGCTACACATCTACACTGACCACGGGCGCTTCTACTCGATAGACAATCAGAACTACCCTGGAGTAGGCACAATACGCCGTCAGCTG
>QQTW01002297.1_pt1 | contig 13824 bp, 14 predicted proteins | sample 1904831 | NCBI WGS metagenome assembly QQTW01 (sample SAMN09435610, study PRJNA476489) | Subsurface metagenome, whole genome shotgun sequencing project. | reverse complement strand
ATCGGACTGACATCCCTAAGACTGACGACACAGAAGATCGGATGGCAACCGATGGAAACTCAACTATGGAAGTGGACGCTACTGCTCCCGAAACGCTCGCCCTGAGCACCACCGCAGATGATGCCGTGGAGAATGTCAGCGAACCAGCTACTGCAGAGCAGAAGGAGGCCAACAAGCCTGACTTGACAGCTCCAACGAAGCGATCCTTGGAAGAGACCGCTGAAGCGCAGCCCGAGTCGAAGCGGGCCAAGGCCCAGAATGGTGTCTCGTTACCCTCATCAAACAATCTCGAGCACGGTGCGAAGAGAAGGCCCAACCAGCCGTTCGAAGAGCCATTCAAGTACCTCGATCCCGAGCACGAAGAGATAACCAAGATCTTCGACTTCTACCAGATCAGCCCGCGCTTCCCTCGCGACCGGTTCATGGTCCGCAACGCCACGGGCCAGCCAGCGAAGGCGATATACTACAGCTCGGTTCTCGCGCGCGACATACTCACTCGGAATGAAGGCAAGGGCATGAAATTTGTCCACTGCGGCGTCAAGATGTTTGTGAAGCAGGATCCGCACGGCCAAGTCATGTGCCGCTGGCGCATCCAGTCGGAGGGTCTGCCTATAATCGAATCATGGGCAGGCGACGACAGGATCGTCCGGCTGTACAAGCGCGATACGCTAAGAAAGATCTTGATCGAGCTGTTTCCGAGGATTGCAAATGAGAGTTGGAAGGATGTTGGAGAGATCGGTGAGCGAGTAAGAGATATCTCTATGGGCTGCTGTATCTTGCGTGTGGAGACGAGCGATGGCGAGGATGGGTTTCAGTAAGTTTGATTCGCCCCCGATGCCCTACATCATGTTCACCTAGCTCGCAGGGAGCGGTTGGTGCTACCTTTGTGGAGGGGAATATCATCGTTAAATCTGATGTTACCAAAAGAAGACCGGAGGTAAGTTTATTGCGAATGTCCATGAGCTCGGTACTAACGCATTCATAGGGCTTTGCTGCTGCGGCTTTATAATGATGAGTCTCCGCTCATCGATTTCACGCAAGATCGCTCCAAGAATGGACATGCCGCAGGGGCCCCTGACTCCTCTCAAAGCCCCAACAGCCCTGAAGTCGACCCAGTAGAGGACTCGAACACAAATATGACAGGAACTGAACATGGCACAGTGGCAACGGATGCCAACCCGGATCACGGTGCAGAGGAGTCTCACGCCGCAGAAGGTTCGGTGGGCAAAAATACAGACGAAGCGACCATGCGCGATGCAGAACAGGTTCACGAGGTCGCTTCTGGCATGAAAGGCGAAGAGGAGGTCTCTTGATGACGATAGAGCTTGGACATGTGCTATACCCATCTGAAGCGAAGCAAGATAGCTGCAATGTCCCGCGGGATCTTCATCAGCAGCCGAGATAGGTTCTCAATGACTGCTCTGCAGGAAAATTTCGTGAAGTCACAGGGAGCCAGTACGGATTACGGAGCACTTGCTCGATATAAGGTAGATGGTACAGACAGGAACAAGCCCAAGCCGACATGGAAATGGCCTAAGCCGTCAACGTCAAAAATCATAGGAAGTTCCCTTTCAAGAGCTTGCATATTCCAAAAAGATTCTTACCAAAGCACGCGTATCGCGTTTGAGGATGTTCAAAGGTTAATGAATCATTAAGCCATCTCAATGTAAAAAGGTCGTAGGAAAAGGTGGAGGCTGTTGAACTTCGTGAAGGTCGCAAGCCTGTGGAGGCTGTCAGAGTTTGGCGGCGGGAAATCTCGGATATCGGCGAAACCGTGGAAGAAGCGTGGGCGAATCGATAGGCCACGATAAGGCCGGATCAGAGTCGCCGAATCAGATAAGAGCCGCTAACAAGGCCAGAGTCAGAATCCGTCAACGGGAATCGCAAAACGGCCACGGATCCACGGGTTCCCTCGGTCGGTTTTCACATGACTGCTGAGATAGCCACATGAAAGCCAATGCACTTATCATTGGTCTGCATGGTGGTGCGATCAAGCAGAAGAATCTTCTATTCATATACCCGCGCAATGCACGTCAAGGGTCTGCTCAACAGTTTCTCCCATTCGCCTTCACACCTCCAGGGCTGCCTGCATCATGTACAGTCTCTGGAGCATCTCGCCATTCACATGCAAATCGGCCAGGATGAGACTGACACTGATAAAGTCGAGAGGGACCCGCCTCCCATGCTGACGCGGTGAATGCTCGTACGGAACCGCCCGCATTGTATACCTATCCTCTGCCCTGTCTCAACACCGAATATCGCTGGAATGACTCAGGCCAGACGAGTTCGTCCGTCAGTAGCAATCGAGTCTGAGCGACACACCGTGTTATCGAAATTCTTGCCCGCCATCGTGCATAGCCGGATACCCAGGCTACCATCGTTGAGGCGCTCTCTGACTTCAGTGTCCTTTTCGGGCAAGCGGCCAATGCAGGACAGATGGTCGGACAGAAATCTTTCGGGATCTGCTTCACCTCCTCCTCGATACTCTCAGAAACCGAGTCATGATGGATTCGTTGTGTATCCAGTCTCAGATGCGGAGGACTCGGAGGGCGCCATATCGGAGGGTGTGACGGTTCATGACCGACCTTCTTCTTCTTCAAATTCTCCGCCGCCGCCCTTCAAACCGTCCGAGCCTGAAAGTGGTATCATTTGGAAATATGCGAACCAAGGCACGTATTGAGCATGTCCTAGGACAATAAATTGCTAACCTGTAGCAGGCATCAATCTTCTTACCTTGTCCCTTCAAGAAGCTGGCAGCTTCCCGAAACTAGCGGGCGATGGGCTGCCTTCGTTAAGTCGACAGCTGTACATCCATGCTCTGACGTATCTTCTTCGAGGCCTGCCAGTCGACCTGAGCCCGGAAGAGCAGCTATGCATCAGATCGGCAATACCGTTCGAGATTGTGGACTCGTTCACAGTCAGACCGTTCGGCGACAAGTTGCTCGCAGCTCATGCCGAAGGCTTCCGGCCATTCAGAGAGTCCGACGCGGAGCCGTCTGTGATCCATCGTTTGCTCGCCTCCGGCATTATCCACACATGCTTCCTAATCCAGCTTCTGCTGCCGTATGTGAAACTGCTCGTCGGTCAAATGTATCGATTCGAGCGAGAGCACCATATATCAGAGAAGATCTTCAGCATGAGCATTAACACGGTGGATGAGCTGGGAAAGCGAAGTCTGGAGATCACCAATGCTATCTGCAGGATGAATAACGGCAAAGTTGGCCAGGCTCTTGCCGAGTTCGCCAGCTGGTGGGTTCGAGAAGTCGCTGGCGGCGTTCATGAGGGAATCGTCGAGGGTATGGTAGTCATAACCGGGCCGAAATTTGCCACTTCGAAATCGAGTAGTTGAGATTTTGAGCATTTTCCCGGTATGGTGGTATTGGTGGTCATGTTAACGTGGTGGTAGTGGAAGCTTGCTTATAGATACCAACTATTCTTCTCCCGCGTGAGATTGAAAGTGTGTTTTAAGTTATGCGGAGTCCCCTAGATAATTTAAGAAATCGAGTGGTTTCCGCTATATTAAGCCATCCATATGTACATACCTACATAGATAGGTATGAAACCACCGCGAGAGCTTCTCGAGTTTCCCTTGCGTGAGATATAACCTCTAATGCATTCAATGGAAAGCTCTCTCGCACTGGAACGGTAGCAATGGTCTCTGGAAAAGAAGGTCTTATGGAAGAAACGCGGCTCAAAAGGGTGATGAGCTTGGTGGAGAAGGAAAGTATATCGACCGAGAGAAACAGCGGAATTATATAGCCAACGTGGATTTCTGAGCAACTGAACGTAAGCAGCAATTTGATTGGTAGCCTCATCTGACCTTGGGTGATCTCTACGTTTGACTATCAGTCTGTCTTTCTTCTCAGGCTGGTTTCCAACCATGGAATCCGCAATAAATTAAATCTCGAGCAAGAGACTGCCATATGGGGCGATGAAACATGATTCATCACATATTCCTCCCACCCAAACTCCACAAGGGAGATGACTTCCATTCGGAGTATTGAAGGATCCTCCTAGACAATATCATCGGTATTCTCTTTGGAATTCAAGGACTGCCTCATGTCCGAGCACAATGGCAACATTGGCTCGAACCATTGGCCTGCTATAAACGAGACACGCCGAAAAGCGGGACGCGAGTGTCAAAAGCGACAGACGTCTGTGTATGTGGCCATCATTGAGACTGAGATGCGAGTTCCTCGAAAGACTAACCATAGACTTTCTGCCTTTGCAGTAACTGCACCACGTCCTTGCATTCAACGATAGCGCCACAACCTACCAAAGTAGTCTTCTCTATCAATCTCCACGAGGCCTTTCCAGATCGTGACGCCCGTAAATCGGCCGTGTCAAACGTCTTGCATGTCCGCTGAAGCACGACAGTGGCGGGACTCTCTCCTATACTTGGGTGAAACCCTAGGAAGCCATTCGATCCAATTGGCTCGAGTTTATGTTCGTCAAATTTTCGCGGATCAACTGAGGATGCTTCACTCGCGTATCCATCACGAAACTTAGGTAAACTTATCCAAGGTTCCTCCGGGTCGAAAGGTTCCACAAGCCAAACTCGGTTCGAATGGAACGAGGTGTTCTTTAGGGACACTGGGACTGCGAACCACACACTAGACCAAGTGATTTCCGTGAGTGCGTAATGGCTACCGATGCCGGTGCGGATATGACGTGGTGTCGGCAGTATACCCCTGAAGCGAATGTCCATCATGCAAGCAACGAATTGTGTGACTGGCTCGACATACTGGCTAGCACAATCTGGCAACTCATCGGGCCTCACCTCGAAGTAAGCTAAAATGTCAACCGCTACCCCTTCGAACCGAGCATCCGGTTGCGGGAGCTTTCCAAGCCACCATTCTTCGGTACTGATCTGTCCTTCAAGGACACTGGCAAATTGGCGTATCCAGTCTAGTCCACATTCAAGCGCTGATGCGAGGAAATGATCCAGCCATTGGCCCCCCACGACACCTTTGTTCCCGAGAACGCCTCCTCTTAAGAACTGAAAGCGAGCAGGTGTATCCATTTCGCGCGCTAAGGTGTCTAGACGGGAACGACTAATGATTGCATGCGCTGCTTCCAGAACGCCAGTAGAAGGGTACTTCGGCGTGCCCTGGATAAGGAGCAGATCAAGCTCGATGAAATCAGGTGAGATGGCGGTGATATGCGATGCGTCCGGGGTATATCGCTCTCCATGAGTTCGGGGTTCTTGCGCCCAAGATCTGGCCAATCCATGTGTGCCACGTAGACTTAGTTTTCGCCCTTGTAGTAGAAGCGGACTCACGTCTCCAGCGGCAACTGTAAGAGCGATTAAGATCCAACAAGAATAGTCAGTGGTTTCTGAAGTTCCTGAGAAAGATAGGCATATCCGGCCCAGGTTCATGACGATTGAGACTAAGTCGCTTGGCTCTCTGCAAACAGATCCGATTATCCCGAGCCACGTTGCCATCGGTGGGGAAGGGGTGTTTTGCCTGCCTCCTATCATACGACTGAACCTATAAGCCAAGAACGGCATCGACATGTCCGCGTTGTCTAGCAGGCTCAGTGGCATTGATCTTGTTGAGGGAGGAAACGTCATTGATCTTCGATCATCATTAGCGTCCTCGAATGCGATACAGTGTGAAAGCATGTAGAGAAATCGATGCTCCAAGCATATGACCTCTCTGGCATTCCCGAACATGAGAAATAGGGTTGCATCCGTCTTTGATCTCATCGGTTGAATTCTTATTTCGTGATTGCACCAGGTTCTGCCAAACCACCTGGCCGAAAGTATCTTTTGGAGAGATTGGATGACGACCGTATATTCAGCTTCAGAAGGATCGAATCGCTGCATGAGACGTTTAAATATCGTGTCGTCGACATCTGGATCAACAAGTTCTTGAAATATTCCGTCATACTTCTTCATGACCGCTTGCTCGACCTCGTTGAGCTGAATATCCTCCAGCACAATAAGGAGCCGTCGCGCTGCGAGATACACCACATCCATTGAGCCCACCGCCGCTTTCTTCTCAGCCTCATTGTCCTGGGCTATGCAAGGCACGTCAATCCAGATGCCTTCGTCGTCGCTGATCCTGAGTTTCTGGATCTCTTTGACCATCGGCTCGCATAACGGCCACGGCGCCGCGGCGCTATCATCAACTGGCTGCCAGTCGCTTCCCCTCCAGCAGTAGCTTATCACAAGGTAAGAGCGCACATACGCCCCGGGTGAGCATAGCAGCCGGATGGGAAACTCAAGCAGGGCGATCTCCTTTAGTCTGAAATGGGCGGCGAGCTCTGGGTTGAGGTCGTGAAGTCGCGCTAGGATGGCCTCCGCCTGGTCACGTTGCTTTAATATTTCTTGACAAGTTCGGTCAAGGAGTGACTTCTTATTCTGCTGTGAAAGTTCTATAACCTCCATGGCGGCCTCAATGCGTTTGTCATTACCTACAGAGTAGGCTCTTCACCGTTTCCCAGCCTGTTGAATGTTCGAGGCTCGCCCGAGGACGCCTTGGGCTCCCTACGCTAGCTACAATAAGCTAGTTCCTGCCACCAGTCTCGTGGATTCGTGGATAGGAGCATTCTGCGCTGGTACGCCGTAGTAGTTAGTAGCCCGTACGGAGTTTGAAAAAATTCAGAAGCATCAAACCCTCGCGTGTGGCCATTCATGCTGAGTGCTCTTTGCTTCTCCAAAGTATTCATCCTTGGTCCTTCTTGTCCCTCATTATCGCTCAGCAAGCTTCGAATCTGCTCCATGAGTAGTTATACACGAGCAGCTTCTCGTTAATTCAAATCGCAATCATGCTCGCACCTTCGCGAAGATGCAGCGCGTTGCTTGCTAGAACGCTTTCTTCTGCCGCTATTGCGCCTCGAGCACAACGCGCCTCGCTTTCTCTTCTGACTTCGCCATTGTATGGCTCGCGTGCTGTTGTAGCGCCGGTCACGGCGAGATATCTGCATGGCACATCTCGGACCCAGCGGGAGGCCGTCGCCACGAGCTCTGAGCCAGCTGCAGAGGAAGACGAATCCGGCCATGAGGCGGAAGTCGAAGGCCTGTCCTCATCAGGGCCGATCGAGACCTTTAGCCAGCTCGGAGACCGTGGACTCGCTCACCCAAACGTCATCACAGCAATAACGCAAGATATGGGTATAGATGGAATGACAGAGGTTCAGGCCGCTACCATCCAAGGGGCATTGAAAGGGACAGACATGTGAGGCAACACCAATGTGTCAACGTAGTTCTGGAACACGCTTTCTGATGCCTCAATAGAATTGCTCAAGCAAAGACCGGTACTGGAAAGACGCTGGCCTTTCTCCTGCCGGTCCTCCAGGATATTCTGAAGCGTAATCCTTCGTTGGGCGACAAGGCACATCCTAATGCCCGGCCGAGGGCCTTGGTGACGGACATTCGAGCGTTGATCATATCCCCTACTCGCGAACTGGCGGAGCAGATCGCCACCGAGGCACGAAAACTGACAAGACGAACTTCGGTTGTCGTGCAGGCGGCCGTGGGTGGTACTCAGAAGAGAGCCATGCTTCAGGATTTACAACGATTTGGTTGCCACATACTTGTGGGAACGCCAGGCAGACTCCACGACATTCTCTCGGATCGATCGACAGGAGTTAGTGCGCCGAGTCTCAATTCCTTGGTGCTTGACGAAGCAGACCGCTTGCTAGACGATGGATTCTGGCCAGATATCGAGCGGATCATGGGCTTGCTGCCAAACCAGCAACAACAGCCTCGACAAACTCTCATGTTTTCCGCCACAATTCCTCGCGAAGTGATCCACATCGTTCGCAAGACATTGCAGCCTGGATTTCAGTTCGTGAAGACCGTCAAAGACGATGAGGAGCCCACCCACAACCGCGTTCCACAGAATGTCGTGATTGTGAGAGGCCTTGAAAACCTGCTCCCCACGTTGTACGAGTTATGCCTGAAGGCCGACAGGTCGAGGCAAGGCGAAGGAAATCCATTGAAAGCGATTGTCTACTTCAACGCGACTGCGATGGTATCTTATGCCTCTTCGACATTCCGGTTCCTCCGTGGCGTTGACCGACAGAACTGGATGCAAAACACGGAAGTCTATGAGATTCATGCCAAGTTGACCCAAGAGCAGCGCACGAGAGCGGCAGAATACTTCAAAAAGTCCACGTCAGCCATCCTATTCTCGTCAGATGTGACGGCCCGCGGCATGGACTTTCCCAACGTCACCCATGTTATCCAGGTCGGAGTGCCTTCCACCCGAGAGACCTATATCCATCGCATAGGAAGAACCGCCCGAGCTGGCAAAGAGGGTCAAGGTTGGCTCATCCTTACCGATATGGAGATGCGTGAAGCGAGAGATCGTTTGCATAGTCTTCCTCTGTCCGAAGCGTCTCTCGAAACCGCTCGCGTTGATATGACGAAAGAAGCTCAACTACCCGAAAATACCAGCACGATCTTGGACTCGATCGATCGCGCGGTCAAGATGGTAAACCGAGAAGTCAAGGTCAAGGTGTACAGAGCCTGCCTTGGTGTCTTCGGGTGGGCCCGGGATAAGCAATCTGTGGTGGACAAGCTGAACGACCTCATCAAATACAGCTGGGGATGGGACAGCCCGCCATCCATGTCTCCGTCGATCATGACCAAACTGGGTTATGGCAAAGTGACTGGCGTCAACACCTCAGGGGACCGCGATTTCAACGATGACGGAGCCGATAGCAGGGGGGAGTATCGAAGCCAGTCAAGATACGGCCAGGACTCGAATTTCTCGCGGGGCTCTTCCAGATACTCGTCCGATCGTCCCTCCTCCAGAGGCTTCAATAGAGGCTCCGGCAAGAAGCCCTACCCCGACTTCAATCGCCGAGGCAAGACCGCAAACTGGGATCGGGTTGATCGGGGTGAACGTCGAGGTGGACGGGACGACAGCGACGGTGGCTACGGGCGCCGCTCATCCCGTGAGAGTAGGACGGAGTATTGATGGGCAGCGCGACTCGGACCTCTTATCTCGATTCAGTGTAACCGTAGGGTTTGAATTTCCTTTCTCGTCCATATTTGTTTACTGTACTTGTATAGACGCGGGAGGGCACGGCATCTAGAGATGATTCACCCGATCAAGTACGGGCGCTCGGGTTCTGTATTCGCTCTACATATTGAATCTCCATTCCTCAGCCAATGGATCTGCAAGATCAGATGTGTGATCTTGTCTTTAGGCGTCAAATCTACTTCCGTGAACCTAGCCGGGTCGCGTCGTAAATTCCGCCAATCAGTCCAAGCGCGGTCACGTGCGATGGTTGGAGCCAAAGCGCGAATCTCGAGTTTGAGCGATCGCCTTCTTTATCAGTTCTGGAATCCACCAAGTGCCTCCACTTTCGCCACATCTGGACCTTTCCGATAGATCCACTCCTCTTCCTTGTACGATCATACTCTCGTTTCTGTTGTCGCCGACACTCCTTGCAGATATCGCCCTCCATGTCGACTTCGGCTCGCCGCAGGCTCATGAGGGACTTCAAGGTAGGTTGAAGTGTCGCCTGTTTGATGTGCTTCTGGCACGCTAGCCACTATTGTCCTAGTCATGAGCTTTCACTGAGTAGTCCTGCTTGATTTCACTGACTCGTTGCTTTCTACAGCGAATGCAGACAGACCCTCCTGCCGGCGTCTCTGCGTCACCGATAGCAGACAATGTCATGACTTGGTATGCCCTACTCTGGAGCTTGGTCGCAGAACATGTTGGAACAATGCAGCTGAGAGAAGAAGGAACGCTGTCATCATCGGGCCCGCCGATACCCCCTTCGAAGATGGCACATTTAGGCTGGTGATGCAGTTCGAGGAACAGTACCCCAACAAGCCTCCTGGCGTCAAGTTCATCAGCCAGATGTTCCATCCGAACGTGTACGGTACTGGAGAGCTGTGTCTGGATATCCTGCAGAACAGGTGGAGTCCAACGTACGATGTGGCGGCCATCTTGACGAGCATACAGAGGTCAGCATTCTGGAACCAACAGCGCCGTTGCGTGTGACCGAAGCGAGCTAAACGTCGGCAGTCTTCTCAACGACCCCAACACCTCATCACCGGCGAATGTCGAAGCCTCAAACCTGTACAAGGACAACAGACGCGAGTACACGAAACGAGTCAGGGAGACGGTGGAGAAGAGCTGGGATGATTAGAGGCTGCATGTTACAATGCTCGCGCGTGATGTGTCTGTACCATACCGCATCGTTTTCACGCACTCCGGGTATATTTGGAGTCCATGCGCGCACTCGCAAACGGACATTGTCGCCTTTTTGGTCTTTGAGGTGATCTTCTGCACAGCGGGGCGTCAGGCGCCATCCATGGTCCCATCAAGCATTTCGGTCTTCCTCCATGTAGTCTTTTGACGCGTAGCAGAGGGATTATGTAGCAACTGTTGAGATGTTTACGAATGGAAATGTGAAGTTGAATGAGCACAAAATGTCCTTCAGTGGACGATTATCTGACGATAAGCGCTTAGCGCGCACGGACGGGTATGCAGACGCATGCAGGCCTAAAAGTTCGGCTAAACACACGCATGAGTCCGTGCTCGAGCGCGCCAAGCTTGTTGACAACCTCCGATATCGATTGCTCATGATGGAACGAGCCAACACGAGACTGTCTATCAAATGCTTCTAGTTGTCTCCACATCCGCGCTGCATGACTGAACTCTCACGACTCGGAAGGACTGCAACTCTCTTCAGCCCTTGAGCCCTCACTTGAGCTCGCGATCTCCCGTCAACGGTCTTCATCCTTGTAATACGCGCACTGTGACCCACGTTGCACCGCCCTCGCCAGAAGCCGAAGCAAGTACGACCATATAATCTGCGGTGCAAATATCTGGCTAGATTGCTGGCGGCAGGCCACAGCCGCCAATCCTTACAACTATGGCGTAAGCTTTCTGTTCTCGAGCCGTACTGGGCATGGTTGATTGACATGATGTTGCAGGAGCTACAACACGATCAAGGGTGCGACGCCCTGCGCTTCATGTAGGACTTGTTGCTAAACGCATTTGCTTCTAGTGGTCGCGCGGTTTCGTCCACAGAACAAGATCGAGCTTTCCAGCGGCGGCGAGCCCATAGTAGAGTTTGAGACGGAGGATACGTGCAATGTGCAGGTATGGAGTCACAATAAGACGGATGGCATCGAGAAGGGTGGAGAGCTGCGTAGAGAGTCTGCTGACGATCGCCTAGTCCAGAGAAGCATCCGGAGCGTTCACGTTCGACCGGGTGTTTGACATGAACTCGCGCCAGCGGGATGTATTCGACTTCTCGATACGTCCGACAGTCGACGACATCCTGAATGGATACAACGGGACCGTTTTCGCATATGGACAGACCGGTGCCGGCAAGTCGTATACCATGATGGGGGCGGACATCGACGATGAGGAGGCCAAAGGGATAATCCCACGGATAGTGGAGCAGATATTTGCCAGCATCATGGCTAGTCCCGGAAACATCGAATATACGGTCCGCGTCAGTTACATGGAGATTTACATGGAGAGAATTCGGGATCTGCTCGCGCCTCAGAATGACAACCTGCCGGTTCACGAGGAGAAGAGTAGGGGGGTTTACGTGAAAGGACTTCTCGAAATATACGTGTCGAGCGTGCAGGAGGTGTACGAGGTCATGCGACGTGGTGGAATGGCGCGAGCGGTTGCTGCCACGAACATGAACCAAGAGTCTTCTCGGTCGCACTCGATTTTCGTCATCACAATCACGCAGAAGAATGTGGAGACCGGATCAGCGAAGAGCGGGCAGCTCTTCCTCGTGGATCTGGCCGGTAGTGAGAAGGTCGGCAAGACCGGTGCTAGCGGGCAAACGCTCGAGGAGGCCAAAAAGATCAACAAGAGTTTGAGCGCGTTGGGGATGGTCATTAACGCGCTGACTGACGGCAAATCGACGCACATTCCGTACAGAGACTCGAAGCTCACCCGCATCTTGCAGGAGAGCTTGGGAGGAAACTCGCGGACGACGTTGATCATAAACTGCTCGCCCAGCAGCTACAACGACCAGGAGACTCTGAGCACATTGCGCTTCGGTGTCAGAGCAAAGGCGATCAAGAACAAGGCGAAGATCAACGCCGAACTCAGTCCCGCGGAGCTCAAGGCGCTGCTCAAGAAGGCGCAGTCACAGGTTACCACGTTCGAGAACTACATCGCCTCTCTCGAGGGCGAAGTGCAGCTCTGGCGGAGCGGAGACCCAGTCCCACGGGAACGGTGGACACCGTCACTCAGCGAAGATGCGACTGCCGGGCGGAAGTCAGACTCAAGGCCTGCTCGGCCGGCAACGCCGTCTAGGTTGCAAGAGGCGCGACGGTCAGACACCCCTTCACGACCTGATTCGAGGATGGATCTCGATCGGGCGAGTACTCCTAGCTATATATTAGAGAAAGACGAGAAGGAGGAGTTTCTGAGAAGAGAGAACGAGCTGCAGGATCAGCTCGCGGAAAGAGAGTCTCAGATTGCTGCCGCGGAGAAGACTTTAAAGGGTGCCAAAGAGGAGCTGCAGTACCTCAAAGAGCGCGACGCGAAGTCGAGCAAAGAGAACGAGAAACTGAGTGGCGAGGTCAACGAGCTCAGGATGCAGGTGGAGAAGATCAATTATGAAACCAAAGAGGCACTGATCACAATGGACGGGTTGAAGGAGGCAAACTCAGAACTTACCGCCGAATTGGATGAAGTCAAGCAACAGCTCTTGGATGCCAAAATGTCCGCCAAGGAAACTAGTGCGGTTCTCGACGAGAAGGAGAAGAAGAAGGCCGAGCGGATGGCTCAGATGATGGCTGGCTTCGACCTTGGCGGCGAAATCTTCAGCGACAACGAACGGAGCATACGTAAGGTCATCGAGCAGATCGAGACACTCCACGACTTGAGCGCGTCAGGCGAGGCGGTCGCTCCGGACGAGTTGATGGAGTTGAGACAGAAGCTCTTGGAGACTCAAGGGATAGTCCGGCAGGCCGAGCTCTCGGTGATCGAGACAAGCGAGCAGGAAGCTGCTCATCACAAGCGGCGGGAAGCCCTGGAACAGCGTCTCGAGGGCGTGCAACGGGATTACGAGTCTTTGCTCGAACGGAACCTGGCCGAGGCTGATATAGATGAGTTGAAGTCCCGACTTGCGGAGTCTTACAACATGCGCGAAAACGGTCACGTCGAGCTCGCGGATGACCTGAAAGACGACCTTGCCCGCATTTCTGATGAGAACCATAGGTTAAAGGCGGATCTACAGTCCCTACAGTCGCGGCTGCAGTCTGGAACAGGAGCGGTCAATGGAGTCGCTTCAGGTGGCACCAATGGCAAGACTGTTCAGCAGCAGATAGCTGAGTTTGACGCTATGAAGAAGAGTCTTATGCGGGATCTTCAGAACCGGTGCGAGCGGGTAAGTCACTTTACGATCCACGAACAACACGAGACAATGCTGACACTAGCCTACAGGTGGTCGAGCTAGAAATCTCTCTTGACGAGACGCGTGAACAGTACAATAACGTATTGAGAACGTCGAACAACCGAGCACAGCAAAAGAAGATGGCGTTCTTGGAGCGGAATCTGGAGCAATTGACTGTCGTGCAACGACAGCTCGTCGAGCAAAATAGCAGCTTGAAGAAGGAAGTTGCTATTGCAGAGCGGAAGCTCATCGCTCGGAACGAGCGGATCCAAAGCTTGGAGAGCCTGCTGCAGGACAGTCAGGAGAAGCTTACCGCAGCAAACCATCGGTGAGTCTCCACCCAACATGTCAAAGCCGTGCTTTGCCCCCTGAGCAGAATGCTAACCATTGCTGTCCCACTAGCTTCGAAGCCCAGCTCACAGCCGTCAAGGAGCGCCTGGAGGCCGCCAAAGCCGGCTCAACTCGCGGTCTCGGCTCGCC
>QQTW01002296.1_pt1 | contig 13827 bp, 15 predicted proteins | sample 1904831 | NCBI WGS metagenome assembly QQTW01 (sample SAMN09435610, study PRJNA476489) | Subsurface metagenome, whole genome shotgun sequencing project. | reverse complement strand
ATAACATACTTGACGATGACCTGTGGAATAGGAGCGCTAATAGGAGGGCTGATATTTGCGCTGATTTTTGGATTTCATGGGGTAGAATTAGAAAATAAAACTATTCCTAATCAAGGAATTAAACAATCAGTTATTAATACTAGAACTATATCAACAGTAACTTGCTTATTGGCTTCACCATTAATATTTGTAATTCAAAGATTTACACACCCACTTGTTGATCTAAACCAAGCTTTAATTAATAGCTTAGTAATGGTATTGAATGTTGGACTACTTATTGGAATACCTAGAAGTGGAACACCAGCTATTAAACACTTTGTTTTGCGCGTAATTCTCTGGTCTACTGGTTACATACCTTGGAACTATGCGAAATTCCTGGACTACTGCACTAATCGCCTATTTCTACAACGAGTTGGTGGTAGTTATCGATTTATGCATGACCTGCTACGTCAACACTTTGCTAATTCCTATACTCAAAGAAGTCTAGCACCTGTTCAAGAAATTCCAGTAGAAATTTCTCATAAAGTTCAAAATTATATTGTCTGTACCAGTTGTAATCATAATAATCTAGCTAATAACAAATCCTGTACTAAGTGCGGAACTCCATTAATAAAACCGCATACTTAAAAGTCGTTTCAGTTGTCGGTTCGACAGTGTCATGTAATTTGTTGGGATACATATGTTTGAATAAAAGATTACCCCCAAGAAATCCGGCTCCAAGTGTTGCTACTATTGTCCCTCCTATTCCACAGGTCATCGTCAAGTATGTTATATGTTTAAGTTTCATTTTATTCCTCGAACTGAATAGGTTTATCATTGAAATGACCCCAGATATTTTCAGGCATTAACCAAGCGGGAATCGTTGCTTCCAAGTTTTCGATCGCCTTACCCTTCTCATCAACTAAGCCATTAATTATGACATTGGATAAAGGTTTCAAACCATCAGCAGAAAACTTCTCGATCTGAATAGTTTGAGCGACTCTAGCTTTGTGCGTACCTTTCGCGTCTCCGGTAGCAGTTGCGGTAAAAAAATGTGCGATGAATATCCAACATTCAGAAGCTTTCCGAATGTCTGAAAGTGAGTGTTTTGTAAAACGTCCTGCGTTCTCTTTGCACTCCTCCGCGTCCGACAAATTGGTGTACTCATCTACTAAAGATTGAGTAGGAGTGTCATCCTCCGTCCTATCAGCCCATCTTTTGATAGTAGTTAGAAATGATTGGTCAATGTCCTCATAATTGTTATAAGCACCGATTACCGCAGGTGGAGTATTACCCAATTCCATCAATCGCTTCCATGCTTTACTACAATTCTTTTGACCATGCGCGTCGATAATTTCTATTAATTCCCATCCGAATATATAGTGCCGCAATAAAACAATTGATGCTGCTAAAGTTGACTTACCCGCACCTTGCCCCCCAACAATCCACAATGGTTTTTGTATCTTGAGAATCTTATATAACCACCCTCCCTCGTGTTGTTCGAGAGCTTGGATTAAATCATTTATTAGTTGTTTATTTGGTGAGTTGGAATCATTTTCTTTATCACTGTTTTTAGTCCCCAGGATTTTATTTATTTCTTTTTCTGCTTTCGTTTTATCGCGTATATTCTCGGCGGTTTCTTTGCCTAATTGAGCTAAATTTAATTGATGTTGTGCCGTAACCAATTCATTATTTAACTTGGCATTTAATTCTTCGGTATAAACCTCCCCCTCCGACTTTTCAACATCCCGGAATGATTGGTACTGGCGGGAAATAGAATCCGTAGCTGTTGCTTCTTTTTCTGCAACGGTATGCCCATAAACTTTTAGATCAGATTCAGTTATCAAAACATTTTCTTTTAATGATTTTTTAGTTTGAGCAAGGTATTCTGCAAAGTCAGATTTATAAACGTTGATTCGTTGTTGGCACATTCCCGCGGCTGCTACCGAACACCCTAATGCTGTTACCAAGTACCATCCATAGTTCGGATTACTAGCAAGAATTACTTTTAATCTCGAAGCTTTATTTGGGATGATAAAAGCTGTCTCCGATTGATAATAGGGATTAGTTGGCTCAAATTGTGCAGCGTTCCAGCTTACTTCTGGGACTACATGACGCTTGTCTTCATTGCAAAACTTGGTAATTGATTTCTCACTTACAAGTGATTTTTTATTAGGCTTAAAACAGAATTCCACCCGCGCATATTTCTGTCCGGATATTCCCATCCAGAACATTACTATGCTTCCAATTGCGAGCGTGCCAATAAGAGAAAAAATAATTGAATTCTGTCGCCGAAAATCCCTAGCGCCGACCATGTGCGAATCCCCAAAATATAGTAGCGACTACCGCGCAAGATATAGTAATTGAAGCTATAGAATCAAGTTGAGAGTTAACAGGTTGCGACTTAATTTCAAAGTCTTTAATCTCTGTCCGTACCGACGCGATCGCCTCCTTGCCTTTATCAGTTATTTCTCTCCAATTCGCAACAGTTTGGTATGTAGTATAAGCGCCACTAACTAATTTTACTACTCCAAACACACCTTCTTTAATTTCCATTGGTTTATCTTTATTTACTGAACCTAAAAACTTCCCACAATCATACAATCCGGGAATTACAGCAATTAGCAAGCTACTAAAAAAGGCAGAATACCAAGTTGCACCCAAACGGATCAGCCAAAGTGCAAGCGCAGAACTGGTAACATTAGTAGCAACGATAATTAAAATGTTTTTTATTCCCTCGAAAATAGCTTGATTAAACTGGTAGTCGTCTATTAATCTTTTTACAAACTCACGATGTTCTTGGGGTAAATCCGCGTAAAAACTTACTGATGTATTCGATTCATCCTGCGGTTCCTCATCGTTTAGCAAGTTGTCAAATTCGGAATTATCAGGCATGATTGAATTCTCGTATTATTTTTATCCCTAGCAATCCTTTTCGCTTTTGCTAGGGATTTTTTTTTACTCTATAAACCTACAAAAGCTCGCAACGCTGTAAAGCTTTTCATGATTGGATTCGCTTTATAATTCCGGTGAGTAATTAAGCTTGTATCCTCCTTTTCTCCGAATCCTAGAACATGCTGTGCTTCCTTTAGTTCGTAACTTTTATCTTCGGATAATTGTTTGATTTTGGGTCTGTTTTGTTGTTCGATTAATTTAGCTTCTCCATCCACTCTTGCAATAATTGCATCTGCGTAAGCTTTGACCAAAATATAATCTTGCTGGTACTTGTGACGTTGGGATTCTGACATTTTACGGGTCACATATTCCGCAGCCAATTCCCTGCGTTTGTGTTGATATTCTGTACTTAATAGGGATGATTCCATCATTGCTCTATCGATTTTTAAAGCATTAGTTGCACCAGATTTCAGAATGTCAGCTTTAGTTTTATTTAATTCAGCAGTACCGTCATAAATATTAAGGTAAGCCTCGCGTAGTGCGGGTAATAAAACCTTAGCAATGGCAGCTTCATCCCTAGCTACTGCTATTCCCTTAAGTGTGGGAATGTCGAGTGCCAGTGCTTTATCTAAATCTTTTAAATCAAAACCAAATGTTGATTTTAATCTTGACTGAACTCTTTTAGCTTTTCTACCAATGTGGTTCTTTAGCGGCATGTTTCTATCCTTTTTAGTTTAGTTATTTATGGAATTACCATTAGAACAGTTACCATCTGGACAAGTGTCAATGCATTTAACCTTCTTGCAGTATTCTTCAATGTTGTCAGGTTCGCGGGGTAATTTAGATATTAGAAAGTGAACCGGAATCCATAATAAAATCGACAAACCTAAAACAATTACCCAAGGAGCGTAGTGTGCAAGGGGTTTAAGTTTTAAATGTTGCTGCAATAATTTTGGATAGTTCCCTACGCTTCGTGGCTCCTTGACGAAAAAAGTTGTTCATCTCCCCAAACTCCCCTACCAAGGTTTGATTTAATTGTTTTCTCCGAGACTCGATATGCTCCCGTGCATCCTTTATTTTTTGCTCTAACCTATTAGTACGGTTATCGTGATAACTAACAATTGCTGTTACAACATCTTCAATCAAGCATTCATGGTCAAGGAAACTATCTTTGATATTAGTCGCTAAATCAACCACCTCAACTTCTGATAATTCAATCCCCAAACACAATGCTTGATCTACAATTAATTCGTGTTTATCTTCGGGTGAAACTATAATTTCTGACGAATTTATTTCATCCGGTTCGGGGATAAATTCAGGTAAATTATTTTTATTTATTTCTAATTCCGGAGCAGGGTGGGGGAATTTATTTTTATTTATTTCGTCATCCTCTTTTAGGTGGTTACTGTCGCTGGTGTTTTGGGTAGGGTCGGAATTAAATAAATTATTCTCGTTTTTTTCGGTGGTGGGGGGAATTAATTTATTTAGTAACTGAATTGTAATTAAATCAGTTGACTCATTTGATAATTCCTCTGGGTCATAGCCCAAACTTTTTATTTCCTCGACTATTTCAGAACGCTTTTTTCCAATCCCTTTTAGGTTCAATCGTCTTTGGATTCTCTTTACGTAGTCAGTCATTTAATTACTCCACTAATTAACTAGCTTTAACGATAGAAGTGGTAACGTTATTTATTTCCTTGCGGAGTTTATAAGTATGAGCCGCAAGAATTATTGGATAAAGTTCTTTTAGCTGATAAATTCTAGTTTTACGGAAGCCCATCAGAGGGCGAAACCACTTTGTCAAAGTATTTGCATGAATCGAAATTCCATTTTGGTCGAACAATTCAAGTAATTCTTTCCCACTAATTGCTGATTCCTTCGCGGCAATCAACTGGTTAGCTACCTTTATCGAATTTACAATTGGAATCAAACGTAAATCGCACTTCGGAAGTTGTTTTTTAACCTCAGCCAACCACGAAACATTTTGTTTTATCAATGGGAAATCATTACCAAAAATAGGCTTTATACGATACCAGGACGCATCACTAATCCGCTTTCCTAATGTTTCCTCAAACAACTCTCAATACTGCTCGGTTAAGGAAAAATAGGGGTAAAATAATGGAAATAGTGTTCTCGTAAATAAAACGAGAACACTATTCACTTTTTCTTTTCGAGACTATCGTATAAATCTACCCAATTTTGTCTAAGAGAATCAATAGTCGAAACCAGAGAGTCGAGTTGAACCCTTCTCTGGACTTGCATAACAGCATTAACGTGTTCAGGACTTCCAGCTTTACCCAAATGCTTGTATTTAGTTAATTTGTTTGGATCGAGAGTCGGAAAAATAGGTTTATTCGCGTGCAGCTTATAGTACCAGTAAGTTCCCTTCTTGCCTCGTGCTTGGTAGCGTAAAACACAACATCCTGCTGGTGCTACTTCACCGTATGCCTTAATTTGTTGAACTTGAAGCTGTAAGGTAGCGATCGCTTGTTGCAACAGCTCGGCTCTTGCGAGTACGTCGTCAGTTTTTGTAGGCATGACCATCTGTGAGACTTGTCCAATCCAAAAAACTAAAAAATATGTTCTCGTGTGAGTTACGAGAACAAAAAGTGGTTTAATTTATATTATTCTACAACTAAACCATTAATTGTCATCTACTTTTAGCTATGACACTAGTTAACTTTGAGGTCAAAAGCGGGAATTTAACGCCAGAATTATTACTATTGGCTTTAAAACAAGTCATCCCAAGTCAAACTATATTCCAAGCAATTACTGATACATCAAGTCTACAAAGACGACAACGAATACTCCCAACACACATAGTTGTAGCTCTCGTAATTGCCATGAGTTTTTGGTCACGAGACTCAATAGTGGACGTTTTCAAAAATCTTATTCAGGGTATAAGCGGACAGTTGATAAGTCTATTTATACGTATAAAAACACCAACAAGTTCGTCAATTACTGAAGCTCGTCAGCGTGTCGGTCCGGGCGTGATGACTCGTTTGTTTGAAATGGTAGCAAAGCCACTGGCAACAATCGAGACACCTGGTGCTTTCTTAGGGGGACTAAGAATTATGGGTTTAGATGGAACAGTTTTTGACGTTCCGGATACCGAAGCAAATGTAAAAGTATTTGGTTATCCTGGTTCTCGTCCGGGTACTTATGCAGGTTTCCCAAAAGTTCGGTTAGTACTATTAGTCGAATTAGGCACACATTTAATTACAGATGCTCTTTTAAGCCCTTATCGATTTGGAGAGAGAAGAAGTGCCTTTAAATTATTACGAAGTGTTGGTCCGGGCATGTTATTAATGTGGGATAGAGGGCTGCATTCTTTTAAAATGGTTAATGCAGCGATAAAACAAAAATGTAATATTCTTGGTCGAGTTCCATCTAATATTAAATTTGAGGTTGTAAAAAATTTGGATGATGGTTCTTATCTCAGCTGGATTGCACCCGACGGTAAGTCGAAAAAGAATGGTGCAACTCGAATTAAAGTTCGTGTAATTGAATATATAATTGAACTTTCGGGGACTAGTAAAGTTTACCGTCTAATTACTGATTTGATGGATACTACGACCTTTCCAGCATTAGTTCTGGCGGCTGAATACCATCAGCGTTGGGAAATTGAGAATACATTAGACGAATTAAAAGTACATCTAAATGGTCGTAAAACCCCTATTCGTTCTAAAAACCCACGTGAAGTAATCCAAGAAATTTATGGCTGGTTGTTAGGACATTATTGTATACGTTGCTTAATGTTTAAGAGTGCAACAGAGATTGAAATTTCGCCGTTACGTTTGAGCTTTACAGGAAGTATGCGAGTAGTTAGACGTGCTATTCCTCAATTTCAGCAGGCTCCATTATTAGAAATTAAAGTATTTTTTAGTTGGTTGATTGAAGAGATTAGTGACCAAAAAATACCACCCCCACAGCACAGAGTAAATCCCAGAGTTGTAAAGAAGTCTCGCTCAAAGTTCAAGAGCAGAAAACGATGCCATCGAGGTAATGGAACTCCACGACAACAACTGTCTTTTCTCATTTTTAAAACTGCTAGTTGATAGTTCTTATCTTGTTATAAATCTCGTAAAAAATCGCTGACGAGTTCAGTTTGACGTAAAAGAGTATTTTTTGTATAAATTAAAATTCAAGTATTTTCCCTTGAAAGTTATGTTTCTTGAGAGAGAGGTTTTATCCTTTTGTTGTTCTCGTGTAACACACGAGAACAATATTTTCTTTATATAACCACCAATTTTTTCTTAACCGAGCAGTATTGGAAGTATAATTTGCTTGAAAAGCAGTGCATTCAGGCTCATGAAATCATCCATAAGCTCTTGATGTGGAGTTTTGTAGACTTCTTTAGGCGTTAAGTATAGCAACCGCCAAGGCGGTTATGGCATAAACTGGAAGTAGTCCTGAATTTTGCTCGTGTGCGATCGCACTTAGTTCTATGCCCAAACCCTACAGTTACGATCTCCGTCAGAAGGTTATTCAAGCCATAAAGCTAGATGGATTAAAAATTAGTGAAGCCAGTCAGCTGTTCAGCATTAGTCGCAACACCATCAATCTATGGCTAAAGCGGTTGGACGTTACTGGGGACTTTCAAGCGCTGCCCAATCAACCTCCTGGCAATGGGCACAAGATTACCGATTGGGCGAAATTTAGAGAGTTTGCTTTATCTCATGGGGATAAAACTCAAGTTGAGATGGCAAAACTCTGGGAAGAACAGATTAGCGATCGCACAATCTCACGAGCCCTAAAAAAAATTGGCTTTACTCGAAAAAAAAGACCTTTGGCTATTGTGAGCGCGATGAAGGTAAACGAGAGGCCTTTGTAGCACATTTATCTACACTACCTCCATCCAAGATTGTCTATCTCGATGAGTCTGGGATGGATAACCGAGACCAGTACGATTATGGTTGGAACTCAAGAGGGCAACGCTTTCATGCACTTAAGTCAGGACGGCGTCAGGGACGGGTAAACATGATTGCAGCACTGTGTAACCAAAACTTGATAGCCCCCTTCACCGTTGAAGGAGCGTGTAACCGAACCGTTTTTGAAACCTGGCTGGAAGCTTGTTTACTTCCAACACTGGAACCGGGGCAGGTTGTGGTGATGGATAATGCTACATTCCACAAAGGTGGGCGCATTCAACAACTGATCCAGGATGCGGGGTGTGAACTGCTGTATCTGCCACCTTATTCTCCAGACCTTAATAAGATTGAAAAATGCTGGTCTTGGTTAAAAAGTCGAATTCGCAAAGAGATAGAGCAGTTTGATTGTTTACGAGATGCTATTGAGTATGTGTTACGTTTTGCGTCTTAACCGCCTTGGCGGTTGCTATAAGTATTTTCCTAGTTAAAGATATTAAATAGATGATGATGAATTAACTTAAGTCCGTAATTTATCTTAATTTAGTTGCCTGTAGAACATCGTAAATCTACGTAAATGTTTAAGATAGTGTGAAAGAAAAAGGAGATTCAAATGCAAATATATTACCCAAGAAATATGTATATCTCACTCTTATGGGTGATTTTTAAGAGCGTATCGTCGAAGTATCACTAAGAAAGTATTGCTTTTGTTAGAAATAATTGCTGTTGCTTGCACAGTTATCTGACAGAAATTTATATAAGTTCATCTTGTTGGTGTAAAGGTAGTTTAAATAGCTACCAAAAAATATTAAAGATGTAATCTTTAACCAAGTTTAACGTAAAAATACTTAGGATAGCAAAGAAAAATTATGCAAACTATAAAACAGGGAGATTCTAATGGGCTTATAAATACAACTTTAAGAGTTACAAGCGTCATATTGTTTTTTCTCAGCGCACATCTAATTGTTCCCAAAGTTACAAATGCCGCAGCAAATGTTGACCATGCGACAGCACAAGATAGTTTAAACTCCGATCGCACGACTTTCGGAAAATCAATTGCAATTGTTGATTTCCGCGATTCCAGCCCGAACAAATCGAAGCTAAATTACGTACCACCCAACTATGGTGGACCTGATAGCGAACATGGTAGTGGAACGCGATAGAAACAGGGAGTAGAGATGCTTGACAAGCAATAGGGAATCAAACTTGTAACTCAACATCAAGTCCCTTAGTTTTTGTGACTATTTTTAATAAAAAGTTGTTGGTCTGATAGTTTAGCTATCCAAGGCTGGTGATTTATACCAGTTGTGATGTTCTACAAGCGTATGTACTTGCCACGTAGGTGATAACTGAGGAAAGTCGGAGCGGTAATGCCCCCCTCGACTTTCGGTTCTGAAGATAGCGCTTTTGAGAATTAGATAAGCCACATCAAGTAAATTGCGAATTTCTGCCCACAGTTGTAATTGTTTATCAACGTTGGGCTGGTCGAAATTAGCGGCTTCGGTTGGATGCAAACCAAGTATAAATTGACTAATTTGCAAAGCTATAAAATCTTTTTGCCAAGTTTCTACTGTGGCGATCGCCGAATCTAAATGCAGTTGTTCGCGGCTAATACCTGCACTTTGCCACATAATACGCGGAATATTTTCGCGTAAATCTTCGAGAAATACTTGCTCTTGTTGCCATTGTATCTGTGTTGGAGCAAAGGCGACATTTGGAGTTAATGCAGTAGGTTCATCATTTATCTTCAACATTGCATCTTCAATATTTCGCATCTGGGCACCAAATACAATACATTCGAGTAGCGAATTACTCGCCAGTCTATTTGCGCCATGCACCCCCGTACTAGCTGTTTCGCCCACAGCATAAAGACCAGGAATATTGGTACTATTGGTTAAATCGGTAACGATACCCCCCATCCAATAATGTGCGGCTGGGGCAACGGGAATAGGTTCAGAGAAAACATCAATGCCCCAATGCTGGCAAACTTTAACGATATTGGGGAAGCGGTGGCGAATTTTATCTGCGGGGATAGGGCGCATATCCAGCCAAACATGGGCTGTCGCTGGGTCTGCGGCTGTTTGTTGCAAATGAGTAAAAATTGCCCGACTGACAATATCGCGGGGTGCAAGTTCGCCAGCTTCGTGGTAATCAAAAACGAATCGTCGTCCGGCATTATCAACTAAATGTGCGCCTTCACCGCGTACTGCTTCGCTAATTAGAAAGCGGTCTGCACCCACTTTGGTAAGAGCTGTAGGGTGGAATTGTACAAATTCTAAATCGCGGAGAATTGCCCCTGCCCGCCATGCGATCGCAACTCCATCGCCCGTACTTACCTCCGGGTTAGTTGTTTGCGCGAATACCTGACCCCCACCGCCAGTTGCCAGCACAACTGATGAAGCTTGTACCCAGGTAATGCGATTTCGGTAAAACAAGCTGATACCTTTACAGCGTCCCGTTTCAGGTGACAACCACAAGTTTAATGCTAACGCTTGTTGGATAACTTGAATATTTGAGCGTTTGAGGGCTTGGGTTGCTAGTGTTGTTGTAACTTCGCGTCCAGTTGTATCCGCAGCATGAAGGACTCGGTGGCGCGAATGTGCAGCTTCAAGAGTGAGAGCTAAATCGCTGCCTTTACGGTCAAATGCAACACCAAGGTTAACTAAAGAGTTGATACAACTAGATGCATGTTCGGCGAGAAACTCAACCGCAGCGCGATCGCACAACCCCGCACCAGCCTGCAACGTATCTTCAACATGCAATTGCGGCGAATCTTGAGGGGAAACCGCAGCGGCAATACCACCCTGCGCCCAGTCACTCGCACTCAGGGAAATACTTTCTTTAGTAATTAAGCCAACTCGCAGACTTTCTGGCAAGCATAGTGCGGTATAGAGTCCAGCCGCACCTGCACCAACTACTAAAACATCAAATTGTTCTGGAATATCGTACTGAGACAAAGTGGAATTGGGGAGTAGGGAGTGGGGAGTGGGGAGTAGGGAGTGGGGAGACAAGGGAGACAAGGGAGACAAGGGAGATAAGGGAGATAAGGGAGACAAAGAAGAAACTTCCTTGCCTGTCCCCCTTGTCCCCCTTGTCCCCCTTTTTTTCTCCTTCCCCCTTACCCTTTTCCCTACTCCCTACTCCCTACTTCCCTAATTAATTATCTGTAGATACCGTTGTTATAGCGGTCGTCACCTTCAGTGAAGACTGTCTCAACTTCGCTGACTCTAAAGTTATCAAAGTTGGCTTGTAAAATTTGCTTTTGACGTTCGCTCAATCCTTCAATATTCAAAACGTCCTCAACATTTTTGTAAGGAGCGTTTTTGACAATTTTGCTTGCTAACGTCGGGTAAAGTCCTCTTAAGCGCTGAAAAGAAGCAATATTGGTATTGTTTAAATCAATTTTTTTACCATAAACTTCTGCCAGCTTATCATCCGCCCGGTTCCGCAACCCTTCAATTTCCGCAGATGCTAAAACGGAGACTGATTGAATAGCAATATGGCGGTCAAAAGTGCCAGCTTGGGCGGGTTGAGAAATTCCCAACCATCCCAAAGATGCTACCAACAAACTAAATACTGATAATAAATGCGCCAATCGTTTCACGATGTTCCCACCTTTTTCCATCGAAAATTAATCATTGCTTGAAGCTATTAGCTGTCAAGTGTTATTGGTTAGTAGTTATTGGTTATTGGTCAGTAGTTATTAGTTATTGGTCAAGTGCCACTTATTATTAGTCTTTGCCATTAGTTATCAGTCATTTATCATTTACCATCGGTAAAAAGACCACTGACTACTGACTACTGACTACTGACTACCGATTACCGACCACTGACCACTGACCACTGACCACTAACAAATTACAAACCAACACAACAGTTCTGTTGAAACCAATATACACCCACACCACTTATGTATTCTAGGTTTGGTTAGATTTTTATAAGAAAATCAACTCAAACTGCACAATACCAAAGGTTATGAAATATCCGGTAAATACTAAGTTATGTTAAGAACACTTAAGCAAAAACCGCAGCAGCTAAAAATAAAGTATCAACCAAAATCGTACTCAATACCGCGCCACAAAAAGCATACCAGTGATTCTGCTGTTTTGCTAAAGGCAAAATTCCCACGGTTAGCAAAATAACTCCCAGAATTAGCGCCCATAATTCTCCTACAGGGGTTTGCACCTGCACTAATGCAGCTTGCAAAATCGGCGATGCTGCATCTGGCTCAACCTGCATAACCTGCCGCCAGTATGGCATTAAGTTTGTTAAATAAAAATAAATATCGGTTAACACCGTACCAAATAGCGAACCTAAATAAAACCAGTTACCGACTTTACCCCAATTGCGCCAAAGACACCAAATTGCAAATGGCAATCCAATTGACTCAACTGGTAAATGCCATAGGGGTTCCCAACGCAACCAACCCCAGTAAATCGAACCAGCTAACCAACTCCAACTAAAACCAAATAGTAAATCGCCCCATACATATGTATTGTTACGCGACATTAAGAATAAACTCAGTCTTAGCCAAAATCCTGTTAATCCTAAACTTACTAAAGGAAAGTTTCTGACTAATGGTGCTTCGATAAATACTGGTACTGTTACCAAAAATACCGCTGCCCCAAAGATGAGAAGTTGTATAGGAGGAGTAAGGGATACAGGGTTCGTAAATGTTGGGGAAAAGGAAGACAAGGAAGATAGGGAGGACAAGGAAGAAAAGGGGGCAATAGGTGTTTCCTCTTTGCGTTCTCTGTCTCTTTGCTTCGCTTCGACTAATTGGGTAGATACGCTGTAGGCAGACAAGGTGTTATTAATCAAGATTTTTAATTCTAATTTTCGTTACTTAACTTTATTTTATTTAATATATCACAATCATAAATCCCCCCCCTGGGCATAGATATTATACAGAAATTAGGGACAAGGGGGACAAGGAGGAAGTTTTTTTCTTGTCTCCCCCCTCTCCCCTCTCCCTACTTCCCTAAATTTGTCACCCGGAACCACTGACTCTGTAGACGTAAAGTTGGATAATTCGGTAAAGTTACGCAGCCACTTCTGGAGTCTGATTAATGGCAACAATGTTTGTGACAGGCGAAATCGATTTTTTATTGCCTGTAGGAAATTACTTAATGCAAGCGGTAGGTAAGACTGGTACGGGCGAATCCAACTTAATTGTGGAAATAGTCCAAGGCTTTGTTTTGGGTATAGTCCAAGGGATTACCGAGTTCTTACCCATCAGCAGTACGGCACACCTGATAATATTCCGTGACATTTTGGGTTGGAAGGCATCATGGGGTAAGGCAGCAATCGATGGAATTCAGCTTGGTAGCGTCTTTGCAGTAGTGATATACTTCTGGCAAGATATTCGCACCATTTTGGGGGGTGCTTTGTCCGCATTTCAACGCAAAGAATGGCAGCGCGAAGAGTGGAAAATTTTTGTAGGGATTGTCATTGGTACAATACCAGCATTACTTGGTGGGTTAGTGCTAAAGATATTAAAAGTTGAATTAGAAAGTCCATTGATAATTGCGTGCATGTCGATTGTGATGGCAGCGCTGTTAGGTTTGGCAGAGAAAATTGGTTCGCGCAAGCGTAACTTTGAAGAACTAGAAATTAAAGATGGGATTATTGTGGGTTTGGGGCAAATGATTGCCCTTCTGCCAGGTGCTTCGCGTTCGGGTTCGACGCTGACAACCGGCTTATTTATGGGTTTGCAGCGGCAAACAGCAGCACGATTTTCATTCTTATTGGGTTTGCCAACACTTGCGATCGCAACTCTAGTTCAAACTAAAGATGTACTTAAAGAATCTCATATGTTCTTGCCGATGATAGTCGGCATTATCTCAGCTTTCATATTTTCGTATCTATCTATCGCTTGGTTGCTCAAGTTCTTGCAACGTCAAAGTAGCTGGATATTCGTGTGGTATCGTCTTGCACTTGGTGCAGTAATTTTAAGTGCGATCGCCACAGGAGCATTTAAATAAGTTAGGAGTTGGGAGTTGGGAGTTGGGAGTTAAGAGTTGGGAGTTAGGAGTTAGGAGTTGGGGCTAGTTCAGTTGTATTATAGGAAAACAGCCCATAGAGA
>QQTW01002295.1_pt1 | contig 13830 bp, 23 predicted proteins | sample 1904831 | NCBI WGS metagenome assembly QQTW01 (sample SAMN09435610, study PRJNA476489) | Subsurface metagenome, whole genome shotgun sequencing project. | reverse complement strand
CGGTCACCACATGCTAACCTCTTTCTTCAATGCGTCAAGGTGTCAACTTCCCCGCCTATCCATTCGAAAACCAAGCGGAGACGGAAGGCTTTGCCAAGATGGCGAAACGAGCAGGCTACGGAGTTTACGGCTTACCAAATTATGTCGTCTGGCATATAGACACGAAGGAGAAACCGGGGAATGCTTGAGGGGAACTCGCCGACCACGCCTTTTCACAAAAAACCAACTTCATCTACGCCTTCCGACGTTCACGTGTTAGAGACGTGTTTAATTCCTCTCCCACAATCGGCGCGAATGGGCACTAGCAATATGCCAGAGGTGGCATCAGATCTCATCGTCGTCGTCGATTCTCTTATTCCGCGCAGGCTCGGGTTCGCGTCCGCCGACAGAGGCGGGTGAGGGAATCAACGTGCTTTGGAAGACGGTAGAAGGGTATGTCATGAGCACGACCCGAGATATCGTGTCCGGAGCATCTCTTCATTGTCTCTTTTTTCAGGTCTCCGTGGCGTTTGGAGGACCGAGACTGCGCGCGGATTCCGCGCAGGGTAAACTACTGTACCTTATCATCGTGATAGTATTTACATTTGACCTATCTTTTTCAATTCTTCAGGTCCTCTTCAGGTCCTTTTCAGGGCTGAAGGCTCGGAATTGAGCTTGGTTGGCGGAGTTGGGTCGTGATGTGGTCGATCAGACATCCTCTCATCAATGTCCATCACCGCCACCCGCACGCACGCCTGATTCGAAAGACGAAACTTCCACCCACCCTAAAATCCCATTCTCACCCATCATCCCTCCTGCTCCCCATCGCCCTCCTCAGCTCCTCCTCCTCGGGTGACCTCGCCGCCGCCGGCACCAACCTGTCCCCCTCCTTCCGCCTGCGCTCGAGCTTCCTGGGCCCGCCAAAGTCCTGGAAGAGGGCCTCCCTGAGCGTGCTGGCGCTCTCGACCTTGTCGCGCCGGCCGTGGCGCCGCTGCGACTCGTTCTGCCAGCTGATCTGGCCGCCGTCCGCCTCGCGGTGCTTCTGCGCGTTCAGCTTCGCGGCCTGGATCGACGTGCGCGAGTAGACGAAGAGCATGCCCGCCATGGTGAGCGCTGCGAGGGGGGCCGTGAGCGTCTGTGGGGGGCGTTAGAGGGGAGGAGGAGGAGGTGGTGGTGACTGGGGGAAGGAGAGGGGAGAGGGGAAAGGGAGGAAGGGATTGCGGACTCGTGAGTTGATGTTGATGTTGAAGGGGCGGGTTGGTCGGGCAGGGCGAGGCGCTTCGGAGAGGCCGTCGGCGGCACGGGGGACGGACAGGCGTCCGCCCATGGCGATTGAAGGCGGTTGTGGGGAAGAGGATATCTGATATTGCAGGCTATCGGGTGGGGATCGTCGTCGATAATCAATTGATGTCGGAGTAGACCTCGAGCGCTGCACATGCATTGGAGCTTGCATGGGCCTACGATGTACTCCGTACTCCGTGCATCAGTTGATCGATCGATGCAGACCGCCTGCCTAGAGCGACTTAGATCCTACTTGAAGCGACCTAGCTTCTGTCCACTACTACAATAATAGCTTAGCCTTTGCATAGCTCCCGACTCCCGAGGTCCACCTACATAATAACTTGAGTTGGAAATCACTCAACAACTGTCATGTGTCTCAAACAAACAATCACCACACTACAGGCTTAGAGAGCTTTCCGCGATGGACCCTTCCAAGCTTACGCCAAAGGAAACTCTCAGCCTTTTCAGCCACGAGCTGGCAGGTCTCGAGTACGCCATGCTCAAGGTCAAGGGAGAGCCCGTTACACGGAGACCTTTGGAAGACTTGTCTTATTCGTCCTCTCGTTCTTACAATGCTCTCCTCGACGGTCTACCGACTGAGCTGTGGCAATGCATTGCGAACCTACTCGATTTTCGCAGTCTGGGGAATTTCTCCTGCGCCTCACGCCGGGCAAAGGCCGCAGTGGAAGCGCTTCCAGCATACCGAGATCTGCTTCGGCACGCTCCCGAGGCGTTGGTCGTACTCAGTCGAACTGGGCTTATCAGCCACCATTCCGCAGCCAAAATTCACTCGGCATTGCGTGCTCAGAGATGTAGCTACTGTCCCGATTTTGCGCCTTTTCTCGTGGTCACCACGTGTGAACGTTGCTGTCACAACTGTCTCTATCAAAACCGGTCACTCCAGGTTGTATCTGCTGAAAGAGTACAGGATGCACTGAACGTATCTGCAGCAGATCTGAACCGGGTGCCGCTGGTTTTCCTATCCGAGAAACTGCACAATTTCAGCCATGTGAAATCACCCAGCTTCAGTCAAGTTGTTTGCGTGAAACAGTTGAAAGAATCTGGCGTTGCCGATCATGCAAGTGAGCAAACTATGTGTTCACTACGGGAGCACACTTACTTTGCCAAGGGAGCTGTAAAGTTTCCTTCGCTGGGTCCCGATGGCGGAGTGGAAAGAGGTCTGTGGTGTATTGGCTGTCTCTTGAAGTCTGATTTTCAATTTAGAGGTATGTTGGCAGATCTCGATCCACATTCCATGCTGAGGGCAGAAGACCAGGATCGTGACTATGAGAAATTCAAATACCAGGCAAGAACAAAGCCGGAGTTTTTGGAACATGTTCGGACTTGCGAGAGGGTTAACATACTTCTCCAAACCGATAAGAGCAGGAGTGGGTCGAGTGGCTAAGGCATATCATGACTGGGTGCTGGTCCATCCACATCCTCCAGTCAAGCTTTCCTTGAGATCGAACTTCTCCTATATACGTTGCAGCCACCTTCAACGCTTCGGTGACTGATTCTTCAATGTCGTGAATGGAACACTGCTGCAATAAGTACAGGAGGGCAGACATCAGCTTGGTCAGGACAAGGCGGCGGCCGAGACAGATACAGAGAAAGACATCGTCGGATCCGCCGACGCAACAGGACAGGAGACGTGCAGACGGGCATACCCGACGACTGATCAGCAACGAAGACAGATGGTCGAGGAGCTATTCCCGGCCTCGATGGAGATGTGCTCGATCGGCATAGCAATACAGCTCTGAGCCGTCCATGGGACTTTACGCCTACGGCTGTGCTCCCCTCACCTTCATGACGCGGATAACCCGGAAGACTCCCTTCGCTGAAGGACGAATGTCCCCATGGGAGCAAAAGGGTGATCCCACCGCCTCAAGAGATTTACCTCTCGTACTGTTCTGGACCAATAGCCATGTTCACGCAAGTCACTACTCAGGTCGCATATCGGCTCGCGCGTTAGATCACAATATGACTGCTCCAGATGTGGAGCGGATATCCCGAGCTTACTCTGGAATTCTTGGACGCTGCTCCACGCACGGTCGAGCAACGGCAATCCGGTAGCTGACCGCCTATGTCCAGCCTGTGTGCACGCAGCATCCATGGCACCAGCCCGGCTACGCATGTTGAATGAAGATAAGAACTGAGTACAATTCACATGGAGCATCAAATGGTTCGTTTCAGCAATAAAGATCTAATTCTACATGTCTCATGGCGTCCCTGACGCTGTACAGCTTAAGCTTGCTGCCGCGTGGGGTATACCTATATCTATACGACATATCCGGGAATGTGATGAAGTGAATGTCTATGCACAACTCCTAAACAACGGCACCTACTATACCAAGGGTGATTGAATATCTCCTAAGAGTTTTGGACCGTTGCAGCTCTATAAGCAGATTAGCACTGCATTCTTAGCAAAGACGCTGGTACCTACATCGGCCCTTGTTTCTATGAGGAAAATGTCAGTCATCAGATCTAAAAAGAATTAAGAGCAAGATTCATACACAAAATTCCGGAGGCTCCAAATTCTCAGACTCGGCAAGGCATTTGACGGCTTCCAGAACGCAGCTCGATCGCCTCTTCGCGTCCTGGAAGGAAAATTCCTCATCTTCTCGCGGCATTAACAGACGTATAGAGCATCCACGCGCGCGGCTGTGGGGTTCGCGAGGCGCCCACACGGGGTGGTTGGTGCGTTCGCAGTTCTTGGTGACCCAAGTTATGACTTGGTCGCAGACCGCTATCCAGCGGTGCAGATAGAGATGGATGTCGTCTTGCCATTGGCCGGTGCTGGGGCTCTGGTAGGCATTGACTTGCGTACACCAAGATTGAGGACCTTTTGGCCGGGCGGTTCGCACAGGCTGGGCTTCCCGGACCGCGATATTTGCGAGATCGTCGTATGTCTTGTGAGCTTCCGGGATTGAGAACGGGGGCGACAGGCCGGACTCGAGCAGCTGCCGGTCCAGGCTGAGGTCGATGGCGGAGCAGAGTGCGGGTTGGATAGTGGGGAAGGGACTGAGCAGGGATGTGAGCGCGAGGGCGAGGATCCACGTTGAGATCTTCCCTGCCATTGGAAAGTCTGACTGCAGATGAGAAGGACGAGAAGCGGTTACGTGGAGAGACAGACCGTGAAGGAGTGGAACGTCTTGCTGCTTCAACCGAATGACAGGCGGGCAGCCCTATATACCTACTGTTACAAAGCAGGTAGACACATCTCGATTTGGAGAGCCGACCATGTTCCAATAGATGTTGCTCTCGCCTCATACAGTAAGGCGTTGCCCAGGATCAGTATGTTCCAACGAAACTCTCCACAAATTTTGGAAATTGGTATGAATCGGACGATTAATAGGGCAGATTTATGTCGCTGTGGCCGCTCCGGGGCGTGCGCGCTCTTGATCCCCAATCCATGTGATGTGTTCTGAGCTTGCCGCGGTCTTTGTGCACGTCTGAAACGGGAAGAAGAGGCAACTCCAGATATCAGATGGCCCGGTTAGGGAGTTGACTGGCCCGGGTGCAGCACAACTAACCGCTTACTGTGCAACGACGTCGGCCCGTGGGACCCTGAGGGTCTGGAGTGACAGGGTCTAGACCCCGCAACCCCGGCAGCCGATCGATTTGTCATGGATGCGGTGCTATCACCGGCATCACCAGCATAGCAGCGAAGGTACAGCAGTCACTCTGGTGAACCTGCGAACGGTTGCTCGACAAGGTGCGTCGGCGACGGGGTCAGCGCAGTTGCGATTTGACATCGTCCGACCATTACGGTGATAGTAATTGTGACTTCAGGTCCTTGACATCACCACTCCGGCCGGCCCGGACACCAAGACTGATCGCCGTCTGACTGCCCCAGTCTCCATTGCTGTAGCTGTGCCTCCCGAGGTCTCACGAGCTGCACGCGTTTTGTCATCAAGTTGCATTTGGGCGCAATCGTCGCCGCTCGTTTCCGAAGGCACTTCTGACCGTTCAACATCGCCTATATCAATCCCGTCAATTCCGCCAAACTGCCTCCCTCCATCTTCCGTCCGCTCTTGCTCTCCCTCCCCGTCACGGCTGGACCCAGAGTCCACGCAATCAGCCGCCATTTCGCCTCGTCGCCCGTCATGGCTCCGATCCAGAAGGAATGCGATTACCTGGTCATTGGGGGAGGGAGTGGTGGTCTTGCTTCGGCTCGGAGAGCCAGTGGGATGTACGGTGTAAAGACGATTGCGATTGAGAACAAGAGGCTGGGAGGAACTTGCGTCAACGTCGGGTTAGCACTCGACTGGCATCAACTCATATAACTGATCTGACGGGATTGTGGCAGATGCGTGCCCAAGAAGGTCACGTGGAATGCGGCCGCGATTTCAGAGACGCTCAAGGACGCCAAATCGTATGGCTTCTCGTATTCGGAAACGGCTCCTTTCGACTGGTCAGCGTTCAAGACCAAGCGAGATGCATACGTCAAGCGGCTGAATGGCATCTACGAGCGAAACTTGACCAACGACAAGGTGGAGTATATCCATGGCCGCGCGACTTTCGTGGACAAGCACGAGGTAGAAGTCACGTTGGACGACGGCAGCAAGACAAACGTCAAAGCCAAGAAGATTCTCATTGCGGTGGGCGGTCGTCCGAACCTGCCGGCGGACATTCCTGGCTCGGAGCTCGGCATCACCAGCGATGGTTTCTTCGATCTGGAGACGCAGCCAAAGAAGGTGGCGGTCGTCGGCGCCGGTTACATCGCAGTGGAGATGTCTGGCATGTTTCACGCCTTGGGGACCGAGACGCACATGTTCATACGGCACGACACCTTCCTCCGGCCCTTCGATCCGATGATCTCGCAGAAGGTCACTGCCGAGTACGAACGGCAGGGCATACATCTCCACAAGTCGTCCTCGCAATCCAAGGTCGAGGATCTCGGCAACGGCTGGAAGCGAGTGCACTACAAGGACCACAAAGGAGAGGGGACGCTCGACGTCGACTGCGTCCTCTGGGCGGTCGGACGCACCCCCGAGACCGACATCCTCGGCGTCGACAAGCTGGGCCTCAAGCTCGACCAGAAGAACCACGTCCAAGTCGACGAGTACCAGAACACCAACATCGCAGACATCTACGCACTCGGCGACGTCTGCGACCGCGGCTTCGAGCTGACGCCCGTCGCCATCGCCGCGGGCCGCCGACTGAGCGACCGGCTCTTCGGCGGCCAGGCGGACGCGCACCTGGACTACAGCAACATCCCGTCGGTCGTCTTCGCGCACCCGGAGGTCGGCAGCATCGGCATGTCGGAGCCCGAGGCGCGCGACAAGTACGGCGACGGCGCGGTCAAGATCTACAAGAGCGACTTTGTCGCCATGTACTACGCCATGATGGACCCGGACCACAAGCCGCCGTCGAGCTACAAGCTCGTGTGTGTCGGGCCGGAAGAGCGGGTTGTCGGTATGCATATTTTGGGGGTTGGTAGCTCGGAGATTCTGCAGGGATTTGGGGTCGCGATCAAGATGGGCGCGACGAAGAAGGACTTTGACAAGTGTGTCGCGATTCATCCGACCAGTGCGGAGGAACTCGTGACGATGAAGTGATGTCTATACCATGGGTATGTTTGTCTATAATCCTCTGAAAAGTGTTGCGGCTTCATCACCATTCGTATGAAAGAGCATAGAGATTCCTTTGCCGTCATCTCATGTTTATTCTTTTCACCGAGGAGATTGCGAGGTTGTTACTAGCTAGCACTAATCTAACCACTGGATTTACTTCTTTCTCTCCTTTACAGTCATCTCACTATAGCAATGCCTGCGACTATGTGAGAATGACTTTATGCTACGTTATCACTATTAAAGCTTCCCGGGGCATGATAGGTATCATCAGTTATCACTGTCTCTCCGTTGACTGTAAAGACACGGACAAAGTGCAGGTGCATGGATAATTCTATCTAGCGTATGGAGTTGTTGTGGCTGAGCTTTTTTTGTCGTCATCCTCTTTGATTCTATCTCAAGCATGCAAGCAGAATTCCAGAAGATCACTCGGGGAACGAGAAGTCCATTTCCATGCCCAGGATTCGCATTCTATGTGAGGTGCTATCGAGCTCTATCTTGAAGTCTAACCGACTGCACTCACCCGGATGCGGGTACCTGCTTCACGTGTTAGCGCCCGCATGACTTTCTGGTTGGTTAACGGCGAGCATACCATGGTGCATATAAGCAACTTGGGGAAGGACGGCCTTTGAGGACGGGCAAAACTCGCAGCTGGTGATGAGTGAGAGCTTGATTCCCCCTGTCAGACCGAAATCGGAAATGCTAAAGCAAGTGCAGGATAGCATTGCATCCTAGGCATGCCGCTTTCATGGCGTGCATCAAAGGACTTCGTGGTCGAAGACGCCCAGTGTATGAAGCGACACCGATGGCCGTCTGACGTACACGGCCAGGTCTCCAACATCGGAGTCTTCCGCCGGGAACGGAAAGCGGTCATAGAATTTGTTGACCATCTCACACACGCGGCGAGAGTCCGGGTCAGTCGTAAGGCCCACCGGCTGCCAGCACGTCAGAACGGACACCTCGTCAATAACATCGCTGCCGTGAGACTTACGTCGACATCACCAACCGGGTTCCAGATTATAACGGCGGGTTGGGCGATGTCAGCGATGATCTGCTTGACCGGCACATTTGGGCTGCATGAGAAGAGCACAGTCGACTCGTCGGTCTCGATGAACCCCTCCGGATCGTCCAAGACCTTGATCCCACAGGCCTGCAGGACCGACGCTTGGTCTTCGGTGTAGACCGGGTCCTGTGCGAAGCATTGAATGCTGGCAGCATTGCCCGCTTTGAGCTCGAAGATCTTCTTCAGCGTCAGGAGCAGTGCGTGCTGATACCCCGACTTGCGAATGGAGTTGTCAAAGATGGGATAAGCCATCGTTCCGCAAGCGAGGCCGACAATCTTCTTGATACCAGCAGGGGTCTCTGTCCATGCCAGCGTACCCCTCAGGCTTTTGCAGTCCGCGCTGTTCTCCCAGGCCGTCCGCAGGGTCCCAAAGAGTTGTTCAAGCTCCTCGCGAGGGGGATTGGCAAGTTCCTGGACGTTCTTCCCGGTTCGAGTGTCGCGTATCTCGGCAGAGTGCGAGACGCGCAGGCTGCAGTACTCGTAAGGAGTGCCTCCAAATCCGATGAGGTTCTGGATGGTAGAATAAGCGATGCAGGGTTTTACCCTGTGGTCAGGTTAGTCGTCTGTTCACGCGTCTACGAGAAACGAATGACTCGTGCTGATCAAGATAGCAAGTTAGAAGGGAGCAGCGTACAACACCTGGACCTGGTCGGGAACGCCCGTCGGATACTGGGCACCGGTTTGTATGGTGAAGCGGAAAGTGTGGCCAAGGACGTTCTTCACGGAGATCTTGTCGCCGGCATTACGCTTCTCTTGCAGTTGCCTCCCGAGATCTCGGAGGTCCGCTTTCGTGAACAACGGCATGCCGGCGGTGTCGTAGAGTGCCCGAATAGGCACCGTTCTCGGCGACGCCATCGTGGGTGTTTGCATGTGTGTCTTCACAAGGTTGAGCAAGCTTGAGAGAACCAAGATGTACAATCAAAGTGAAGAATGATCGCTCTCATTGTAATGCCTTCGGCCTAACTATGCTCCTTTCCTCAAAAGTCTACAGCACCTACAGAGCACGTGTCTACCTGAATGATAAAAATGAAGGCAGACACGTTCTACCCACGCCGAGTTACCCTTCCTCCGTGATTCCTCCCAGCATAGGCTTGCCTGCATCACATGTGCAGAACCGGCAATGGCGACGTCCGCTCCAGATGTCGGAAGTGAGACGCCACAGTAGTCGCGCGACAAAGATCCGACAGCGTCTGACGTTTTAGGTAGGGAACGGCCGTGAAACAGGATACATGGGGCGATTGTCACGGCTAATTGAGGCTGAAATGCAGCCGCGGATATTGAGCCCTTTTGGAATCCGACTTTCCCGACGTTACCATGGTAGTCGGACAGGAAGCTATTATGCAGTGATACCGTGCGCATAGTACGTGCTTTTCTTACTACACACAGTAGGCACGGCGCTGAGCATGTTTTTATTGTGCGATTAGTGGGCTCGGTGGTTGAGCAAAGGGAAGCCGGACGACGCATATCATGATATGCTTGAAGTAGGCGCAAGAGGCAGGAGCGCGTCTACTCTCTCATATGTACGGAGTAGTCCGTACATACTCGATGATTGAAGCTCTTTTGACTCTCTGGTTCTCCTGACTCTGTAACTGCGGTAGAGGGAGATTGCGAGATGCGAGAAGAGATTGGCGGTTGGTCGGCGCGCCGGCCGCATCCTGCAATCAAAGGGCAACAACACAAGACAGGCCCGATTCCCGCCTCCAGGTTCCTCGGCTGCGCTAAGCCTGTTCCTGGCATGGCCTTAGCCGCCCCCGGCCCTGATTGGCTCGCCTGTCACCTCCCATCTTACCTCCAGACTCTTCCTTTTCCCTCTTCTCGCTCTTCTCCTTCTTCCTCCTCTCCACCTTCTCTGCTCGTCAGTCCTCGACCAACCCGTTCTCACGAGCGGAGACACGACCGACAGCCTTCTCTGCTTGTCTTTGAGACGGCTTCAAGCTCATCGGCCGTGTCTTCTTCCCTTGTCGACTCAATTGGACCTGTTCGTTGATCCAGGACCAGGCAATCGCAACCGGGTCGAGGCAGCCTCGCTGAGACACCAGTCTCATCCATTCCTTACAGTCGCTCTTTTCACCACGCCACATCGCTGTCTGGATGTCCAGATAGCTATTTTTCACGCGTGTTCTTGTTCCAGACATACCTGGATTGTCACTCATTCCGACCAACTGTCAACCGAAGTCAAACCGACGAATGCAACACTCCTTATAGTCCATCCGCTCACGCAAAGAGCGATATCAGTCACTACCAGCCTACATAATGCCGTTCAATAATCACCACCACTTGCACAGCCATGCCGTCCACCTCGCGCGAAGAGTTGCTGCTGCAGTCATAGAGGCGCAACCAGCGCCAGACAGCCTCGGTTCGACTTCGTCCATTCTACGCAGAAGTTCCGACTCTGCCTCGGACTCCGAGAAGAGGTGCGGCGGCGATGAGAGCAAGCCCGGCTGCGCAAAGCCGGTGCCTGCCTCCACCCAGAGGATAGGGATCATCGCTGGTGCTGTGTAGGTGGGAGGCTTCCATTTGGTCGAACATGGTTACTGATGCGGCACCTCCAGAATACCCATAGTTGCTGCCATCGTCGTGTTGCTATACCTGCACCGTCGTCACATCAAGAAGCAGAGGATAGAGGACGCCAACGACCGGCATAAATCTCTCGATTTTGGCCTGGGCGATATACCGGGAAGCGAGAAGGCCGGCAAGGGAACACGAGGCTTCCCTGAGATGAGCGATGCCGACAGGCTGCCTCGACTTGCAAAGGGTGTGTCGATGGATCTGGACCTCGGGAATCCGTATCTGCTGCCGGCTGGCTTGCACGGGTCTCGTGAGTCCCTACATTCGCTCTCCAGGTCCGCTCACGACGGCGAGGACCCCTATCGGCCCGTCAACTTCGTCAAAGGCGACAACCACTCGATCCGGGCTCACACTCCAAGGTTCCACGGGGATAATGAATCTACGCGCACCGGCTCGAGCGGTGGTTTCCATGACGGGATGAACTCTGGCCTACTGCGAAACGCACAGAAGATACCGAAATCCATGCCGCCAACGGCACCCGGCATCGCGCTCTCGTCCGGAACCCCCAATGACCGCTCGGTCCCTTCGCCAGCGGATCCTGCTTACGTCGCCTTCGCCCCGAATGCGAACAGTGCGGGACTCACGGCACCGCCTTCGGCTCAGATCAGGGACTCTTATTTTGACAAACAGGCTGGGGAGATTCGGAAGAGCAACAACTATCTGAAGGACTTTCTCAACTCCGGTGGCCCTCTGCCTGAGCCGGCTGCTGAGCCGGTCCAGCAGAGAGCCGTTTCCCCTCCTCCCGAGCCAGCGCCGACCTTGCCTCAGGTGCAGCCTCCTCAAATGCTGCCGCCCAACCCTGCGCCGTTGCCGTCAAACTCGCTGCCTACGAATCCTCGACCGCCCAGGGTGCAGTCTATCGGGGCTATCAGTACACCTAGCCAGCCCGCCTCACGCGTCGTGAGCGAGTCGAGCGATTATAGCGACATACTCAGGGTCACCCCTCCCTCGCCTCGTGCTTCGCGTGCTCCGAATCGGCAGTCTATGGAGGCAGCCCTTTCCATCGTGGAAGAGTACCCTGGTGATGCTCAGTACAACCTGGGCCTAGACTACGACGTCCGCAGGCTCTCGATGGGCGTGCGTCCACTACCCCCTGACGACCCGTCCGACAACCCCGAGCAGCGCGCCAACCGGATCCGATCCTTCTACAAGGAGTACTTTGACGACTCGAAAGCGGACCCTGCCAAGGATCCCGCCAACTATCCGGCGTACGTCGACGTTTACGAAGACTACAGTCAGGAGTATGCCAACACCAGCGCCGTCTACGACGCGTACGGCCCGTACGCTGCTCCCCAGGCGCCTCACGCGCAGCCGATGCCTCGCCGGGCCATGACGCCGCCTCCGCGCGGACCACCGCGATTCCAGTCCACCGCACGCAGCTCAGGCGGCTCGTCCGGTCGGCAGCCAATGCCGTATGGGTCGCGGACCTCATCGGCCATGTCTGGTCGTCCCCAGCCGGGAGGCCGGGCTCCACCGAAGAAGGCAGGTCCGCCGCCGGCACCGCTGACTACGTTGCCGACGCCGCATCTGCTCAAGGAAGACTCCATGGTCTTCACGCCCATCGACTTTGCTCCGCCCTCGTCGTTCAGAGACAGACAGGCCGGTCGCCCGGACAGCCCGCTGGGCGTCAGAAGACCATACTCTCCCACGGTCCGGCCTCATCTACCTCTCGCCTCGTCCTTTGACGACCTCAGCGTGATGCCCAGCCCGTACGTCCCTCCCCTTCTTCCCACAGCACACCATCCAAGTACATGCTAACCCCCCGGCCAGCCACCATCTCCGAAAATCCGGCACCTTCACCGCGCTCGACTTTGCGCCGCCGCCGCGCTTCAAGCACTCGGACGCCGGCTCCGACGCCGGCAGCATCCGCAGCAACCGCAGCGGCATGTCCAACGTCCAGCTGCACAGCCTGCGCGCCGGCGCCTACCGCGCCTCGCGCATCCCCAAGGAGGTCGCCGGCACCAGGCACGAGATGAACAACGCGCTCCGGCCGACGTGGGAGATGCGTGCGCCCATGGGCGCGTCCGAGTTCAAGTAGCGTGCCGATTTGGTAGACTTGACAGGCCGGTTCCTGTCCTTTAGATGGTCGCTCAAGATTGACCGTTCCAGCCCGTACACTGTTTGATAAACCACACCTGGCTCTCTACGATACGAAGTGCCTGCATCGCGAGGTGTTCGGGCAGCGTTTTGTCCCTGCTACTGCCGAGCTGCCGCGGCGCAGCTATAGATCAACTGTCGGCAACTAACTCATAACATGTAATGTCTTGTTCATGTGCATATCTCTCGACGACGGATGCGTTGATCTGGGTCCTGTATATAGATGGAGAGGTCAGGGACGATGGTGCGCACACTGGGAGAATGTATGAGTTGTTGAGAGTGAGATGGTGAAATGTGCCTTGAAGTGACTGTAGATTCCGTGTGCGTTGTAGAGTTTGAAATGCAGGGAATACGGGTAGGATACGAGGATCCTAATGCTTCTGTAAATTATCTCTTCAGCGATCATCGTGGAGACTTGAGGGACCCTTTTAAGATAAATGAGCTGCCGCTTCCACGAGGCAGTGCCTCGACGATGAGCGAATTGCAGGGGTTGAGCTGCGGATAATGGGGGATCGCAATCCTCACTTCTCAGTTTAGAGTAGCCTGTCAACCTCTTTTGATGTGAGCATAACAGAAAGCATATCGATTCTTGAACCCCTGCGCTGAAAGGGTCCCTCAACCGGCCGTGTCTGCTTCATTTGGGCAAGTCTCCGAACAGACTATGAAAGCGGATATGGAATTATATAAAAGTATCTCAACAGAAGAGGTATCGCTTTTCTTAAGCTAAGATGTAGCAAGGTCCTTGAGATACAAGAACTGAAGTCATATATATACACTAACGGAGGTGCTTTTTAACATGCCGTCGAGAGGCCATACCGGAACCATCTGGCCGTGGAACTTTGCAGCTATTAGTTATGTTGATGTGGGCGACGATGCAAAGTCAGGTTGCAAAAAGCTCGAAATTGAATATCTGCAAGCCATTTTGTAATCCGAGCCGTGATGGGGACACAGGATGATGGTGCCTCCACGGCCGGTTCCAAACTCGTGATGCGGAAGTGACAGCCTGATCTTCTTCATCGGCAATTGGTTTCACGACTTTGACAGAAGTCCAGACGCGCAAATGAACACGGAAGAGACCAGCAAGGTGGCTTTCCTCGTCACCGTTCGGTCATCTAGCGACGATAGGCTACTAATAGTAGGCACCAGGGTCGATGTTGCCTTCGCGAATCTGCCGTCGGACCCAGTAGGAGTGATAGGAAGAGTAGTCTAAGCAATAGAATGGTCAGTCAAGTTGATCGTACTTCAAATATTGCCTCAATGACGCCAAGA
>QQTW01002294.1_pt1 | contig 13832 bp, 18 predicted proteins | sample 1904831 | NCBI WGS metagenome assembly QQTW01 (sample SAMN09435610, study PRJNA476489) | Subsurface metagenome, whole genome shotgun sequencing project. | reverse complement strand
CGCTGGAATTGTTGGATTACTCGATTCGGGAGATTAAACTTCAGCGGTAAAGGCATTTCTATAACTGCGACTTGTTTTAGCCTCTAACGTGGAATCCCCGCTCTGTGATGTAATCATCCAGAGTCGGGATGGATAGCGCGTGACCGATGGGGTTCAATACCCCGTCGCGTCGCCAATCAATGTTTTAACGTAGTCGCGTAATACCTCAGACATCGGCACACCAATAGATTCAGCGTATTGCTTAAGTGCCTGGTGCTCGATGTCAGACAATCTAACCCTTACTAGGCTCAAGGTTAGCTTTCAAGTCACCTTGACCCAGAGTGCTAGCCCACCCCCACGACCACGAGCAGCAATAAAGTCATCAGTCACCAAGAAGAACGCAAAGAAGGGAAGTTTGGCAATGGGTTGACCGTAGAAATTAGTTGCAGTAGCTTTGCCACCACGAAAACCCCCACTGTAAACGGCACGACCAAACAGCATTAACTTCATGTGGGTAAAGTCAAACGCTAGTAGGTTTTTCTTACCTAAATACTGCGCTGGACCTGTTAACTTAAACAGCAGTGAACCGAATTGAATCTCATTGCCAATTTCTGCTTTGCCTGGATTCTCACCTGCAATTGGTGCCCCACTGCCGAAGGAAATCTGGGCTCTGGCAATCTGCGGTATGTAAAAGCCCTTGCCCAACGCCATGTCACCTCGGAGGTGAGCCTTGCTCTGAGCAGTAAAGCACAACCGCCAATCACCTAGAAGGGATTCGAGAGGATAGGTCAGTCGTTGCTGCTTTGCTACTTTTTCCGCTTGCAGCAGGGCATTGACTACTGCCTTGGCAGAGGGGCGATCGCTCCTCAAATCTCGCTCCTGCGCAGCAGCTTTTGATAGAGTAGCGACAAAATCAAGTGAAGTAGTAGCTCCCAGCTCAGCAGTCATGATCCTCCAGCCCCATATTCGCGATCAATCACCTGCAACAACTTATCCTCCAACTGCGTGAGGTAGGTTTGCCGTTCTAAGTGGTCTAGTACATTGTAGGCTATGCGATCGCGAAACCCAGGCAACTGCCGCAATACTCCCGCTTCCTAGCCAACCACAGGCAATCCCGCCAGTGCCATCGCTACTTCTTCGGAACTGTACTCCGTATCACGCAACAACCCCGTCTGATAAGCCATGTACGCCTGCATATCGAAGTGACCATGACCGCACAGGTTAAACAGAATGGTTTTACTGACTCCTTCCTCTTTGCAGCGCAGTGCCTCATCAATGGCACCCTTAACAGCATGGTTAGCTTCAGGTGCAGGTAGGATGCCTTCAGCACGAGCAAAGGTAATACCGGCAGCAAAACAACCGAGTTGCTTTTCAGCACGGGGTTCAATCAGTCCTAACTCGACAATATGACTGAGCAAAGGTGCCATGCCATGATACCGTAATCCGCCTGAATGTATGCCTTCTGGAACAAAGGAGTTACCCAGAGTGTGCATCTTCACCAGAGGGGTGAGATGCGCTGTATCCCCAAAGTCATAAGTATATTTGCCCTTGGTTAGTGTTGGGCAAGCAGCTGGTTCAACTGCCACAAATTTAATATGCTTCTGCTCGCCCCGCAGGTTGGCACCCATGAAGGGAAAGGCAATGCCAGCGAAGTTACTACCACCACCTGTACACCCCACCACAATGTCAGGATAGTCACCTGCCTGTTCTAGCTGTGCCAGTGTCTCCTGACCGGTTACAGTTTGATGCAGCAGCACATGATTAAGTACACTGCCTAAAGCATACTTGGTCTGGTCATCCTGTGCTGCCACTTCTACCGCTTCGCTGATGGCAATGCCCAAACTGCCATTGCTATCAGGATACTCTTTGAGAATCATACGCCCTGCATCAGTTTCGTTACTGGGGCTAGCTATTACCTGCGCACCATAAGCTTCCATCAAGGCACGACGGTAAGGTTTTTGCTGGTAGCTGACTTTGACCATGTAGATCACTATTTCTAAACCAAATAGGGCACCAGCAAAGGCGAGTGAGGAGCCCCATTGACCTGCACCAGTTTCAGTGGTTAGGCGCTTTATTCCTGCTTGTTTATTGTAGTAAGCCTGAGGAACAGCTGTGTTGGGTTTATGGCTACCGGCGGGACTAACACCTTCGTATTTATAGTAGATTTTGGCAGGAGTATCAAGGGCTTTCTCTAGCCGTCGTGCACGGTAGAGTGGAGTCGGTCGCCACTGACGGTAGATTGCTTGCACTTCTTCTGGAATTTCGATCCAGCGTTCAGTGCTTACTTCCTGCATAATCAGCTGATCGGGGAAAAGGGGTTCTAAGTCAGTAGGAGTAATGGGTTGACCGGTACCGGGATGCAGCACTGGCGGCACGGGGGTGGGTAGATCAGCCTGAATGTTGTACCAGGCTGTAGGCATCTGGTCTTCTGAAAGCGTGTACTTGATAGTGTCCATCGGTGAAATCCTACTTCAATACAAATTGTTGACGTTTTAAGGGGAGTGGGGATTACGGTCATTTGGCTGAGCCAAGCAGTGTAAAACCCTGCTGTCGTCGCTACTCTAAGGACGCACATGGACACAGGGGAAGCCTTGCGATCGCGCTCTTCAATGGAACTTGGGGATGTAGTGATTATACAAGGGCGACAAGAAAGCCCGTCGCGTTACTGAACAAATCTGCTTTAGCACCGATGGTAACTCGCTACGCCACAGGTATGTATTACAGAGCTAGTAATGTCACACGTTGACACCAACTTCGCGATTTGCTAAGTTAGGGAATGAGGTTCAAAGCCTTAATTTGAAGCAAACACTTGAATTGATTGAGGTCACACACATGACTAACAAGATTCCACTTATCCATTTGGAACATGCTTATCATTACTTATGCAAGGCTAAAGGAATTCTATGAAAAGTACCCTGATGCTGAGTCCAGCTTACGAAGTTGGAATAAAATCACCCGTCTAGCTCAATGGCAAAACTTCGCGCTCGTTCGCGAAACTTTTGGTTCTGCTGACCAGGTTAGCAAGTTGACTGTATTTAATATCGGAGGAAACAAATATCGACTTATTACTTATATTGACTACCAAACTAAAAAAGTATTCGTTCGTCACATACTGACTCATGCAGAGTACGATACAGACCAATGGAAAAATGACTCATGGTTTAAATAAGAATACTCCCTATATTGAATTACTGCAAGCATTTCCTCCTCGACCTATTAAGTCTCAGGCAGAAATGTGGGCTGTCCAGCAAGTTATTGACTCTCTGCTTGATCGAGCCGAGCAGCTAACACCAGATGAGTCAGACTACTTGAACGTCTTGGGAACGTTGGTGTATGAGTATGAGCAAACACAAGAAGGACTGACAGACATCTATGGGATAGAACTGCTTAAAGTTCTGATAGAAGAGCGCGATCTTCGCCAGAAAGACCTAGTGCCTATTTTCAAAACAGAATCTATTGTGTCTGACATACTGAAAAATCGACGGCAGCTAACAACTAGACATATTCAGGAACTAGCAGAGTTCTTCCATATCTCACCTGCTGCCTTCTTTCCACTACAAGCTGACCGAGCTACTACCGCAGAGCAGAGCGACGAGTGAGGCTTGTGTAGGCGTGGGAGTGTCAAAAAAGACACTATAACCAATCCATAGGAGTGAAAAGCGCTCTGACTGAAGGAGGAAAAATGTTAACAGAATACATCAAGGCCGCCATGCACCGCGCTAAATATAAGTTGATTGGTGATGGGACTTTCTTTGGAGAGATTCCAAGACTAGATGGGCTTTGGGCTAACGCCGAGACCCTAGAGGCTTGCCGAGACGAACTAGAAGAGTCGTTGGAGGAATGGATTCTTTTGGGATTGCAGCTAGGTCATCCAATTCCGGCAATAGATGGCATTGACCTTTCATTCAAAAAGGAAGTAGCTTAATGCCTGCCTTTGGGCCAATCAAACGCAGAGACTTAATTGTGTACCTACGACAGCTAGGGTTTGATGGTCCGTACTCAGGGAAAAAGCATCAATTCATGTTACTCGGCACGCGGCGGCTAATTTTACCCAATCCGCATCTAGGTGACATCAGCAAAGACCTACTGGCTGACATTTTGCGTCAAGCCGGAATCAGCCGTGAGGAATGGGAAAGCATTTAGATGCGATTACAAAACTGCCCACAATCAGGAACTGCTGAAAAATCGACGGCAGCTAACAACTAGACATATTAAGGAACTAGCAGAGATCTTCCATATCTCACCTGCTGCTTTCTTCCCACTACAAGCTGAGCGGGTTTAAAAAGTTACATCATAGTCAAACTGATGAGCGCAACCCAAAAAGCTCTTTACACCAGCAAAATTATCAAAGCCGGGGCACTTATAGCTGATACCAAAACCCTACTAGCCCACTGGGATGAGTCCCTCTCTGTAGTGGAAAATCTGAAACAGTTTCGGCTTTGCAACCTTTTCGGTAAGGCTTCGCGATCGCGCGTAGAAGACATCTTGGCTATTTTTCGTTGCTCGGTACTTGACAGCGATCGCTTTTCCGTTAGCGTTTTTTTGCCTACTGCTTGGAGTAACCGCTGTTGCCATTAACGTTCAAAGCTTTGGCAAAAGTCATTAACTTCACAAAACAACAGCTCTAAATCCATCTGAAACCCTGCCGTTAGCTACTGGCACAAATCCTCTGAATGGATCGTATATGCCAAAAGCTAGAGCAAGGTATTTTTTTCAGTGCTTATGTTGAAGTCAGGTTATATCCACTACCGTTGAAATGACCTCATTGCTGAGTCAGAACCTCCTGAATCAATTTCTCAATAGCGCTGAAGCGGCGCTTAACCTTCCCAATATCCCCAGTTCCTTGAGAAATAGCTTTCTCAAATTCACGATCTTGATTCATCAGCTCAATGAATTTTAACTTGACAGTTGCCCTAAGAGATTTTAAAACTTCAATTTGGGCATCACTAAGTTTATCTAGATTTATTGACCAGCTTTCAAAGAGGGCTTTATTGATTACACTACGAGGAGCATCTCCTTTATAGCGCTTCCGGAAGGCATCTTTCCCAAAAATGTCGAACGCCGCCACCATTGAGCGTGACAAACGATATTTTAGATTTTCAAAATCTTGTTTCGACATCTTGTTAAGACGTGTCATGCTCTGATTGAGAAAGCTGTCAAAATCCCTATACTTATAATATTCTGTATATGGAGTAATTGCAAACGCTAAAAAACGCAGTACAAATTCACGATCTGCCATCCGGTCATCCCGAATGCTACTATCTACAGCTCGTTGAAATTCAACACTTTCAGCTAACTCGACCAAGAACTTAGTAGCTTTACCTTGATGAAGTGCATGACGTATTTCTTGAGAAGAAAGTGGCAAACCACCCGTGTTAATTCGTTTAAAAATATTAAATTTAACATCTGGGGGAGTTCCTTCTTCAATTAGGTAAACAGTTAGCTGTGTTTCCTCAATACAACGCTGTAGTTCCCGAGGTAACTCTTTAAAAGTCTTTCCTTCATGCTCTTTAATAAACTCCAGCTGGCAGAGCTTAAGTTCTTGCGTAATAGCAAAGCGATTAAGAGCCGTAAGACGTTGCAAACCATCTACAACTATCCATTTGTTATCATTAGTTGCATCAATGTAAAAAGATGGTAAGGGAATTCTGATCAGAATAGACTCAATCAATCGACTCTGAGATCCGTCTTTCCAAATGCCACTCTTACGCTGAAAATCAGGAGCTAAGTCAAGCTCTTGATGCTTAATTCGCTTGAGAAGCAAATAAATGGTCATTGATTTACTCAGAACCCTAATTTGTTTCGGGTCAAAGGGTGTAGAAATTCCCTCTCCATCACCCACCTCTTCTTCTTCAATCCCAGTTCCATTATTCCGATTGGGGTCATCTATGATAGGGTCAATCGGAACAACAGGTTTTAGAGGATTCTCTGGAGGCTTTACGCTTGAATTATCTATGGGTTTTGCTTCGAGTAAATAGGAGTCAATATTAGTTTCAATATCAGTTAGATTATTCGGTTGAGCGCAAACAGCATAAACGATAGTTTCAGCCGCTTTGTCAGACAGAAGAGACTGGTTGATAATGCCCCAGCCATAAACTTTTCCCCAGGCTTTAGTTAAAACCTCTTTGACCTCGTTAGCATGTAAGTCACGATCTTCTAAAAAACTTGCATGGATAAAAGTAATAGGTATGCGATAAGGATAAATATCTTTATCCCACACAGGGTTCTCTGAGAAAAAACATTCCCCTGAAACCTCTGCTAAACCCGCTAATTTTTTAGCAACGGAAAATCCTATATAATCCCCTATTTTCCAATCCTTAAATCGAGAATTTTTGCTGCCCCAGAGTTGGAGTTTGATGCATGTGAGAAACTGGAACTCATCAAGTGCTACTAGACGAAGACGCATATACTGTAACTGAAGTTTTATTTGTTCTTTAGTCGATTGCAGACTTTGCTTAGTCTCCCATCAATCGCCAGCAGTCGATAACCGTGAATAGCAATTTAGCTCATTCTTGCTGTTAGAAACATTTAGGTTGAGTTGTGGTTAGTTTTTCCCGGAGTATTCTTAATTTGTTCATCGCAGTAATTAAATAATTGTGTAAATTTTTGCAACATTAAATTTTTAATAAATGTTAAAAACTTGCTTTAAGCCATAGTCTTGAGTGAACCAAGGATAGTAATTTTGTTGTGTTTTGGTCTCGGGTTGTTTGCTTTAAGGTAAGCAGCTATATCAGGTTCTAAAGCGTTGGAAATCAGCGTCATTGCAAACTGATAACCCTAACATTAGTCTCATTGCCCACTTGGTCAAGGATATAATGGTCAGGTATGCCAGGGGAGCATCCCCCGATAGCAGATGTTGTCTAGATTTTTTGATACCTGAACAAAAAGCTCAATCCGGTCTTACCCAGATAGATTTGCCATCTTTATAATACTGTAAACTGTCGAGGGGAACTTTCGCTCTCAATACTGAGAGTAAAAATTGCAAATTTGAAACTTTAAGTATCTATAATGCTATCTTAACTCTACAAAATGAAACGTCAAGTCTTATTTTTGAGAGTTTACCTGTCACACTTCCTGACAATAAGGGGGCTCTCGCCCTTTTGTGAGCATTAAGCAGGTCTAATTGAAAAATTCCTAAAAGGGTATTGTGCCTGTAACTTTTACTGCAATTTGCTTTGAGTTTGTTGCCTTACGTCGAACTCAGGTTTTTTAGTAGCGCTCACTTACATCGAACTCAGGTGACCTAATGCCAACACCCTGCCTTCAGAAAATAGTGTCCAACAACCCACTATTCGTGATTCTGAGTACCTCATCGCCATAACATGGGACGGTATCTTGCTAGATAACCCCGACCACCCCGACGACATTATCTGTCGAGTGCGAGATGTGCTAGAAATCATCTGGGGCGATCGCGCTGAAGCCATCGAACAAGAAGTTTGCGAAATCCTTGGCGTTAAAGACCTACGTGACTACTTCCGCAAACCCGGCAATGCTGGATTCTGGACTAGACTACATCAAACGCTACTCCAAGAGTCGCCCCCCATTTACTGGCTACTGCAATCGTCCCAGAAAAACTACGCCATTTGGATTTACTACCACCGCCTCGACAAAGACATCCTCGTCAAAGCCCTCGTCAACTACGTCGAACCCAAACTGCGCCTCGCTGAGGGGTGGTATCTAGCTAAAACTAGAGGAAGTCACCGCCAGTTCAAGCATTCAATTAAACCTGGAACAGTCACAGTCCCCGGTAAACTTTCTAAAGATTTAGCTATTGGAACACTTATGAGCATTTGGAGACAAGCTCAACTGGAGGATGAATAATGCGTTACGCTGTAATCATTGAAAAAGCAGAAGGAAATTACTCTGCTTATATTCCTGATTTACCCGATTGTGTAACCGTTGGCGACACCATTGAGGAAGTGAAGCAAAACATTCAAGAAGCTATTGAGTTTCACTTGGAAACTTTACAAGAGGATAGCTTACTTATTCCTGAATCAACTACTGAATGTGACTATGTGGAAGTAGGGACAGTAGTAGGATGAGAACTGAATTGGGATGGATAATGGGGCGCGACGGGCTTTGATTCCGATTGAGAATAAGCGTCATTTTCTGGAAGTGTCAGCAGACATCCTGGAACGGGTCGATCCAATCTTCTACAGTGATTCACTGACAGCAGCCATAAAAGCACTGGGGGTGAACTAATGGTCAAAGCCCTATGTCTTGCCCACATCTCCCAATTCTTCTGGCGGATGCAGTCCAGCCATACATAATAGACGGCGCAAGTTGACTACCCCGGCTCGATTCAAACGGAGTGCTTCTACTGTCGCTCGACCACAGGGCGTTTTACCAATCACTTGAGCCAAGTCGCTACTCCAAGTAAAATGCTCAGTCCAAACTTGTTGACGGGGGTTGTACAGAGTCTCTTGTTGTCCTGTTTCAGGGTCAATGCCACGGGTTTTAGTAGTTTATGACTGTTACAGCCAAAACAACTCCAGGCCAAATTTTCTAGTGTAGTTTCACCCCCTGCTATGCGGGGTTTTGTATGCTCAACCGTAAAACTCTCAGTTGCAAATCGACCGGGACAGCGACAATACTCACAGTAATCTTGTGCCCGTGCTGCAACGATTCGCCTGATTGCATCAGGAACCCGTTCAGACGGCATCTGGCATTCTCTGGGCTGGCAGGAACTCGTCGAGCAACTTTTTCAGGTCAACGTTTCGGAGTCGAGCCAGTTGAATTAAAGCCTCGGCTCGTTCTGCATCTTGACTCTCTACACGGTCTACGTAAGCCAGTAACTCCTGATGCTCTGCCTCAGTTATCTCTCCCGTCTCATTGAGCTGACGCAGATAAGCCAGTCTGGTCTGGTCGTCGGGTGGCAGTCGGCGTTGGACGATCGAAAGCAACGCAACTTCATTCGGTTCCACTAGAGTGGCATCTCTGCCCTGATTAGTTTCACGGCACAAGGCTTCTAAAAACTCAACCGCTTTAACTAGGGATTCCCCCCGCAATTGTTCAACTAACGCGATCGCCCTGTTACGAATTTCTGTCGGTGCAGTCATGGGACACCTGGATTCATTGCCTGTCTGGTTAAATTGTACAAAGAGTCTGGGTGAAGAGGTGGGTGCGGGAGATCGAGCGCGGCTGCCAGTATTTCTTCGTCTTAAACCGCTTTGCCATCGAACCCTACGTGCGGAAGAGTGGGCGGAAGATGAACCAACTCTCTCTTGGAAAATGCTGATGTGTATAGCCAAATTCCCCTAGCAGTTGTGAGTTGAAATCGATGTGAACCAACACGAGGCGCGTTTCGATGACTCAGGCAACCCAAGAACGTAAGAAGAGTTTTTCGAGTTTCACCTACAAAGAAGCGTTTAAGCAGTTGGGAATAATTGAGCTCCAGCGCTGGTCGATCTCTGCCGAACCTGTGCCGATTAGCGATTTCTTTAGGCAGCGGTTGGAGCGGCTACAGCGGTTTGATCTTGAGAGCCTGGAGGTGTCTAAGACGTTGCTGATTGATGCGATCTGTGAGGAGGGGTTGGAGGGATTTGAGCGGCTGAAAGTGTGGAAGGGAGCTTATCTGGAGGGGGAGAAGGCTTGTGGAAATGCGGATTATTTGATTGCAGAGCGACGGGGGTATTTGGAAGCGCCGTTTGTGTGTGTAGTTGAGGCGAAGAAGGATGATTTTGAGCAGGGAACGGCGCAGTGTTTGGTAGAGATGCAGGCTTGCCAGTGGGTGAATCAGCAGTTGGGGCGAGAGATGACGATTTATGGCATTGTGACGAATGGTGAGGGCTGGAAGTTTTATAGACTGGCGGCTGGAGCGGTGTCTCTGTCGTTGCTGCACGGCATTGGAGAAATGTCGATTTTGCTGGGGTTGCTGCGGGCTTTCTTTGGGTTGTGTGAACAGAATTTGGCTTAGGTTGGGATTTGGGTGGAGTATATTCTAAGTAGTCAATTCTGTAGACAAAAATAGACAAATATCGACAACTATGTATCAGTGCCGAGGTTGATATCTCGGTTTTAACTTGCTTTTCAGTCCCCAAATCAAACCCTCAGTACTACACTTTTAAACATATCTACCTGCTTACAATACAACTCAATTATCTCCTTCTCTTCCCCTGATACCTGGAACGCTATAATAATCTGCCTTTTTCTCGATACTTTAAGGGAAGACAGACAGGAAGTAGTTGAAATGGACGATTGCACATGCTGAGTTGATTGGAGCAGGAAGTTCTGCTTACAGGTAACCAGTCTCAAGAATTTGGGCAACAAGCTCTCGGTATGTTTCTTTCATCGGTAACTCTTCATCTACTTTGAGGCGTCGCCGGATGGCCGTCACTTCTTTATCCTGAATCGGGTTATAGCCGAGTTTTGCGTACCCAACCCAATACAAACCTGTCCCCCGCCGTTGCCAGGAGGGTAAATCGTTGAAGTTAATTCCATGTTGAAACAGCAACTCGTTTTTGAACCCCACCGACTGCCTATCTATTTCTGCCGTCGCCTCTGTCACACTCTTGCCCAGCTTCCGTAGAGTCCAGTAGCACCAACCGTTGAGAGCGCAACGGGTTGCATCTGCCTGTCGCCAACTAAAGTAGTCCACCACCACAGACCGATCTGCTCCTAACCAGACACGACTGTCGAAGTTAGCGATCGCTCCTGCGGCATGGGTGAACGTGGCAGTGGCGATGCTGGCGCTTGTGGACACTACCTTTTCCAAGCTGCGATCAAAGAAGTCCCAATCCGGGCGGAACAGCACAGAAATCTCATCGCTTTCTGTGTAAGCGTAGATGCCTTGCATTTCCTGCAATAGCGCCTGGGCAGTGTGCACCATCAACCCGTGAAACTTTAGGTCAAAGGGTTTTTCAAAGCGGGACTCAGTGAACCGGGAAAAGCCCCGACCATCGACCCGAACCACCACCCATGCTCCCGGCAGCAAGCGCAGGTTGTGGAAGTATTCCAGTTCGCGCATTCGGTTCTCAAAGGCGTTGTTATCCATGCATGACCTCTGGTTCAGTCCATACGTAAATCTCAAAAGTTTCGCGATCGGCTATCTGCACATAGAACAGTTGGTAGAAGCCCTCTCCATAGGATGGACGTACTAGATTTTTAGCAGTTGCGTAGATCCCCACATCCGGTACTCTAGCTTTTCCAGAGCGCTGTTGATTGCGCTCCAGACAGTCGCTTACTCTGGATGCAAAGTAATAACCGATAATTTGGGCATTGTGAGCTTGACCCTGGTGAATCAGGGCTGCCCGCTCAAGGGTAGTAGAGTTGGTGTTGTCAACAACCACTGAACGTCCTGCCTGAAATGCCGCTTCAATAAGTTGCATCTGTCTGCGAGCACGATTTTTATTGTTCCGCATCAGGTCTTTGCTAATGTGTTCGTGGGTGTCCGCAAAGTGGGTGCGGAAGAAGGTGCTTTTTCCGGATGCCTGTAAGCCGATAAAGATGATGAGTTGCATAAGGGGGATAATTCAATGACTACAATCCAAAACCGTTTGTGGACAGTAGACGGATATCATCGGATGATCGAAGCTGGCATTTTGACCACTGAGGACAAAGTTGAACTTCTAGAAGGTCGAATCATCCAAATGAGCGCCCAACGTCCACCTCATGCTGCTACAACCCAGCGAACATCCGACTACCTCAAAGCACGATTAATGGAGCGAGCCTATGTGCGGATGCAGTTACCTATCACCATTACCACCTCGGAGCCAGAACCTGATATCGCCATAGTCCGCATCGATCCAGCTATCTACGGCGAGCATCACCCTACCCCCAACGAAATCTTGCTGCTGATTGAAGTCGCACACACCACCCTTCGACAAGGCTCAGGGACCACACTCGTTACCGATCGTGAAGAAAAAGCCCTTATCTACGCCAGAGCCAATATTGCCGACTACTGGATTTTAGATATCGTTGGTCGCCGAGTCTACATCTTCCGTAACCCTAGCAATGAGGGCTACCAATCCACAACCGTCCTCAATCAAGATGCAGCCATAGAACCGCTAGCCTTCCCAGGAATTAAAATCCCTTTCTCAGAACTGTTTCTCCCCTAACCCCACCAGGAGAGCAAATTACTATCAAAAGTTCACACCAAATGATTTTTAGCAAAAGCAAATTCTATATTTCTCCAGAAGATTATTTAAAAGGTGAACAAGTTAGTCCTATTAAACATGAGTATAGGCGTGGACAGGTCTATGCAATGGTGGGGGCAAAGAAACCTCATATCGTCATTGCTAGCAACTTAGTCACCCTGTTCAACAATTATCTGGATGATACCCCCTGCATTGTTCTCACCTCAGATATCAAAGTCAGACTTGAGAAAGCAAACTGTTATTACTAGGAAAAGTCAGATACCAGGAGTTTGATGAGTCAGCCCTAAAGTAGGTTACGGCAGCACTGCTTTCAACTTTGAATCCACCATTCCTCGATCTTGAATGGCCTCAAAGGCAGCTTCACCCAAAATCTGGTGCGCTGCTGTCGTGGGATGAATGCTGTCCCAGAACAAAAACTGAGCTGGATTGCCACACACACTAGAGCCAGATACACAAGCACTGGTAACATTGGTAAAGCCAAACACTGCCTTTTTAGTGATGGCTTCAAGGTAAAGCGTATTAGCATCCAGAGTCGCAATTTTCAGGTCAGAATGCTGCTGGCTTAATACCTTGAGCGCTCGCCTCAAACCCTGATTATGCGCTTGTGTTAATGCAGTGAGACTTGCAGAATTAGCACTAGTTCGCGTAGCCGGTAGCTGTCCCAAATCTGGCAGATTTGCCACCAGGAGCTTTTTAGCACCCACATTAGCAAGAGATGCGATCGCTCCTGTAAGATTCTCAACCGGAATAGTCGCACTGCTTGCTCCCTGCAAATAATCATTCGCTCCTGCCCAGAGTACATATAGCGCATCTGGATTTGTCCGTTGATGCGCCTGCGTAAACGACTGCACCTGTGTCAGCAAGCCGGGGACAAGACTGCTGCTACTTCCGGTTGTTGCACCCCCATAGGCAAAATTGGTGATTTGGTCAGACGGTAACTTCAGGCGCTCTGTGAGATACTCAACCCAAACCCGACCATTTGAGTAACGCCCCTTATAGTAAGTCTGATTGGGCGGATACATGCCCCCTGTCATCCGAAACACCGTTCCCATATCCGAAAGACTGTCTCCAAACACATAGAGTTCATCGATGGAATCAGAACGAGGAGTTGATAGTGTGAGTGCAACCATAAAAGCTAGAAATGCAAGGACTGCTGCAAAAAATCGTTGTTTCAAGGATCCCAAAATCTTCCAATTAAAAATCTTTCCCAGTCGAGGAAGAGGGAAGCGTGTTTGTTTTTAGCTCTCGCCTCATACGAGATGCATAAAGAAACTGCCCAAGAGACTTAATCCACTGTAACGAATCCTTTCACTGTGCAGGGTGGTAAAACCGTACTTAATAGGTGTAGCGGCTTGCAATCATTGAGTAGCCGTCTTCAAACATAGCAAGTCCTGGCTCAGATTAAATGCGACTGTGAGGTAATGGTCAGTTTTTCCAAGCTAGCCAGAAGGTCATTTCTGTCGTGTCTGGAAGAATATTTCTGTCTCTATCAAGCTCATGCCTGAACTTAACTATTAAATCAAAACTTGGGTAGCGCTCATGAGCAGCATTTTTCCATCGTTCAACATCTGTGAACGTGACAAGAGATTCTGGGGGGACGAAGTTATCTTTTTCGTACCAGTATAGAGTCCTGTAAGGTGCATATGGGTCTACAGGTTTTTTCTTTCTTTTCTTCTTCTTGCTCATTGCTAAAATAGTGTTGTTACTTCCACAGATAAGTTTTATCCGGCTGTTGAGGTTTTGACCATTCAGGCGCGT
>QQTW01002293.1_pt1 | contig 13833 bp, 15 predicted proteins | sample 1904831 | NCBI WGS metagenome assembly QQTW01 (sample SAMN09435610, study PRJNA476489) | Subsurface metagenome, whole genome shotgun sequencing project. | reverse complement strand
ATACTGGCGGTTCGAAGCCTCCATCCAGCACTTGGAGGACCAACGACTGCAACGATAATGGGAGGAGGTTCGGCTGGGAGGCGGTCGACGAGAGGGACATGAAGGCGCTTCTCTTTGACCTGGGTTATCGGTCAGAGAGCGCAGACCATTCGAAAGGCATGGATAAGGTACATCATGGGAGCGAGCTGCCTGTTTTTGTAATTTACCAGGGTTGGCGTATGCAAATGCTTTGGGGTTCTTGTCTGCAGAGGGTTAGTGCGTGGTCCTCAAAGTGCTGGATGGAGGCTTCGAACCGCCAGTATGCTTCTTCTTAACTTTGGGCTTGCGGTGAGGTCGATTAGTTTGGTCCTCCATGCTGGTGCTGTGGAGAGGAAGCGTTTTGGTCGACACCATAGAAAATCCAGAAAGTTTCATCCAATCGAGATATTGAAGTCGGCCATTAACTTGTCCGTGCTTGGCGTCGGGGTTTGCTTTCTTTATGACCGATCAGAGGGGCACGTGGGGGTCCAAGGCGTCACTGTTCGTCATTTTCTTTCAGGCAACAAGTGCAGTCCACAATACAATATACACAACAGCAATCCCCTCAAGATATTCCAATCCCAAAAGCCCATACTACCACAAGTCAAATCAATCAGGATGCCTATCTACAACGTGTGTAACGATCTACGCCTACCCAAGGTTCAACGCTAACAATGTTTACAGATCACGCTCAAAGACGGCGCACCGCCTGAACAGCTTTCCAAGTCCGTCTTCTTACACTAGACCACAACCTTACACTGGCTGACGATAGAAAAAGAGCGAAGGACGATGCCAAGAACCAGGGTGGAGAAGTCAAGCATGAGTTCACTTTGATCAAAGGCTTCACGTACGTTCAGCCCTGCCCATCACGACTTTATCAATAAGCTAATTCTCAACAGCGTCGAGTTTCCCGCCGACAAAGTCACCACCCTCGAAACAAATGAGCATATTCACGTGGAGCAGGATGGGGCGGTGAAAACACAGTAGTGCTGCAGTGACGACCGGTGGAGCGCTCATGCACAATTGGCGTTTGGGAGGGAATCAAGGACAGGGTCTAAAAAGGACGAGACTTTCACGATGGATGTAGCATAGATTACGACATGCCCGAAATGGAAACGGCTTCTTCTTGATTTGAATGAACGATATTAAAATGCTTGTCGAGATCTTGTAATCTCGAGCAAAGACTGGGGGTATCTAAATCCACGGCTCTCCCGTAGCCTCCTTAGAAGATTAGGGCGAGGCCAGCTGGCTAACAAAGGGTTGAAAACGGTCAACGTGAATAGGCGAACTGATGAGTAAAGTGCGGTACAATGGAGGTATGGGATATAGCGTTACACCGCCTGGCCGAGTGGTTTAGCTTCGACGAGCATGGGCTTCTTCTCCGAGTCGTAGCTGATCCGTGGAAAAGGCACGGTATGGTAGGTTGAAACTGAGTTGTCCTTCTTGTGTGGCGATGAATGCGGTGTTGTACAAGTGGTCGCAAGATCCGCGGCGGTAGATGAGCTGTAGATGGTGCTAGAAGCCGTTGATGAACGGTCGCGAAATATGCATTGCTGGTGACCTGTACAGTCATCGTTGGTGTCGTAAGCGGGTTGGACGGATTGACTCCTTAAAGACGTGTGCGACCCCACAGACCGTAGGAGCCATTGAGATACGAGTGAACGGCGAAAGGGCTTGGCAGATGTAGTGGACTCTCTAGGAAGCGAAGCTCGATGGCTGTATTGACTAGAAACGAGAGAAGAGCTGGTCTGGGTACGACCGACGTTTCGAACGCCCAGCAGATCATCGACAGGTGTCGTCTCGTCTCGGTCGAGAATGGGCGATAGGCCTTTTGACGTGCTACCAATAACCGCATGCTTTTCCTCAAGAATAGTGTCGCATTCTGGAAGTTGGCTTTCGATCCGTGATCTTTCCTCAAGATGGGTCCTCAATCGAAGGCTTTGCTCGCTAGCTCTGCGGTAAAGAGTATATACAGGCTCTGGGCCTGGTTTATGCAGCAAAGCGGGCGGGGACTGCGGCAATCGAGCGTCCAGAGCGTCCAGAAAATCTTGCGTGCTCTGCTTTGCAGCCATGCTTGGCCTGCGATGAAGTTGAAACGGTTGTGATTCCACGATTGAATGCATGTCGTTGAAGGTGAATCGACTGTCCATGCTGCAGCGAGTTTGATCCAGGGACACAGTCCGGCTGGGAACAGGTTTTCTGGGAATGCTGAACGATGTAGAAGGCCTTGAAAGCATGGGATCCGATCTTGACTTGACCAGGGCTTGAGCGGGATATGAAAGGCCGCCATTATCCCCTGCCTCTCCCACTTCGAATGTCGGCAGAATTGGCAACTCATTGCCGGGAAGATAGATGCTCAATTGAAGAGGTCGAAAGCTGGGGGTGCGGCCACGTGGGAGCTCGATCCTACGGAAGTCCGAAGGTGCGCCAATGGTAGGACGACCTGTGCTTCTCCTTGTAGCCGAGCTAGCTCGTCTTGATGCTCTAGAGGCAAGGCTTCGACTCTCGGTGATGAATTGGCTTGCTCGGCTTGCACGAGAGGCTGGTCGCACATCGTCGAAACTGAAGACAGGCGCAGGCCGAGGCTGAGGTTGTTCGTAACAAGTCTCGGTGTGTCTGTTAAGAGCTACTCAAATGTCAGTAGAGGCTCTGACACCTGAGGACTGTACTTACTCGGTTGTTCTGACTGGGGCTGATCCTGCAGCGAAGGAAAGCAACAGGCAACGGATGAGACCAGCCATCTCGTATGCAACGTCCCCACAGCAGCACTCAATCTTTCCATCACTACCTACTCATCACGGCAAAAGACCGGGAAAGAGAGATGGGGAAAAGGAAGCCATCATATAAAGACAAGGGGAGAAATGAAACGGCATATCATTTCTGATGTGGAGCCGAAGAAGGAAAGCGGAGGAGAAAGTGCTTCATGACGAGGAGAGGGTCGTGTGGGAGTGTCCCATAGATTGGCCTTGGGCGGTAAGGCAGTGGAGGAGAGTGGTCCACAACGGCCAACGGGAGGGCTTGGCTGCGAGCCCAACGCGACCCGACACGATGAGCAGTAGAGACAACATTGGTGGTTGAAAGTATAGCTTAAGATAGCTCAGATTGAGCTCAGGCCAGTCGGCGACGGTATGCACAACGATTGGCGATGAACGGTTCGTCCTGATGTGGCAGCTGGAAAGGACTCCTCATGCATGATTCGATGCCGCGATCACGACCGCGTTGGAATTGGGCGCTTAGGGAAGTCAGATGAGCCGTTCGTTCCAAGCAACAGGGGAATATCTGCTGCTGTTGTGCAACCTTAATTCTGGGTCTCCGCTTCGGGCCTTGTGTGCTCTAATCATATCCGTCGACCCAGATATCCGACCTGTCTTGTGTTGGGAAATGTTAGAGCCTACGGTAGGGAGAGCTGTATGTTGTGGTCAGGGGAAACTCTTGGCAAACACGGAACGAAACCGTTAAAGACGCGATGGATCTCACGTGACCTTTGTCGGTTTGGGTTGCTGACGTGTCGTGGTCGACAAACAGTCTTATGAATCTTCTACAAGCACATGTATCCATCGGTGCACTCTTGATGGGGCTCGTGGACAACGGCTGCATGCATTGCTAGTGCTGCACCTGGAAAAGGACAATAAGTTAAGCAAACTCTGCGGGGCTCAGGCACCCATGCATGGGCTACAAAACTCATTGATCATCCTTTGATTCCCATCATCTCCAGGACCGGACCGAAAGCCTTCCTCCAGGTTGACACTCCCATCTCCGAAAAACCGGTAGAGATCTCCATCATGTCCTCCTGCTTGAAACCTTCCATCGTCTTGTCTAAATACTCTTTTAGTGGCATTGGCTTCACTGCTTTTTCCTCGCCTCCTTGCGCTTCAATGGTTTTGGCACGATGAGCAGCGTCGAGTCCTGTACCATCCACATACGGCGGTGCTAGCTCGACGATCCTGCAGGTACTGCCAGCCAGCTGAGCTCGAAGATTGACGGCCAAGGAATGGATCGCTGCCTTTGTGGGGCAATATACCGGGTACAGAGGAACGGGAATAAATCCCAGGCCTGAGCTGACAAGCACAAAGGTCGTTGGGCGTTGGAGAGATAGAAGGCGAGGTATCATCAGCTGAGCCAGCACCATTGGGGCAGTTACGTTGATGGTGACTTCGGATTGGATTGTTGCAGGTGAAGATGATTTTGGGTCTTTGAAGTCGAAGCTGGACTGGATGCCCGCCATGGCGATAACGGTGTCGATTTTCGGGTGGCCGGCAAAGAGCCTCTCGACGGATTCTGGCAGTTTGGCAATGTCTTCAGTGTCCATCTATTCCGAACAAACGGGTCAGACGTGAAACCTCTTATCGTGGCTGTGGTGGATGTCAAACTCACTTGCTGCGCGGAGAGACCTGGCATTTCCTGCACCAGGCTATCGAGACGATCCTGGCGCCGACCAGTGATGATCACCTTTTTGCCCTCGGCATTGAATCGACGTGCAAGACCTTCACCTAAGCCTGAGGTTGCGCCAATAATGAGGATGGTCTCGAATTTGTCAGACATGTTTAATGCGATAATACTGACGGAGCATCAAGGTATGTGCTACCGTCATTTCTACTTATATATCCCTAATGTCCTTCCCTTCGGAGCTCGGGCTCGGACATAAAGCATGTTGGAGACACAGGAATTCATCATGCCTGCAGATTCTGCATTAGTCTGGTTCGACTGTGCGATGTCTGTCATTACGTTGTTCTCCCATACCGATTGTAAAGGCTGAGCGGCAGATAATGTTGGTCTCGACAACGTTGGCCCGTCATGGCCAATGGTGCGGTCGAAGCCAACGCCGACTCTAACTATATTATACAGTCAGCTTCCAGGGTTGCTCCCACGCCATCGACCCTGACGGTATCAGGCACACCATGCCTTGTGGTCATACCGAGTCTCTCGGAAGCTCTCGTTCTACGATATTGCTCCCGGCGCAAGCTCTATGATGAGAGATGTCCTGTTGCGAAGGGGTCAAGCCCGGAACGAACTTCGTCTTCCACCAGATAGGATTCTTTCCATCCCTTGGGCGTGAGGTGGGTCGTTTTCCGCAACAAGCTGCAAAGATCAGCCTTAATGAAAGAAAGATATGTCGCTAAACCCTTTATTGTTTTCGATCCCTAAAAGATGCACGATACTCGAGTCGGTTTCTTGTCGTTCTTCCCTTCCGAAACGCTCACAAACATTTACTATATATATTGAGTTGATTTCTTATACCCTCAGGCTGTTATATCATCTCTTAGCGTGCGGATAGCGCTTGTCACCAACTGTCTCGAGACACAACTGAATACACACGGTTGTGGCGCTTATCGCATCTCCGCCAGAATGTTCCGAGACATCTGACAGGTACTAACATAGGGGTCCTATATGTACCCTTGCTGTCGCCCTTTTGGCCTCATCAATCTTGTCGCTGCTACTTTCTCTTCACAACAACATGCGGCACGCTGCCCAACGATTTTGGCTGACCTTGTCAACCCTTACCATTTTTCTGACTTCCTTCAGTCATGCTCTTCCGCATGCATCTCCCGTTCGGCAGCCATTCATCGGGAAATCTACCAAACGCAGCTTCCTCGCTCGTCGAGACGATGACGCGTTCCTGGGAGAAGACTGGGCGGTCGCCAGAATGGAGAACAACGCAGCATACGTGCCTCACGAACAGGCCGCCGTCGACTTGACCGATTTCTACTTAAGCCTTCTCCCGTTATCGGAAACTATCATAACACAACCCACCCACTGGCTCATCCATCGGCTTGGAAGGGTGGTGATAATCTTCCATTGCGATGGGATGACGATTTCCTGGGACATCGTCATGCGATTCGCTGAACGCATGTTGGAGTTCACGAGGCGTGGCTACACGAGCTCCTACCTAATGCAATTCCGACATGACAGTCTTGGCTATCTCCTCACCGTCACAATGAGCGTTATGGATCACGAACCCGAGGATACCGGGAACTGTATGCTGCAAAACAATGGACAGATCAATGAGTCGGGTACGCAACATCATCCGGTGTGCATGTGGCCACCTAGTTTTCCAGACCCGGGGCAAGGGAATGGGCCTGGCTCTTAGGCAGTCTCTAGAGCTGTAGGAAGTCCTATGATACTGTCCTCTGAGGATGATTAGATCCGAGTCGATTCTTGTAAGGTAGGCATTGAGGTTGAAGCGGAAAACCAAGGTGGCGTAGCGTTTATATACTGTGAGGCTGAGTCGATTGTTGATCTGAAATGCGCCCTCAACACAGCCCACAATCTCTTTGTCTCCAACATCGTCCTTTATTCTCACGAATCTTTTTCTTTCAGAAAAGACTGTTGGGCTCAGGGTCAAATCTGATGACGCAACAACTCTAGCGCTGTTTCTTATTTTCTTGTCGAAATTTCGTCAACAGTAAAACCTCATCAGCAAAGTTCATCGAAAGGTATAAAATTTCAGGTGTCTCACCATGCTCTCTTGATATTTTCTTCTCTCAAACAACCACTCTCATACAACCACTTTCAAACAACCTCTCTCATACAACCAACCCTCTCTCACACAACCACTCTCATCCAACCTTCACAGCTCCAACAAATCCCAACACCCCAAAATCTCACATCTTCCTCAAGACCCACTCGACAACAACCACTTCCATGAACATGTCCACCTCACCATCTTCTTCTTCTCCACCACCAACTCGCATCGGCCTCTTCTGCGGCTCCAAGGCCGGCGCCTCCCCTGCACACCTTCTTGCCGCCCGCGCTCTCGCCGAGTCCATGCACACACTCTCTATCCACCTCGTCTACGGCGGGGGCACCACAGGCCTAATGGGCGAAGTCGCTCGCACGTTGGTGAAACTAAGTGGCAAGGATAGTGTCATAGGTGTGATCCCCTCCACTTTGCTGGGTGTCGAACGACCGGGTGAAAACCCACCGGAGAAGAAGAATAACGAGAAGCACTCGTTACCGAGAAACTGGGCTCGGAGAATGGGATTGGGCAGTACTGCTGCTGCTAGTGCAGGAAAGTCAGCCGAACCACCAAACAAAGCCGAAACCTCCAAACTCCTCTTAGACTCAGAATTCGGGCACGTAACAATCGTCTCCGACCTCCAACTCCGCAAAAAGAAAATGATGGAACTCGTCCGCGACGGCGGTCCGGGCAGTGGCTTCGTAGCATTAAGTGGCGGGATCGGGACAATCGATGAGCTCTTCGAAGTGATAAGTTGGGGTGGGCATGGGGCGCATGCACGAGGAGTCTGCGTGCTCAACGTCGAAGGTTTTTGGGATGGGATTATAGAATGGATAAAGAAAGGTATGGAAGAGGATTTCGTGAGGGAGAAGGCGGTGGGGAGACCTATTTTGGGGGATGTGAAGCAGGCGGAGGATGTTGTGGGGTGGTTGAGGGGGTATGATGAGGTGAGGATGAGGGAGAGGGAGGAAAAGAAGGTGAGAGGGTAGGTAGATTGCCTGTTCGCTGGTGTGACGGCATGTTTTCTCCGAATGATCACGAGATGGGATTTGAAGCAACCTTCTAAAATGTCCGTGTAGAAAATTTTCGTGTTAGACTCTTTGTGCATTGCTCTCTTGTTATAAATGTGATTCAGCTGTGAGATAACCGTAGTGTTTTCATCTCAGAGGTACAAACGATCTTGTACAAAAGCTCTGAAGCCTTTCCCATACTTCGAACCCAGCCAAATTTCCTATTTTCCGACAATCACTGACATAAACCACTCATATCTCACAGCCACCGATCATCAGATCAATTCACCACAACCCTAATCCCCTTGCTGTCCAACCTCGGACTCGTATTCACAAAATCATGGACCGTCTCCACATCGTCAATGCCCGTCTCAAACAAGGACCACTCAAACCTCCCCGGCGCCCACACCGCCGCGAGCCCCAGATATAACTCGGCATACGCCATATTCAGCCCCGCGCACTGTCTCGTTCCCCTCGTAAAGGGAATCAAATATCTCCTCAGGCTTGGATTGTCGATGAACCGCTCGGGTTTGAAGGTGCGGGGTTCAGGGAAGATAGAAGGGTTATCATGGATGAGCACCGAGGTCATGGAAACCGGCGTCATGGTCGGAATGGCGTATTCACCGTATTTGAGGACGGTATCGGGGAAGACCCGTTGCATGCGGTGGGAGGTGCCGTAGCCAATCCGGAGGCCTTCGGTGATGCACGCGCTTAGGTATGGGAGCTGTTCGAGTTGCGACCATTTCGGCGTGGGATTTTCGTTCATGAGGGAGCCTAGTTCGGCTTGAAGTTTCTGCTGCACAGAGGGGTTGTCGATGATGTGAAAGTGCAGGAGCGAGAGGATGTGGCCTGTCGTGACGGTGCCGGCGCCAATGATGGTTTGGGCCTCGTCTTGGAGGTAGTCGGTTTCTTTGATGTGGGGATGGACATCGGGGTTGGTGAGAACGTCGTAGAATATGTTGGTCTGGCCGATAGGTTTGCGGCCTGGAACCTGTCAGTGCTAGGTCATATGCTGGGCCAGACATTCAAAAATCAACAAAGGGAATGCAGTCAGATATTACTCGAATGGGGGCGTTCCGGTATAAGCAACGAAAGAGATAGTGATGCGTACCTTCGGCAAGATTCTTTTTAGCTTCGATGACGTTTTTGCGAAAGCCCTGAGAATCTCAACTAAGCCTGCGGTTGCCTGGACACATTTCTGGGTGGTCTACCTTTTGAAAGTTCATAAGGGGAATCATATTCGGCGTGGTAAGCTTGACCATCCACTCTGGCATGGCTTTCATCATAGGCAACATGAAGCCAAATTGCTTCAGTATATGGCTGTTCTTGGAGACATCCATCAAGACCTCATGCCAATGGGGTGAGAAGTCTGGATCTTCCAAGAAGTTGTATGACTCTGCAAAAGCGTACTGGCCAATGACGTCACCGGTCAAGCAGCCAAACAGATTGAAGCAATTGATGACTTTGCCCGTGCCCTTCATTTCGCGAAGACGCCTGACCATGGTATCGACGACGGACTGAATACCAGGCTCGAGTCGCTGCAAGGAAGCTTTGGACAAGTAATGGGCGAAAGCGTTGCGGCGGATACGGTGTAGATCATGGTCGCGGGTGACTAAGAATGCATGCTCCAAGCCAAACATCCTTTGTGACCAGGGATACTTTTCCGTTCTGACTGCCGAGCCGGGGTAGACCTGGTCGATGTATTCGGGATCGGAAATGTGGACTTCGTAGGGGCTTATCCGCACAATGGGTCCTGCCAAAGGTCAGTACAGCACATACACGTAGAATGGTGTTTGCTCGAGGATATCTTCAAGACCATATTGCCAGAAACAGTGCGGGGAGGAGCGAGAGCTGGTGCAGAACGTGAGAGATGTCAATACATACCGTACTTCTGATGCATCCTTCCAATCTCCCAAGTATACTTCCCTTTCAAAACAACATCATAATAGAACTCATACCATAGCGTAGCCGCAGCCAGCTTGGGGCCCGGAATATGTGACAGACGGTCGAAAAAGGCTCGATAGACATACAAGGCCACAATATAGACGATGAACAGTCCAGCAGCGACTGCGAACTTGGCCAGAGAAGGACTGAAGAAACCCATGGTTGCCGTGCGAAACTGCGAAGTGAAAGTAACAGGTAGAAGTACAGTACGGAACAAGTTGCTTTTAAGGAAGGGACGGATATTCCTTGCTTTTAAGTAGTGTTAATGACATTGATTTAGACAGCTAGAGGTCGATTGGAGTGGGGGTGTTTGGACGGGTATGTGAGGTGCTGTTGGCGCCTTCTGTACTAACTAATGCACATGCACGCCCGATCTATCACTTGGCGTTGGCGGGGAACAACTCCCATTTTTGGGTGGTGGGAAGAGGAGCAGCCTATGGTAGGAGATATAATCAATCGAAGAAGAAAAGAGCGTGAGCCTTCTGAGTAAAATCGTCACTCAATTCAAGCTTCTCGAAACATCACAAACACGACATCAGACTCAAAGCTCCACCTCATCCTGTCCACCATCCCGCACGCTTGTCAGTCGATATTTCGATGGTAGGGCAAGCGTGAACACTTACGCAAGATACTGGCCACGAGGGTCAGCACCCATGCGATCAGCGCCACTAGCAGTATGGTGGCAAGGGCGATCTGCCGCTTGTTGGTGCCAGACCTCCATCGTGGGCTGATTACCACGATGGCACAGGCCAGACGCGTGTTGGCCGAGTAGAAGACGATGAGGACGGGGGGGAGCTGCTAAGCCGTTCTATGAAATCTAGAAAGGGATGTTATGGTAGGCATAGCAGCGGTAGATAATAGATATATACTAAGATAGAGCATCCACTTAAGGAATCCAAGGCAAGAAGTGGCACTTGCAATTCCAATACAGACATCCCAGACCCTTTTACTCTATCAAGAGACCATGCATGACTGTGTAAGAGTACAGTATCATACGACAAAGCTGTGGGTACCTCGAGACTGGGATGTTGTATGAGAGAAGAAAGGAAGGAAGGAGGCAGCAGTGAGACGAAGCAGGAGATAAGGAGGAATGAAATAGAAGGTGAGAAGATGGACACGACCCTCGGACGAATATCGAAACCATAGCTCTGAGTGTTAGCTGGACTGGGCAGAGAAGCATGCTGTGAAGATACCAAATTCGGGTCCCGGAGCAAGCTGAGCACTGTGCGTGTTGTTCAATCATAGGCCGTAATACTTCTGAACAGGAAGAATAGACAACTCAGCTGGAGGACGTTGGGGTACAACGAGAAATGGTCAAGGCCCCGCGCATCCGATATAAGAGCTCGTTGGCCTTCCTTAAGAGCAACGTAGATCGTCATGTCGGTTCCGATATCAGATAGTAGTGTTCATCCCTGTCGGTGATACTACCTATATCCACTTGATACCTCAATTCTCGATACTTCGACGCCACGAATATTACAAGAAGTGAAAACACAGATCCACAAGTACTGTAGGTTGAGTGTAATGTACACTCGGCTAGTATCAAAGTAGACTAGAGCGAGTTAGTTAAGATTGGCTCCTTTTCGTTGCTGTGAGCTTCTTCCGACCTTCCGACCTTCCACCACGAGAAAAGCCTTTTCACCAACCCGTCCAACTATCCACGATCCATCAATTGTCATCCCTTCGCTTCTCAATTGATCACACACTACCATCTCCATGTCTTCAACACGTCTTTTGGCTCCCAAAGCCACCTCCATGCTCGGCTCCACCTCCGTCAGAGCCGCTGCCCGACCGGCCCTCCGTAGCAACCTGCAGCTACAAATGATCACCGCTCAGCGTGGAATTTCCGGTATGCTATATCCATTGACTTCTTACCTATGTCTGGTCGCGCCGTGCTGACTCCATATCCGCCTTTTCAGGCGTCGGACGAGCTCTCCAAAACAACAACGCCGCCAAGTCGCCTTTCCAAGCCACCAAGCGTCAACAGATCCTGAAGACTGCCGCCGTTGGTCCTCTCTCCCGTCAGGCTTTCCGTCCATACTCGTCCGAGCTCGCCAACGCTCTCGTCGAAGCCGGTCAACAAGTTGGTACCGGTCTTGCAACCATTGGTCTGGCTGGTGCCGGTGCGGGTATCGGTACCGTTTTCGGGTCTTTGATCACCGGTGTCGCCCGGAACCCAAGTTTGAGGGGACAGCTGTTCTCATATGCCATTTTGGGTTTTGCTTTCGCCGAAGCTACCGGCCTGTTCGCGCTCATGGTTGCCTTCATGATTCGCTTCACTTAGACGAATACAAGCTCATCGCGTCGAAGAAGATGGAACAGTGTTGCAAAGAGGAAAACATGTAGTTTAGCCTATGTTTCATAGAGGTCAAGGTGGTAGGGGAACAGCTAGGCAAGAATCCAAAGGTGTTCATTTATTTTGCCTGGGTGCGCTTGTACTGTCGAGGCAGCACAAATCTTCCGGATTCAATCGTCTTGTTTCTCTCAGCTATTGATAACAACAGGGAGCACTGTCTGGAATTACATTCAGGCTACACAGTGAGGAGTCCGAACTCCTGGAAGGGCCGGCTATCAAATGGACAAATACGCCACAGCAGGTGAGAGGAAACTCGTTGATGCATACCTTGGACTGACGAGCAAGAGTGCCAATCCGGCCCCTACAAAATCCAGCTTGTCAACGAAGGCTCCGATACGAATTCTTGCCGAAGACGAGACCCGCAAATCACGCATATAAAGATGGGAGAGATTGAGCATGAATTCAATATCATGGGCGCATACATTTCATATGAAGTCTGGTCATCTAGAATTGAGAGCTAAGACCAGGTTGGTGCGTCGCTAGGAAGGCCAACAATGTGCTCCCGCCAGGCATTGGCTACTGAGGGTGTCTAGGATGACTGCATGCGCAGAGACGCGGCTGTTCCGATTATGTGCATGAGTGAGTTCCTCGGTATTCGCTTGACCACGCCAACTGTTCCTGATCAACTCTGCTCAATCTGAAGCTCATGATCTGAAGGCTGATATGGTACGTATGTGCTTGGTAACGAGGATGTACTATGTGTCTACTATACATATGTAACGTTCACTAACGTACGCACTACTAACGATTTCGCATCTCCGTCTTCCTTCATGACAATGTCCCCTCCAACAAATATGCTACGATTATGATCCCTCGGGTCCGAGGGCTATCGCGTTTCCTTTTTGGGGGAAAGGCCAAGTAATAGCGGGTCTCCCTGTCAGCTAACACCTCCAGATCTCTTACCCAGTCATACATCTCGGGTTGACCATCATGGGTCGAGTTGCAGCTTGGGAGTCACAGGAGTCGACGCTCTCAGTCCCTTTGACTATTATCCATGCTCGTACGTAGTCCTCCATTGGTATCTAACGTCCGTTTCGTCGTTCCCTCTGCTTCTTCTTTGATCCGAAAATTCCGAAAGTTAACGCCAGCCCTGAATTCCTCTACGCCATGACCGCTGAGAGTTTGCCGTATGGAAACAAACTCTTTCAACATGAAAGATGTTCGGCGAGCTAGTAGGGAAGGTTGAATGGAGACGTCTACGCAAGTACTAGTTGAATGAAGAGAGGTACGAGGAAAACAAACAGACTTTAAAGATGGAAAAGCTCGAAAGAGCCTTATGCGGCCTCTGGACGTTGACGACTAAGGTCACATGCGGTCTAAGATCCTCAACAACATGGCGCCGGAAGCCGAAGCCGAACCGGAACAGAAGTTGGAAGAGTTTTGCAAACTCTCTTAGATGGAGGATGCCCTTTTTTGAAGCCGAAAAAGCATGGAGCAGCTTTGCTAGGAAGGTGTGAAGCGGTTACCAGGTATTTACGAACTCTAAGGTACCTTCGAGCTTGAGGAATAACTGATATAGTTCATCAAAGGCCGCCGGGCTGATGAGCGAGATAAACTGAAATGGTACAACACAGTCGGCGCCATTAAGATGCTATCCATCACTCGGCTTTTCACCAAGGTTCCTATATCCCCTGAATAACTACAGGCTCATCATAAGATCCGTCGTTGCCCACTTGGAAGGTCAAGTAGGCTACGACGGACTAACACCTTCCCTAGCATAATAATCGACTATCACTCAGATGGCCATTTTCTTCTCTCTCTCTCTCTCTCTCTCTGTCTGTGCCCTTTATCGTGACTCCCACATGAAAGCACAAAACAACTCAAAACTCATCACCTTCCAACAAAGAAAACGTTGCTGCCATCAGACGGAAAGGGACCGGGCTTATCGCCAGATTGCCGCATAACACAAATTAGTATCGGATCTGTATTCAACGCTAAAAGATACGATCAAATAAGTAATATTCGATCGAACAACATCTGAGTGATAGTCGATTATTATGCTAGGGAAGGTGTTAGTCCGTCGTAGCCTACTTGACCTTCCAAGTGGG
>QQTW01002292.1_pt1 | contig 13836 bp, 12 predicted proteins | sample 1904831 | NCBI WGS metagenome assembly QQTW01 (sample SAMN09435610, study PRJNA476489) | Subsurface metagenome, whole genome shotgun sequencing project. | reverse complement strand
GATCTCCTTCTTCCGCTTCATGCTCGTCGGCCTTCCCCTGACGGTGATCGCGATAGCCATCAGCACGGCCTACGTCCTGCTGTTCCTCGTATAGGCTTCGGACCGCTACAGGTAGTACCTGAGCAGCACGTAGCCGGTGGCTATCACGAGGGAGATCAGGGTCACCGGGATACCGTAGATCATGAACTTGACGAAGGTTATCCGCTGTCCGGCCCGCTCCGACATCCCGGCTGCCACGACGTTCGCGGAGGCACCGATGAGCGTCGCGTTCCCGCCGAAGTCCGCGCCGAGGGCCAGAGACCACCACAGCGGGCGTAGCTGGGCCTCCGTGAGGTTCTCGCTCTGGCCGAGCTCCTGGAGGACCGGGATCATGGTCGCCGTGAACGGGATGTTGTCTATGACCGCCGAAGCCAGGGCGCTCCCCCAGATGATGACGACCGCGGTGACGGCGCTCGTCGCGTCGAAGGCTGTAAGAAGCCCGGCTATCCTGCCCACGACGCCCGTCGCCTCAAGGCCCCCGACGAGCACGAACAGCCCCACGAAGAAGAACAGGGTGGGCCATTCGACCTCGCGCAACACCTCCTCGACGTCGGAGCGCGCGTAGAGCAGGAGCACGGCGGCGCCGAAGAGAGCGATGGTCGCCGCCTCCAGGTGCAGCGCGCCGTGCAGGAAGAACGCGAGGATCACGACCCCGAGCACGATGAGGCACTTCCTGAGCAGCACGGGGTCCCGGATGGCGCCGCGGGCGTCGAGGCCCATGATCGTCTCCTCGGCGGTATCGCTCGCTTTCAACTCCCGCCTGAACACTAGGTAGAGGTAGGCGAGAACGAAGGGCAGGGTCAGGATCACGACCGGGGCGAGGTTGACGACGAAGTCGGCGAAGGAGAGCCCGGCGGCGCTCCCTATGAGGATGTTCGGCGGGTCGCCGATAAGGGTCGCGGCCCCACCGATGTTCGAGGCCAGAACTTGCGTAAGCAGGAAAGGTAGCGGCGAGACGCCCAGGGCGTCGGCGATGAGGAACGTCACCGGGACCATCAGGATGATCGTCGTCACGTTGTCCAGAAAGGCCGAGAGGACCGCCGTGACGATGCCCAGAAGGATGAGGATGCGCCCCGGCCTCGCTTTCCCCCAGCGAGCACTCTTTATGGCGAGGTACTCGAAGAGGCCGGTCTTGTCCAGAACCGAGACTATAACCATCATCCCGGCGAGCAGCCCTATGGTGTTCCAGTCGATAAACTCCGTTGCGGCCTCGCTCTGCTCCACGATCCCGAACGAGATGACGACCGCCGCTCCCAGAAGTGCTGCGACTGTACGGTTGATGACCTCGGTGCCGACGATCACCAGTACCACGACGAACAGCGCTACGGCGAAGATCGCCTCCACACGGACCACTCCCTCCACGCCCACGAAAGCCCTCGAAGATATAATTCTATCCGTTCACCGGAGGAGGTTCGTGTGGGTACGGAAGATGCGCCCGGCCGGGGTAGGAAAAGGGACCTGAGGTTAAGGAAGATCATGCAACCGGCGGTGACCATCGCCCCCGACGCGACCGAACGGGAAGCCCTCGAAGTTCTGCTGAAGAACAACATCCCCGGTGTTCCGGTCGTCGAGAGCGACGGGACCCTCGCCGGTTTCGTGACCGACGGCCACCTTCTGGCCTCCGCGCTCCCGAAGTACTTCTCGACGATGGAGGATGTTTCTTTTATCAGCGAGGGTGGGGACTCGTGGGTGCACTACTTTACCGAATCGGCCGACCGACCCGTGAGGGAGGTCATGACGCGGGAGGTCTCTCAGCTCGACGTCGGCAAGAGCGAGGTCGTCGCCGCGCACAAGATGGTCCACGACGGCGTCTCGTCGGTAGTCGTCACCGAGGACGGCCGGGTGGTCGGAATCGTTAACCGTCTCGACCTCTATGCAGCCATCCTGGGTCTCGACGAGGGCTAGGGGCAAGCGAAAGGGGCCGATGCCCGAAAGCATCGGCCCCTCAATCACCCCGAAAGGCTTAATTTTCTGTGGCTAGAGCCGCGCGGCGATCTCGGCGATGTCCTCGGCGTTGACGCCGGGGGCGAACAGCGGCGGGGCCGGGTTGAGGTCGGGGACCGCGCCGCCCTCGGGCGGGCCGTCCTGAACCTCGCGCGGCTCGCCGGTATCGACCTGCATGCCGTTCCAGATCTGCCCGATCTCCTTGTAGTCGTCCGGGCTGAACCTGTACAGGATGCGGTGGAAGCCCTTGTCCATGTACTTCTTGGCGTCCGGGAAGTTCTCGCTGCGGATCTCCGGCACCGGCAACAGCTTGGTTATGTCCACGCCGGAGAGGTCGCTGAGCGCCTTGGCGTAGGCCTCCTGGTGCACCCCGCCGCGAACGATGAGGTAGCCGATCATCTCGCGCGCCACCGGGTTCTGGGTCGCCTCGTAGACCCGGATCTTACCCATCCGCGCCCCGGACTCCAGGAAGAAGTTGTGCAACAGGTCCAGCTTGAGGTTGCCTGAGTTGAAGACGTTCTCGCCGGTCCACGCCTTACCCGCAGCCCCGCCCGGGATGGCACCGAGACCGAAGTTGAGGAAGTGGTCGGGGTTGCCGGTCATACCGCTGAAGTTCAGGGGCGGCGTGACGCCGTCGGTAGAAGCCTCCGTCTGGTCGAGCAGGAGGTTGACCGTGTTGGCGACGAGCTCGATGTGTCCCAGCTCCTCGGCTGCGATGTTGGCGATCAGATCGTAGTACGGCCGGACCTTGCTCTTGCCGCGCATGTTGAACGACTGGTACGTGTAGTTCATCAGCGTCGACATCTCGCCGAACTTACCGCCCAGAAGCTCCTGAACGATGCCGGCCGAAGCCGGGTCCGCCTGCGCGGGCCTGGGAAGCTCTATCTGCAACTTGTCTATGCGTAGAAACATGAATCCCTTTCTGCTAGCTCTGCACCCTCTACTACCGGAGCCGCAACCCGGATGGAGCCACGCGATAGATCATCCCGTGACGTAGACCTCCGTGTGCCATCCGTCTGCCGATACTCGCGAAACTGAGCTTACCCCTCTATGATGGTTTGTCAAACAGGCAAAACGGGCTATTTTATACGCCCTATATTTGCCAAGGAGGCATATATTGTTGCCAAGGCACAGTGCTCGTACCATCGCTCCTCTGGCGGTAGACTGTGGAGATGGATGGTGAGTTGAAAGATGGTCTGGGCATGGAGCTCGGGATGGTCGGGTCCCGGCTCAGGAGCATGCGCCGGGAGCGCGGCTGGCGGCTGGAGGACCTTGCGGAGCGGACCGGGCTCTCGAAGGCGTATCTGTCGAGGCTTGAGAGCGGGGAGCGGCAGCCGTCGCTGACAGCGTTGTTCGGGGTGGCCCGGGCGTACGGGATCTCCTTCTCGGCGCTCTTCGAGCCGGAGCCTGAGGAGCCGAGTTCCGTCGTCGTGCGGGCGGACGACAGCCCGATACAGCGGGGCAACGGGCTGCTCTACTCCAAGCTCTCCCACGGCAACATGACCTTCAACCTCAGGCCGCTGAGGATCGTGGTACCGGCGGAGCGGGCGGGGGAGACGCTCTACCAGCACGAGGGGGAGCAGTGGTTGTATGTCCTCTCCGGCCGGCTCTGCCTGGAGATCTCGGAAGAGGAGATAGTGCTTCGTCCCGGCGACGCGGCCCACTTCGACGCCGACTACCCGCACAAGCTCAGGGCGCTCGACGAGCGGGACGCCGAGGTCATACTGGTCGCCTGCGCCGTCCCGTATCTGCTTCTCAAGAGTTACCTGTAGCGAGTTCCCGCTGGCCGTACAATTCCGGGAGCGTCAAACGGAGCCGGGAGGTCAACCTTGATCATCGACCCGTCGAAGCTGGACCCGAACAGCGTCTACAAGCTGCTCATAGGCTCGGTGGTGCCCCGCCCGATCGCCTGGGCCTCGACCGTGAGCCCCGAGGGGGTATCGAACCTCGCCCCCTACAGCTTCTTCACCGTCGCCTCCCGCAACCCCCCGACGCTGTGCATCAGCGTCGGCGAGCGCGTCAGCGGTGAGCCCTTCCCGAAGGATACCCTGCGCAACATCGAGGAGACGGGCGAGTTCGTGATCAACGTCGTCTCTCTACCGCTCTCGGACGCGATGCACGAGTCTTCGAAGGAGCACCCGCCCGGGGCCGACGAGTTCGAGGTGGCGGGCCTCACCGCCGCGCCGTGCGAGGTGGTGAAGGCTCCCAGGGTCTTCGAAGCCAGCGTAAGCATGGAGTGCGTCCTGCACCAGATCATCGCCATCGGTACGGATAGCCTCGTCCTCGGAAGGATGGTCCGCTTCCACATCCGGGACGATCTCTACGGCGGGACCGGACGCATAGACGTCTCCGGTCTGGACCCCCTGGGACGCCTCGCCGGCAACTACACGAAGGTCGAGACTATCTTCGAGCTGCCGGGAGGGGATGCTTAGCAAGACGGTCGATGCTCCCGTCGCGGTGAGTAGCTATCGCGATGCCCGGGTATGCCCCGGGAGAACGAACACAACGTACAGATGGGAGCCATGATGTCAGAGAAGAACGTAGACAAGGTGAATGAGCAGGGTGCGCCACAGGGTGAGATGGGGCAGAGGTACCTGGCCTCCGGGGAGTCGGTCTCGATGCGCCTCTGGGAGAATGAGCAGCCCGGTGAACCGAAGCCCGAGGCCGCGCGCGAGTACGAGACGGTCGGGTATGTCATCTCGGGGAGGGCGGAGCTGCGTCTGGAGGGCGAGACCACCGCTCTGGCCCCCGGCGACTCCTGGACGGTGCCGAAGGGTGCATCCCACACCTACAACATCCTCGAACCCTTCACCGCCGTCGAGGCTACAAGCCCCCCGGCCGAGGCTGGCCGGCGCGACGAGCCGTAGGGGACAGCTTCAGGAGAACCACCACCCACGAGAGCATGCAAGGGACGGTAGCCAATGCCAGCGGGAGGCCGGGAATATCACTGATCTCCCGCTGGTATCTCTTCGAGGAGATCTTCCTTACTGGAGGAGGCCGCCCACCGCGTTCTTGACCCGCTGCCACAGCGAGGCCTCCTCGTAGCCCTGACGGGTCACGAGCGGGCTACGGCCCAAGCTCTGTCCTTCGACGAGCACCTCGACCTCGCCGAGCTCCTGGCCGGGGCGGGCCGAGGGGGGCGGCTCGGAGGTCGTTACCCTGCGCTCGACCTCGGAGGCCGCGTTTACGGGGCCGAAGACGTCTTCGGTGGCGACGAGGCCCACCCTCTCGTCCCGGCGATAGGGTAGGGGCAGGTTCTCGTACAGTTCGTCCCGGACGACGAGTGCCTCGCGGTCGTAGCCGCCGAAGGCGTACTCCAGGATCGACTCGGCGTCCTCGAACCGGTCGCCGGGGGTTCCGTCCTCGGCCGCGGCGTCGAGCACCACCGCGATGTACGACTCGCCGTCGCTCTCGGCCGAGGCGGCGAGGGAGGGGCCGGCCTCCGGGGAGGTGCCGGTCTTTATGCCGGTTGCGGGCTCGTAGGAGTTCAGGAGGGTGTTGGTGGTGAAGATCTCGATCTCCCGGCTGTTCGTGTTGATGGTGGCCTCTGTCTGGCCCACGATCTCGGCGAATTCCGGGTACGCCATCGCTTCGCGGGAGATCTCGGCCATGTCCCGCGCGCTAGCCCGGTTATCGGGCGAGTCGAGCCCGGCTGGGCTCTCGAAGTTGGTCTCTTCTAGCCCGAGCGCCGCTGCCTCCTCGTTCATCCGGGCGACGAACGCCTCCGTGCTCCCGTCCCCCAGGTGCTCGGCCAGAGCGTAGACGGCGTCCGTACCGGAGGGGATGAGGCTAGCCACCAGAAGGTCCCTGAGCGTCATCGTCTCGCCGGAGATGAGCCCCACGTTGCTGTACACGAGCCCGACGTAGGATTCGGCGTCCTCTGAGATGACCACCTCGTCGTCGAAGCTCGCCTCGCCAGCCTCGACCTCCCGCAGCGCCACGAGCGCGGACATGACCTTCGTCAGCGACGCCAACGGCAACCCCTCGTCCGGGTTCTCCCCGCCCAGGAAGAGACCCGTCTCCGCATCTACCAGCGCCCAGGACCCGGCCTCTATCTCGGGGGGCGCAAGGACCGCCGGGGCTGCCTCCTCCGGCGCCGCTTCCTCCTGTGCAACGGCCCCTACCGGAGGTAGCGAGAAGACGAGCGACAGCAACAGAATTAGTGCCACGGATCTCCATGCTGGCCTCGCAAGATCAGTTCTCTGCCGCACGCGTTCTTCCTCTCGAAAGGTGATGAGAATTCGTCTTCTCGGGTTATGTTATCTCGGGAAGAGGAAAAGTTACCAGAGGTTACGAGGATCCGGGTCCCGGGGACAGGAGGCTGCTGTGAGGTATGGATTTATCATTACCAGCGGAGACCCGCGCACCGTCGCGCAGCTTGCCGGGGAGGCTGAGGAGGCCGGGTGGGACGGGGTCTTCTACTGGGACGCCATCTGCGTGGGTAACGGGATGGAGATCCACGATCCCTGGGTGGTCATGGCCGCGATGGCAGTGCAGACGGAACGCGTCCTTCTCGGCGCCATGCTCACGCCCCCCGCCCGCCGCCGCCCGTGGAAGCTCGCCCGCGAGGCTGTGAGCCTCGACCACCTCTCACGCGGCCGTCTCGTCCTCCCGGTCGGCCTCGGCGCCCTCGACGACGGCGGCTTCGGAGGGGTCGGGGAGCCGACCGAACGGAAGGTCCGGGCGGAGAAGCTGGACGAGAGCCTGGAGATACTGACCGGGCTGTGGAGCGGGGAGCCTTTCTCCTTTAGAGGGGAGCATTACACGCTCGGCGAGATGACCTTCCGGCCTCCTCCGGTACAGAGGCCACGCGTCCCGATCTGGCCCGTCGGTGCGTGGCCGAGCCGGAAGTCCATGAACCGTGCGCTTCGCTACGACGGGCTGCTCGCGGCCAGGGTGGGTGGGGGCGCGGGAGCGCCGGAGGACGTTCGGGCGATGAGGAGCTACGCCGAGGAGAATCGTCCGAAAGGCACGCCTTTCGACATCGTGTGCGAGGGGGAGACGCCGGGGGATGACCCGGAACGCGCGGCCTCCCTCGTGCGTCCCTTCGCGGAGGCCGGGGCGACGTGGTGGATCGAGGCCCCCTGGTCGCCCCCCAACGAGCCCGAAAACCTCAGACGCCGCATCGCCGAAGGACCGCCCCGCGTCGCATGAGCGGTGGATTGGAGTCGAACCGAGCCGTGTCGGTACTGAAGGTTTGACGGAGGATTTGCAGCGTTCCTATGATGGAGCCCTGCCATTGGGCGCTTCAGGGAAAGGATGCCATGAACGAGGCTATGAGGGAAGCTGCGGATCGCGTGCTCGGCGACGTCGCCGAGCGCGAGAACGGAGTGCCGGGGGTGGTCGCGATGGCGACCGACGGCCGGGAGAACTTCTACGAGGGTGCTGCCGGTAAGCGCGAGCTCGGCAAGGACGACGCGATGACGGCGGACACCGTGTTCGCCATCTTCTCATGTACGAAAGCTATTACGGGCGCGGCCGTCATGCAGCTTGTAGAAGAAGGCGTGCTCGGCCTCGACGATCCCGCAAAGGAGTACGCCCCCGAGATCGCCGAGATCCAGGTGCTAGAAGGCTTCGATGCCGCCGGGGAGCCGCTCGTCCGCCCGCCCGCGTCGGACATAACCGTGGGCCAGCTCATGCTGCACACGGCGGGCTTCGGCTATGACTTCTTCAACCAGGACCTGGTGAAATACGGCGAGGCAAGGGGAGTTCCGAGCGTCGTCACGGCCACGATGGCGTCGCTGCGTTCCGTCTTGCTCTTCGACCCGGGGAGCCGCTGGGAGTACGGGAGCAACATCGACTGGGCGGGCAAGGTCGTCGAGGGGGCGCGCGGCAAGCGGCTCGGCGAGGTCATGCAGGAGCGCATCTTCGAGCCGCTCGGCATGAACGACACCGCTTTCCAGCTCTCGCCATCCATGCGTCAGCGCCGAGCCACGATGCACCAGCGCGGCGAGGACGGGACGTTGACCCCGCTCTCCGACTTCGAGCTGCCGCAGGAGCCCGAGCAGCACATGGGCGGGCACGGCCTCTACGCCACGGTCGGCGACTATATGAAGTTTATCCGCATGATCCTGAACAACGGCTCCGGTACGAATGGTCAGGTGCTGAAGCCAGAGACCGTGGAGCGCATGGCGCAGAACGGGCTGGGGGAGATGAAGATCAAGGGTCTCCCCGGCGTCCTCGCCAACCTGACCAACGACGCCGAGTTCTTCCCGGGCATGCCGAAGTCCTGGGCGTACACCTTCATGATCAACGACGAGGAGGCCCCGACCGGGCGGCCGGCCGGCGAGCTAGGCTGGGCTGGCCTCGCCAACCTCTACTACTGGATCGACCGGAAGAACGGCCTCGGCGGCTTCTGGGCTACCCAGATCTTCCCGTTCGCCGACCCGGACTCGTTCACCGGCTACATGGACTTCGAAACTGACGTCTACAACCAGATGGTTCGCAACCGCGCGGCCTGATCCGGACCAGACCATAGGACCGCGCGTAAGAGCCGCTCGACCCTGACCGGCTCTTACGCGGCGAACTGTGACTCGTAGAGGCGGCGGTAGGCCGAGGGGCGGGCGAGGAGCTCGTCGTGGGTGCCTTCTTCTATGACGCTGCCCCGGCCGAGCACGAGGATGCGGTCGGCGCGACGAACGGTGGAGAGGCGATGCGCTATCACGACGCTGGTGCGTCCCTTCAGGAGGCCGTCGAGTGCCTTCTCTATGCGTCCCTCGGTTGCGAGGTCTACCGAAGAGGTGGCCTCGTCGAGGACGAGGAGCTTGGGGTCCGCGAGAAGGGCGCGCGCGAAGGCTATAAGCTGGCGCTCGCCGACGGAGAGCCGCCCGCCTCGTTCACGTACCTGTGTCTCGTAGCCCTCGGGGAAGCGCCGGATAAACTCGTCGGCCCCGACGGTCCTGGCGGCGCGGACGATCTCCTCTCGCGTGGCATTGGGCCTGCCGTAGCGGATGTTCTCCTCGATGGTGCCGGTGAAAAGGAACGTGTCCTGGAGGACGACGCCCATGTGCTTCCTCAGGGAGGAGCCGCGGACCCCGCTCAGGTCCTCGCCGTCCACGAGAACCCTGCCGTTCGTCGGGTCGTAGAAGCGGCTGAGGAGTTTGACGATGGTGCTCTTGCCGGCACCCGTCTCGCCGACGATGGCGAGGGTCTCGCCGGCCCGGATGCGGAAGCTCACGTCGTCCATTACCCGGTCCTCACCGTAGGCAAAGGCGACGTGGTCGAACTCGATATCACCCTTCAGCGTCGTCAGCTCTCTCTCCGTGGGCCGGTCCGCCCTGTCGGGCTCGGTGTCGAGGACGGCGAAGACTTTCTCCAGGGAAGCCAGGGTGCTCTGGAGGTCGCTGTAGAGCTGGCTGAGTTGCTGTATGGGCTGGAAGAACATGTTCAGGAGACCGATAAAGGCGACGAGAGCGCCGACCGTCAGCTCGCCCGCGACGACGCGGTAGCCGCCGTAGAGGAGGACGACGGCCAGGCCGATCGAGCCCAGGAGTTCGACGGCGGGGAAGTAGAGGGCGCTCTGGAGGGAGGCGCGGGCGTTCGCGCCCCGGTAGGCGAGGTTCCGCTCGTCGAAGCCGGTAGCACTCGCCCTCTCGCGCGTGAAAGCCTGGACGACGCGCATCCCGGAGACGTTCTCCTGGAGGTGTGAGATGACCTCGGAGACCGCCTCGCGCGCCGCCCGGTACGACTTCCAGCTCTGCACCCGGAAGACGGCGGTGATCAGGACCATCACCGGGAGGATGGTCGTGGTCGCGAGCGCGAGGCGCCAGTCGACGAAGAAGATGGCGATGAAGACGCCGACGAGGGTCAGGCCGTTCTTGACGAGGTTCTGGACGCCGTCGTTCAGGAGGGTGTTGAAGTTTTCGATGTCGTTCGTGAGGCGGGAGATGATCCAACCGGCCTTCTGCTCGGAGTAGTACTGGAGGCTCAGGGACTGGAGATGCCCGAAGAGGGCGTTCCTGAGGTCCAGGATCATGTGCTGCCCGACCCACCCCATCCCCAGAGTCTGGGCATACGAGAGCGCCCACGTCGCCACGTTGACGAAGAGGTAGAGCCCGACCATCAGGTAGATCACCGAGAGGTCTCCGGGGATGAGCCCCCCGTCGATGGCCCGCCCAATGATAAGCGGCTCCGCGAGGCTCGCCGCCGTCGCGAGCACCGTGATGAGTCCGAGCCCGAGCATCCGAACCTTGTACGGTGCGGCAAACGTAAAGAGACGCAGGAGAGGGAAGCTCAGGAGGTAATCTTTGAAGCGTCTCATGCCGAAGCCTTCTCCATGCGGTTCTCTTCGCCGTACATCTCGTAGTAGCGTCCGCCCTTCCGGAGGAGATCCTCGTGGGTGCCGGACTCGATAATGCGTCCGTCTTCGAGGACGGCGATCCTATCCGCCAGCAGGATCGTCGAGAGCCGGTGCGCCACGATAAAGGTCGTGCGGCCCCGAGACTCCTTCAAGGTGCCGTGCAGTGCCTCCTGGATGGACTTCTCCGTCTCGGCGTCGACCGAGGAGGTCGCGTCGTCGAGCAGGAGTATCTTCGGGTCCTTGACGAGGGCACGGGCGATGGCGACGCGCTGCTTCTGGCCGCCGGAGAGGGTGATGCCCCACTCGCCGACCATGGTGTCGTAGCCCTTCGGAAAGTTCGTGATCTGCTCGTGGATACCCGCTATCCGCGCGGCCCTCTCTACCTCTTCCTCCGTAGCATCGGGCTTGCCGAAAGCGATGTTGTCCCGCACGCTCTCCGAGAACAGGAACGTCTCCTGCGGCACCACCCCGACGTCCCGCCGGAGGTCACCGAGGTTCAGCTCCCGTACGTCCTTTTCGCCGACCAGCACGGATCCCGCCTCCGGATCGTAGAAGCGCGCCACGAGAGAGAGCAGGGTGGACTTCCCGCTCCCCGTCGCCCCGACGATCGCTATGGCCTCGCCCGGCTCGACGGCTAGGTTCAGACCCTTCAGGACGGGGTCGCCGTCGTACGAGAAGGTGACGCCCCGAAGCTCGATGCCGGGAGTCTCGGAGGGGAACGGCACCGGGTTTTCGGGGGAACTTACGCCGGGTTCGGAGTCGAGGATCTCGAAGACGCGCTCCGAGGAGGCGAGCGCCCTCTGGCCCTGGTCTATGACCATCCCGAAGCCCTGCATCGGCCAGACGAGCTGCATGAGGTAGAGCTGGAAGAGGGCGAACTGGCCGATGGTCAGAGTCCCCTCGACGACGGCCCGGCCGCCGAACAGGATCAGGATCGCGATCGAGGTCGCCGGTATAAAGCTCATCCCCGGTATGTAAAAAGCCCTCAGGCCCCGGGCGGCCATCGTCTCGTTCAGGACGCCCTCGGCCCGGCCGCCGAACTGGTCTTTCTCGAAGGGCTCGCGCGAGAAGGACTTCACGACCCGGATGCCGGAGACGTTCTCCTGCACGACCGTCGTCACGTCCGCGAGCTTCTGCTGGACGGAGCGGAAGATAGGGTGGACCTTGGCCGCGAAGCGCCAGGCCGCGAACGCCAGGAGCGGCATCGGGCTCAGCACGATAAGCGCCAGGCTCCAGTTTACGTACAACAGCGCCGCCGAGACCACAACGAGCGTGAGCACGCTTATGAATAGCTGGAACATCCCCCAGCCCACGAAGAAGCGCACCACGCGCAGATCGTTCGTCGACCGCGAGACCAATTCTCCGGTCGAGGCCCTGTCGTAGAAGCCGTGGTGCATCGAGAGCATCTTCTCGAAGAGCGACCGGCGCATGCGGTACTCCACGACGTGTCCAAGGTAGTTCGTGGAGTACCGCCGCCCGAATCCGAAGAGGAAACGAAGGACCGAGAGCCCGAGGATGCCGAGGGCCAGCGGCCACAAGAGATCCGGCCGGTCTGGGCCGTTGGGCGGGAACGCTCTGTCTATGGCAGCACCGACGAGCCACGGGATGGCGATCCCCGCCACCGTAACCCCGAAGGCACACACGAAGCCGAGCACCAGCAGATACCGCCGGCCGCTCGTGAACGACATTAGCCTGTAGAAAGTCTTCAAGAAACCGCCGCTTTCGAAACCCGTAAGATCGCTGCCGCCGAGCGAGACAGACGGAGAATAACCACGCTTGCTACCCCTGACAGTAATTCTATCCTCCTTCCCGGATAGGGCAACGCCGCGGTTCGTGTCCCGGAAGGCGAGGGTAGACTCACCACACGAACTCACGGGGGGTAGAGGCATGAATGTTCTGGTTACGGGTGCGACGGGGTATGTGGGCTCGGCCGTGGTCGGTGCCCTTCTCGCAGCCGGGCACGAGGTCTCCGGGCTCGCGCGTTCGGCGGAATCGGCCGGGGAGATCTCGGCCAGAGGCGCCTCCGCGGTGACGGGGGACATAACCGACGCCGGGAGCGTGGAGTCGGCCGCCCGCGGCGCCGAAGCCGTCGTCCACGCCGCAACGACGCACGGCCCGGAGGTGGAGACAGCGGACCGGACGGCGGTCGGTGCGATACTGAAAGCCCTCGAAGGCACTGACAGGACCTTCGTCTACACGAGCGGGGCCTGGGTGATGGGGACGACGCCGGATGGCGTGGCGCTCGCCGACGAGGAGACCCCCATAGACCCCACGCCGATGCTCCGGTGGCGCCCGGCGGTGGAGCGGGAGGTGCTCGGGGCCGCCTCGCGCGGGATACGCACCCTCGTGGTCCGGCCCGCGCTGGTCTACGGCGGGGGCGGCGGGGTGGTAGCGGAGCTTGTCGGGTGGGCGAGGAACCAAGGCGTCGGCCGGTTCGTATCGCCGCCGGATGGCGAGCCCTCGTGGACGCTCGTGCACCGCGACGACCTCGGGGACCTGTACACGCGCCTGCTCTCCTCGGATCTCGCGGGCAGGACGATTCTCGTCGCGGCCGGGGACGGCCCCCATCGGGTGCGCGACATCGCCGGGGCCGCGAGCAGGGCCGCGGGCGCGGGGGGACGCGTCGAGCCGTGGCCCCTCCACGAAGCACGAAGGGAACTCGGGGACTACGCCGATGCCCTCGCCCTGGATCAACGGCTCTCCGGCGAGAAAGCCCGGCGAGCCGTGGGCTGGGCGCCCTCCGCACCCACCGTCTTCGAGGATCTGGAGAGCGGCTCTTACGGCATTTGAGCGTCGGCGCGAGGGACCCCTAGACCGCCCGGGCGAAAGGATGCCGCTGGTTCAGTCCGGCGTTCGGGCGGCCCCCCACGTCTCCCTCCGATCCGCCACCGCAGGCCTTCCATGAGCCACCGGTACGCCTCGCCCTGGGGCGGCTTCTCCGGCCAGCCCTTGAGGATGCCGATCAACTGCCAGTAGCGCTCCGGCCTGGGATCTGCCGTCGCCTCGTAGTGCGAGAACAGCCACCCGGCCAGCTCCGCGTCCCCGGCGCGGTTCATCGCCCGCGCGCATGCTTCGAGGTACCGTTCGACCACCCTCTGTTCGCGCTCGCCGCGCGGCGAGCGGCCCTCCCGTACGGCGGAGATCGCCTCTCGCATCGCCTCGCCCGCGGCCTCGTTCCACGCGGCGAGGTCGAAATCCCCCTGCACGGACTCCCAGAACGGCCGCGCCTGCCCCTCCACGGCTTCGGCAAAGCCCTCGTCGGAGATGAGATCTGCCAGCTCCACCCAGGCGTCGAGCCCCTCGTCGGTCAACTCCTCCGGCAGGTCGAGCACCGCGCCCTGCCAGAACCACTCCTTCCAGGCGGGGTCGAGGGGCACCCCTTCCACCGTCTCTTCGAGCCGCCTGCCCACGAAAGCCTCGCGCTCGTGCGCGGAGAGCAGCGCGAGGGCCCGCGCCCGATCCGGGTAGCGCCGCGCAGCCTTTTCGTCGCCCTCCTCACCGGTACCGAGGGAGGACTCGAGCAGCGCGCGCTGGCGCGCGAGGGCTTTGAGCTG
>QQTW01002291.1_pt1 | contig 13837 bp, 19 predicted proteins | sample 1904831 | NCBI WGS metagenome assembly QQTW01 (sample SAMN09435610, study PRJNA476489) | Subsurface metagenome, whole genome shotgun sequencing project. | reverse complement strand
AATCGTTCAGCGTCCTGTTCTTTGATGGAGGTTGATGCCAAGATGTTAAAGTACCGAAAATGATGGGATCGTAATCACGTGTTGCTGTAACTGCCGAAATATTGATTTTCCGACCGAAACCAAATGGCACCTATGAGCTTGAGGTTAGAGTCTTTCAACAACACCTCCGTCGAAATCTGTTGTCATGGCTAATGCTCTTGGGACTCTGTACAAATGGGCTGTGCCTGCAGCCGTCGGTCTCTCGTTGCTGCAAGCTTCCATTTACGACGTCAAGGGCGGTACTCGAGCAGTCATCTTCGATAGGTTGGCCGGAGTGAAGGATCAAGTCGTCAACGAGGGCACGCATTTTCTCATTCCGTGGCTGCAAAGGAGCATCATATACGATGTGAGGACGAAGCCGAGAAACATCTCGACAACTACGGGCAGCAAGGATCTGCAGATGGTGAGCTTGACGCTTAGGGTCTTGCATAGGCCCGAGGTGAAGATGCTGCCGAAGATTTACCAGGTATGTCGACTCAGTCGCGGCTGATGAACGTTTGCATGCTTCAAACATGTCTCTTGGGACTTCAACGTCGGGATTGAGTATGCTAACAGTAGCGTATAGAACCTCGGCCAAGACTACGACGAGCGAGTCCTGCCCTCGATCGGAAACGAAGTCCTCAAGGCGATCGTGGCACAATTCGACGCGGCGGAGCTCATCACCCAGCGAGAAGCCGTCAGCAACCGGATACGAACCGACCTGCTGAAGCGCGCTCAGGAGTTCAACATTGCGCTGGAAGACGTCTCCATCACGCACATGACCTTCGGCAAAGAGTTCACCAAGGCGGTCGAGGAGAAGCAGATTGCGCAGCAGGAGGCTGAGCGGGCGCGCTTCATCGTTGAGAAGGCCGAGCAGGAGAGGCAGGCGAACGTCATCCGAGCTGAAGGAGAGGCGGAGGCGGCCGACACCATCAGCAGGGCCGTGGCAAAGTCCGGAGAGGGCATCATCATGATCCGGCGCATCGAGACGCAGAAGGATATTGCTCAGATGCTGGCCAATAACCCTAATGTTGCATATCTGCCGGGTGGTGGCAGCGGTGGGGAAGGCAGAGGAGGTAACTTTCTCCTTGGTCTGAGGTCATGATCCGCCCGCTTCTTGATCCGAAACTTTGGACACTGTCAACGTACAGTCCCGTCTGCATCAAGCGTGCCTGTACCTTAGTCTAAGCCTGTATACTTCTTCACTCTGGTCTCGGGAGCCTCGTTGCTTTATTCATCATCCATGGTCGCGAAGGCCAACGAGTCTGACACAAAATACGGTCTGCATATCGAGCTCTCTAGACTTATCTTTCCCGTATCTGCAAGTAATCTGTTCCTCACGTGACTGGAGCTCTTTTCACACGCACGAGATTAGGTGTGAAAGGACGACCTCTTCTACTCAACGTCTGTTCGTGCCAGACATTGCCATGATGGCAAAAAAAAGAGGGTATGAGATTACGACGTTCCATTTCTGCTGTTGTTTCCATTCATTCCAAATGTCAGACCCAAACGTGATAAAAAGTTTTTATGTCTTGCGGCGACTCTTCATACCCAAACTCCCCACAGATACACTCATGACTGGGTGTATCTGCTCTTTCCTTCTTCGTTCATATGATGATGCACATGTCAATTCACCAATGCGCTCCGCTCTCATTCACTTCACCCTCTTCACCACAACCGAATACCACACGTGGAAGCCGACCCATTTCCGCGCTCTCTTCCCCAAGTCACCCAGCATGCTCTCTTCGATCTTCCGCTCTTTTACCTGACCAACAATCTCAAACCCACACCTCTTCGCCTCTTCTACCGTCTCCTCGACCCCATGCGCCCAGCTCTCCCCCCTTACCTTTACTCCCTCTGCCGTCACAAACCCGGCCTGGCCCACCCGACCCATCTCTTCATGCATGTTCGTCACCAACGCCAAGCCCCCGACACGCAGCATGTCACGCAGGGCACCGAAGAAAGCCTGGAGCGGAAAATGCTCGAGCACCAGCGTCGAGAGCACCGCGTCCGCGCCGGCAGCTGCGGCCGGAGCAGGGGCATCAGACAGAAAGTTGTGGATTAGAAACTCTGCTTCAAACTCCGGACGGATAGAGGAACTGTTCTCCGAACTTCCCCTCGCGCTCCGTAACGCTTCGGCCCATTTCGTCCGCGCTAGAGCGAGCATATTTGGTGAGGCATCAATGCCGACGATGCGTATACAGAGCGGCGACTGCGAAGACGAGCTCCGCCATGGGTGGGCGAGGAGTTTGAGAGTGTTCCGACCAGTGCCGCAGCCGAAGTCAATGATCTTGAGATCTCCGCCCCCTTGAGAATTATTCGCTAGGCTCAGCACCTGGGACAGAAAGTCCGGTAGTAGCGTCGCAAGCTCCTGGTCATCGACGGCCTGCAGGACATTGCCATCGGTGTCGTAAACTGACGCCCATGCGTCGTAGGCGGACGTGGTCGGGACATACTTGACTTGCTGGTTGGCGGATGAGCCGGGCGGGGCGGGGCCATGGCGGCTGGAGGACGGGGCGGGAATGTCGGCGGAAGCCTTGGCGATTCCGAGCCCTAGTGGAGTGCCTTGATCGGAGGTCTCGGTGTCGGTTGTGGAGAAGGATTCCTGGAGCGTCAAGGATTGCTGGCTTGGCTTGGTCTGTTGCTGCGACTGCTGCTCCGCCTCATCGCTCTTGGGAGAAAGATCGATGAGGGAAGTGTCAAACGTGGAGTTCAGCGACGGCTGGGTCATCTTCTCGGAGTGACCTCGGAATCTGCTCTCAACTTGAGACTTCCCGAAAGCCGTTGCTTCGTGCCTGATTGGCTGTCCCTTCGACTTTGGCCTTGGGTGGTTTACGTCTCAATTGACAGTTGGGCACCAAGCAATAATTCCAAGGCAAAACACCTACACGATAACGATGGACAGAACGCGAGAGGGCGTGATGGCGCGTGTTGGCCCAGACGGGATGATATACGAACATCCTCCCATCTGTTGCATGATCCCGCGCTTTACCGCGAATGACTCACATCGCGAACCAGCCCCCGCACTTGCACAGCGCCTCGGGTCTCGAGTCGCACGAGATAAAAGCCCGTGGCTCTTTCCGCGTCGTTCGGCGGGGCCATTGGGGTTTAATATACATTTTGCTATACATACAGCGTCTTTTCCTTCCCTAGCTCTCCGCGGACTACATAGGTAGGCAGGCAGATGTACCTGCACTGTAACCGCCGGTGCGTCAAGAATCCCTGGATGAGTGCAGGTGCTGAACCAAGGGGGTAACGGCCGTCGAGCTAGATCTCCGCATCACTCTATTGCCCTCCAATGGCAGAATTGAGCTTGTGAATTAGCCCTCCGGCCTTGCGAACCACCCCTCCAAGATCCGGCGCCGATGCCCCACCAGACCCGACCTTCCCCTCACCGCCGCGACGAGCTTATCCCTTTCCGTCCACTTCATCCCCTCATCAAGGAGCAGGTGCGTGTAGGCGAAGACGCTCGCGTCAAACAAGCCGGGTTTGTCCGCGCCGAAGAACCACGAGTTCTGGCCCAGCAGCGTCTCGAGTGCGCCAAACGTCGCGTGGGCTTGCGCGTACAGAGTGTCCAGCACAATCACGGGGCTGTGTTTCCGTAGCTCCGCTAGAGCGGCGCGACGCAGATCGTGGGCTATTGACAGCTGAACGAGAGAGCTGCTCGAAGTTGGGACTACGTAGAGGGGTCGGGCCACGTGCATGAAGTTTCGTGGGTCGAGGTAGAGATTGTAAAGCTGTGTTGCGAGAATCAGGCTATCAATCAATCGAACAGACTGCTTCCGATACTACTCACCCATGCTCGCCGGATGGGTAGGTCCAGCAGAGAGAGGTACGCTTCGTAATGCACGTCCGAGGGCTCATCCACTGTCTCTGCTCTATCGCCCATCTCAACTTGTGTCTTCGCCCATCGTTGCAGCTTGCTTGACGGAACCGGTTCTGCAGCTGGCGATGCAGGCGTCTTTGTTGCTGGTAGTAGAAAGGGCAGAGCGCCGCTCGGCGAGGCATGGTTGTTCGAGGATATGCAATTGAATCGCACTCCCATAAGATTTAGGTATGCCTACGAGAATAAGTCAGAACAAGAGTTCGGCCCAGCCACCAGTCGCGATCGACTAGAAGCATTTCACGAACGAACGCGCCAGAAGACAAACCTGCCACTTCAGACATCCCGGGTTGTACGACGGTCGCCCTTCCCTTGCGCTTTCCTCCGTCGCGAAGATGTATAGCGCATGCCGTTCACGGCTCCCGGACGCTCGAGCAGGCAGATCGTTGGCGGCATAGGTAACGAGCGGGAACTTGTTAAAGAGCTGCCTCAGAGGGGAAGGGATGGAAAAGAGGCTCCATCGCTGTGCCGGCGGAGGTGGGTTTGGAGCTTTCTGGCTTTGCGTCTCGTCTACATCGCCATTGGCGTTCGTTGTTGAGTTTTCATGGTCCTCGTCATGCGGCATTGCCGCAGTCCGTGGTCTCACCGAGTCGATGGCTCCTCGAGGAACAGCTCTCGCGACGAATATTTGCGAGCTGCAAAAGCGAAAAATACTAGCGTGGAAGCGCGAGACCCGTTCTAGGTTAGCGCGCAGAGTAAGCGCTTTTCTGTTTAAGGTATGGCCGTAATTCTTCGATCTCATCCCTCGAAAAAGTTGAAGCTCCAGATATTCTAAATCTCCGACAGCTTTCAGTCCTAGATAACTTTGCGCGCTCTAAAGTCCATTCCTAACCAGACTTTCTCTGATCTTCTCTATCCCAGATAAAGTCTATTAACCCTCCTGGCAAATCCTCCAAAAGTCTTCAAGGCTTTGTGTACAGGCGAAAACACAAACTCTCCACAATCCGAGCCAGTGCTCCTACGCCACCCATCGCCTCTCCATGGACATTGCGCGCAGCCCGCAAAAACACCGCATTGGTCATGGCCGGCGCCGCCCTGGATTGAACCCAAACTCCGTTTGGTGATGTTACAAGAAGGACTCATCGAGATGTCGTCACAACGTCAGTGCCGCGTCCGACAGCGCACATGCTGAGGTCGGTTGAAGCGGGAAGGCTGATGCGTGTTCCCCAGCATTCCACACATGATTGCCATATCGGAGGCTGGTGAGATTGGATGTACCGTGCTGTCGAGGATCACTTGGATGGAATATGTCCTGAACGATGAACCAAATCGCATAGATCCTGTGTTGGCCGCAACCTGCATTTCCAGCAAGTCGGGCGGATTAGTTAGAAGCGAGTCTCAATGTCCTTGGCAGTCATGCCACAAGGTTGGTAAGCTTTGAAACGCGTTGTTGGCTCTCATTGGAAGATCAGAAATGCTGGTAGGGGATTTCTTTCAACGCCGTGTGATACTCTCTCAACTTCCCCGCATAGACCGTTTGTGCGTTGGCGAAGTTGCTCTGGAACTTATTCTTCTCTTCTAGACTTGGAAATTCGAGTTTCAGCCACCTGAGGTTCTTCACTTGGACTGCATCTCTCTCCTGAGGCATGCTTGGCTTCTGAAAGGCTCCAATGGCGCCCAGGTTCCAGTTTTCCAGTCCATCCTGGGCAATGTGGCGCTGTGCATCGAGAGAGGTGCCTCGGGCCTCAATAACGGCCACCGTGCAGCTTGAACCGCGATGACGGCATTTGCAAGCGGATGTGTTGATGAAGGTTGCTTCGGTGAGTGTGACGGTCAAGAAAGAAAGTGCAGTAGCCGTAGTACTCCCAAGAAAGAGAACCAACAATGGAGGTTCGGGCTTCAATAGCAGCATAGCTGTTGTCGAGGGGCCTGCGTTAATGGGCGATAATGTTTCGCTCGTCCCTGAGAACAGGGTCGACGTAACGCTGCCAGAGGTTGTCTCTGGGCCGATCGAGGTAGGGTAAAGCGAAACGATGGAGTTACGGCCGCCTCTTGCACCGTTGCTACCATAGAATACCGACGATGGAAGTGTTGGCGAACGAGCAGGAGACGCAGGGAGTTTACGCGTTGGCGAGTGCGAGGAATCAGAGGCTACGGTAATAGAGAGCGTGTCGGCTGGTAACTCAACAGCTCCATTTGTTGTAATGTCCGGTGTTGTGATGTCCCTTGTTGTTGGCGCCTCATAGGGCTTTCGGACCCATATTTGAAGCAGTCCACGCTCCTGTGTCTTGATATCAGACCGGAAGCGTGATATGAGAGAATCCACTTTGACGTTTTTCCTTGATGCCTTATTAGCTGCGTCGGTTCAAAGATAGATCAGCTGGTCATACCGATGTGATGCCGTCTTGTAGCCTGTGAACAGTTGCTGAAAACGCAACAGCTGCTCCCTTTCGGGAAACGTGACCGTTATATAATTGGCAGAATTTCTATCGCTCCGCAGAATGACACCCCAGGCTTCGGAGCCAGGCGAGGCATACAGAGGCACCAGATGTGCCCTCTCCAAGCTGACATGGAAGCGCGTGACTTGACACAATGAGCGGGTGATCGAGAATGCACGGAGGAGCGAGCCATGAGTACTCACTGTCATTAGTAGTCTCCTGGCCCTTCCTCATGAAAAACACATCTTCTATCTGCAGCGTGCCATCGTGGTTACGCAGTACACGGAGATTGCGAGTCGCTCGCTTGTCCTTGGTGGGCAATGGACAGCAGAAGAGCTCCTCGATGTATGTGGTCGTAGGCAGGTGGTCGGCATAATGATCCTCGCGCAGGATCTGAAAATCGGCCGATGGTAGCTGCAGCACGGCAGACTGGTCGGGTATCGGTGTCAACAGGGAATTCAACCGCCGACATTCTTGCGATAGATTCTATGCATGTTAGCATTGATATGTTGGTGGTGTCCATTTGGAAACGTACTCTGTCCATTCTTTTGACGTACCGCTCCCAAAGAGATCCCGGTGGGAGCGTGTGATAGTGAGAACTAGACTTGATCCTGTCCATGATCCAGATACTCTTCAGGAGGTTCAGGTATGGTGTCGTGTCCAACGCAGAGGTACCTTGGGCCTAGCGGGTGGTGAGACGGAAGCAGAACGAGAATAGAGGAAGAGGGGTCTATACCTTTTGGAAATGCTCGATGAACGCATCCATGCCGTCTTGAAGCGGGAATAGAGTGAGATCCGAACATTCAGGGTGGCGGTCAAGCAATGCGGCTTGAAACCTTGATGCGACTCCATCAGGTACCTCGATCGTGATCATAGCAGCACCAGCGTTCTCAGTCCCACTTTCACCCTCGAACATCGTTCTGCTGAGAATTGTTCTGATATCAACTCTGATTGCGCCCAGCTCATCCATTGTTTCTTGGTGCAGATCCTGCACGAGATCTCGAAGCTCAGAGAGCAGTTTTCTGCTGAAGTTAGTTGTGTCCCATATCTCGCCATATGATAGAAACTCACATCTCAAGCGGCCCCAGAACGTTCTGGATCTAAGGGCGATTAGCTCGTACATGACGGAGGGCGCAAGGTGAGAAAGAACCTTCAACTTGTGGAAAGTGATGCTGTCTTTGAGCCTGGCGATTTCAGGCTCAATTCTGACATTCCACATGATGTTGTATACGAAGCCATGTCTCTTCTGGAAAGAAGATTCTCTGCTGAGAAGTCCGTCGCACTCCCGGAGCGTTTTCTCATAGTCGCCAACTATATCTTCAAGCTCCTCAAGGTCCCACACAGGCTTTCGAAGCGAGTGCGAGCGGAGCCCTTCGTTTGCGTTCCTGATGATGCCTTCGACATTTCGCAAGTTCTGGGCAAGTCCTTTGATAGAGATGCCAAAGTCGATGTATTGCTGGTCTATGGAGATCAGATCCAATATCAGTGACGAAGGCCAGAGCACGAGTCGAGAGATTGGAAAGCAGTGCAACACATACGGGCATTCGCAGCCTTAGAAAAGCCCTTTTGATATATTGCGAAGCCGAACTCAGCCGCTGTCCCAACCGCCGCTAGGATCGCCAACGCATCCACTCCCATGGTCGGCGATGGTGAACGTTGCGAGAGTATTGGCCCTTATTACTTAACCAAAGCATGGGTCCTGGTCAACAAGCACGCTTTTTCAACTGCCGACGTACGAAGACGAGCCGCGAGGAATGCATTCCCGTCACGCGGTCAAGAGCCTCATATGTCCAGGCACCCGGGGAACATGCAGGTGAGCGGGGCTTTCGGACCTCACAGCCACCACCACAAGGTTGGTTGGTTGCCTTAATGCGCAGTGCATAATAAGCCCACCATCCCCTGCGCTGCAGATGCCGATTGCGTTTCGCCGGTTGTGGATGAGGCATGGCTCATGTATTTTTCCCTGACGAGGCGTCTCCAATTGGTCCATAATCAAACCTTGACCGCGACAGCTGCATATTCGGGTGGGCGGGTGGATGTTCCTACCGCCTGTACAACGCACCTGATGTACATAGTCCGTTTCTGGAAGCTCAGCCTCGTTGATGCAGACGCCTCAGTAGAGGTGCCGGTGAAGCAATCAGCCTCCTTGAAGGATTGCTTTTAATACATATCAGCCATGAGGCGCCCTAGTCGGGGCCTGAAAAGGCACTCTGCGTCCTGCTGGAGGCATCATGGGTGCAGAAGAAGAACAGGTCATGGACACTCACTCAATCGACAACGATAGTATTGCGCCCGACGAGGAAGAGCGTCGCTATCTAGAAGCTGCCAGAGATCCAGATGCTGTGGTGACCCGCTTCTCCAAGGGTCCTCAGAGACTCGGTCTCTGGTCGGTCGTGTGCATCATCCTCAATCGAACGATCGGTGAGTTAGTGCTTGCAGTTTTTTCGAGTGACAGGATGCTGATGATTTTCCTGAAGGCACCGGTATCTTCAGGTCTCCGTCTACGGTCATCCGTGGAACCCAGAGCGTTGGTGTCACGCTGTTGCTCTGGCTAGTTGGAGCCATTACCGGCATTTGCGGGACCATCGTGTTTGTTGAATTCGGCATCAGCACACCACGTTACCTGATCGACGGTATCAAGGAAGCAGTTCCCCGAAACGGCGGAGAGTTGAACTATGTATGAATCACTATATTATCGGTTCTGAGCAGCTATGCTAACTCCCATCTAGCTCCAATACATCGTCCAGCGGCCGAAGCATTTCGCAACATGCGTCTTCGGCATAGCCTTCATCATCCTGGGGAACATGGCTGGAAACGCCATTTTCTTTGGGGAACTGGTTTTGACTGCGGCGAATAAAGAAGCAACCCCGGCAGCGACCAGGGGTATTGCCATCGCCGTGACGACTTTTGCATGCCTGATACACGGCATATGGCGACGTGGTGGCATTTATCTCAACAACATCTTCGCTGTCGTCAAGGTCGCTGTCCTCCTGATGGTTGTTGTTCTAGGTTTCGCCGCCCTAGGAAACAGGTTTGAGAAGGACGGCGTAGTGCAGAACTTTGCAGAGAAGAACTTGGCGGCAAATGTAGCTTTCGCCAATGCCCCAAAGGTGACCTATGGATACGTGGAAAGTTTCCTCGCCGTCATCTTTGCGTATGGAGGCTATCAGCAGGCGAATTACGTGAGCTTATGAACATTGTCACGCTTCAATTAGAGAGATCTCATGTGGCTAACATATTATAGGTGCTGAGCGAGATCGACCAACCTCGAAAGACGCTGAAGCTTGGAGCTCCGGTGGCAGTGGGCATCATTGTTGTTCTTTATATGCTGGTTAATCTTGCATACGTATGTGTGCCTACTTTCATGTCCCTCTTACGTCTCCTGACGGTTCTATAGATGATTGCCGTTAGCAGAGAGGATCAGCTCACCTCGGACAAAGACGTGTCCCTTCAATTCTTCATCAATACCCTTGGCGAAGAGGTTGCAGCACGAGTGCTGGCCGCCTTCATGGCCATATCGTCGTTGGGCAACATCATCGTCATGACCTTCACCGCTGCTCGAGTCAAGCAGGAGATTGCCAAAGAGGGCGTCATTCCGTTCCCGAAATTTTTCGGTGAGAGTACCGACCTCGCCGGCCGCCTGCTAAAGCTATTCCGGGGTCGTTCGGCCTCGGAAGCGGCCAGCAAACCGACTGCCACGGACCCTACACCCGCTGGCGCGCTCTTCCTCCACTGGATCTTCACTCTGCTCCTCATCTTTGCCACATGGGGCGTCGAAGATGCCACGGACGCGTACGGCATCCTCATCAGCATATACAGTTATACGATGGATGCATTTTTCTTCTTTGTCGTCGCTGCCGGACTACTTTTTCTTCGGCTACGCCCCGGTCACAAGTCATGGCGCTCCAAGTCCTCCTTCCCGCACGTTCTCTCCATCGTGTCGGCCACGGTGCTCGCGGTCGCCATGCTCTTCCCGCTCATCGCCGCGTGGCTGCCGCCATCGGCCACGACATCGGACTCGGCCGTTGACCGCGCAGTCTTGGATGACCTCCTCCCGGGGTACCCCTGGTTCTGCACACCGACGGCCGGCTGGAGCTTGCTTGGGTTTGGAGTTTTATATTGGCTGTGGTTCCGTTTCCTTTTACCTCGTGTCGGGTTTAGGAAGGGTAAGGAGCTCGTCGTTGAGCGCGAGCCGTTCTTCCACCGGGAGCACGGGTATCATGTGCAATGGCATGAGATTGTGAGGTTTAACTGGGTTATCAGGAAGACGTCGGGGTACGATTGAGATGGTCAAGCGGCGACTCGTTCGTATTGGTTCTAATTTAAACGTGAGCCAAATCTAGTAAATATAGCTTGTCAGGCACCTAAGGTTGTATGGTATTTGCTTCTATTACTATTGATCAAGACATCTTCTTTCGTCATAGGTTCGTCAATACTGTTATGGCCGCAGTAACGGTCCAACGTCCGAACTCGGTACGTGAAAGCAACGCTAACAAGCTTTTGTGGTAAAGATCGCTTCCGGGAAGAATTGCACCACAAATCTGTTTGTAGCCACCTGAATATCCCATGATTCTTGGTGGAAGTGTCATGTCATGCCATAAGTTGAATGCCAGCAAGGGTATCAAACACAATCATAAGAAGCACACCGTGTCAAGAACGCTTCAACCAACGATGAACGGCCTCCTGTTCACAGCATTAACAACCTCGTCCTTCTCCTCTCCACATTCTTCACTCCAAGAAGCCCGGCACCTAGGCCTCCGTTTGCGAAATGCAGAGCAGGACCCGCGGCTGCTTTGATGGCATCTCGTTCGCAATAAACCCTGCCGTCAACGTCAAAATAGTCGTCATGCAGCACCATCTTGCACTCGGCACACGTGAAGCACCATCTGTGGTACTTTTGCTGGCCCTCGGTCTCGAGGAATTGGCCCTCGATGCCCATGTCGCATGCGGTGCAGAGCGAGCCGTTGATTTGATGGTAATGTCGTTCACAGTACGGCTGATCAGCGTGAACGTAGAAGGATGTAGTCTGGAAAGGCGCGAGACAGGTTGTGCAGACAAAGCCTAGGTGGATCAAGGTTAGCCGGTGTCACATCGTTGAAACATCATTGGTGCGACGAGACTCACATTGCTTGTGGTATCGTCCCGTTAGCCTGCCGTCACCTGCCTTGACCGACTTGCCAAAGATATCCTGCTCGCAGCCGCGACATTTTCCTTTACTGCCAGGCGTGGTCTTTTGTCCATTCGCTCTCATCGCCGGGGCGGGAGAGGCGGTCCGCGATGAGCTGGCAGAAGATGAAGTCTGACCATGTGGCGGCGCGTTGCTCATCAGCCGCTGTCTCCAGCTCCAGAGCCCCATCTGCACGGCAGGGTCTGACGGAAGCTCCATATCGCGATCCGACGCGGGAGGTGTGAAATGCGCGCGTGTGAGTTGTGACGGGGAGGCTCCTTGAGTCTTATAGTCTCCATCTCGTGTTGGAGGCGCGGAACGTGGGGAGAGTATATGGTCATGGAACATTTGCTCTCCGTGCCTAGCTGAGGGGGTATTATGCGGCGAAAGACTATCTCGAAACTCTTTTTCCCCATATCGAGTTGAAGGGAGAGTTTCGTAGGTGGGCGCAGACTTGCCCAGGCCGTCATCTGGTCGCGACCGAGCGACGGCGGCATGTGGAGATTTTGAGGCGGACCGAGAGTGCATCCCCTGCTTCCTCCACCACACACCCCTTTCTCTCAATTGTTCATCTGGGGCGCTGGAGTTGGAGAGCCTTCGGGACATCCCGGAAGTGGCAGAAGTAGCCGGGCTGGATGTGACACTTCGATAGTCGGAACCGGAGATGGAAGCTTCAGAAGAACAAGAGTCTGTAGGAGTATGAAGTGATTTTCCAGCACGCGTGCTCTTAGGTGGAAACACGAAAGCAGGGGGAGGACTGTCTGGCCTCACTTCGGGCCGGAGACTACCCTTGCTCCTATTTTGCTGACCAGCCGTTGTCTCAAGCGTGAGTTTATTGTCGTCATCTCTCTTGATACTATTGCCGTACGGCTGATACACGGTGGGAGACAGCGTGAAAAGGATATCGGCTGGCTGATAAGTGCTGGCCGGCGCGGAAGGCCTTGCCGTTTGAGACCTGTCCCACTCTTGATTGGCCATGTCTGGGCTCACCTGTCTCGAAGAGAGGCCTCGCGGTAGAGTGTCTTTTCTTGGTGGTTTCGGAGCTTGCTCCACCGACCCTTCCCTTAATCTAGACAGAAAAGAGTCGATTCCCTCTGACTCTGCGGCACGAGCTGGAGGCCCCTTTCGGGTCATATGTTTAGGTTCCTGTAGCTCGTTCGTCGTATGAGAGCGTTGCATCAACGGAGGGCGAACCACGTCATTCTGCTCCGTTCGCGCCAACCATTGAGAGACGCCCGCTCCTCCCGCTGTGGTTCCGTCCCACTCTCGGCCGACCGCATGACTTCGTCCTTCATTATGGCTCACATTTGTCGCAGAAAAAGGTCCCGATCCCACTGGCCCCATCCGACGAAGCACGTCTGAATGATTTGGCGTCCGGTTGGAGCCTGGCCTGTCAATCGCAGGGGAAAGAAAATTACTTGACTTTGGGGTGCTGGGTAGGGCTTTGAACATTCGCGCAGCCTGCAAGTCGGAGCTTTTAGCACTCCGGTGCGATGGCGACTGTGATAGAGCATATTGACCAGTGGCACCAAGCGGCGATATCGATGCTTTTTGCTGGGTACGTGTTGCGGAGGCTGATCGAGACAGTGGGGCTGCGCCTGCTTTTGAAGAGGTAGACCTTTGAGTGTGTAATGAGGGTCCGAGTCGATTTGGCTGAAGGAAAGGCTTGTCTGATGCGGGATGCCATCAGCTGTGCGCGATAAAGTCAGAGGTACAAGAACTTACTGGCAGCGAAAGGGTCGATATGAGGAGGAGGCGCCGCTTTTCCGTGCTTGACCGGCTGACGGTCTACTTGAGAGCGGTTTGCGGGCGTCTGGATGCTGTCGTAAAGTGCTACCTTACTTTCGTACGGCGCCAACACGCTCTCATAAGGCGCAACTTGAGAAGATGAACCTGTCACTGGATTAGCTCGTTGGTATACGGCTTGGCGACATCGCAGATATCGCTCACTAGACTTTCTTGTGCACACATGATCCCCCATCCGGGAAATTTCAATCTCATAACCGCAAGCTGAGCATTTGATGCCAGGGAAAATGCTGTTGTTCCTCGCCGTAAGCGCCATGGCCGGCAATCTATGTCTCTGGTCCTTCTTCCTGCGCTCTTATATGCGCTTGTGACCCTCTGCGTGGTGACTAGCAGCTACCGCTGTGCACAAGATAATATATCGAGATTCATCAGTCATAGAAGCTTGGAAAGTGAAAATGGCAGGTTGTCACTTTGAATGCGTTTACAGAAGCTCTGAGATGGAGAAGCTCGGAGAAGGGGGTCATCGGAGTGATGAATAAAACGCAGAAACCAAGGCGTCAGTCAAATGAAATTTGGAATGCCGCCCATCTGTGAAATGAAGTTTAGGAAATGGAACAATCAACCCCTTCTGCCGCACGCGATATT
>QQTW01002290.1_pt1 | contig 13838 bp, 23 predicted proteins | sample 1904831 | NCBI WGS metagenome assembly QQTW01 (sample SAMN09435610, study PRJNA476489) | Subsurface metagenome, whole genome shotgun sequencing project. | reverse complement strand
AACAATAAACTCCTTCACAACCCCTTGAATGGCTCTACCATCCCCTCAGCCATTCGTGCCGCCTGGACAGCCTGTGCCGCCTGGAAAGCACATTGTTGAGGCCTGGTCCCGTTATATGCAACGCAGCCTATATATGTCAGGCTGCTGCCACAAGGGCCTGAAAGCCCTGCGTAGATGGCATTGCCACCGTAGACCATGCTGTTTAAGCAGAGCGGCCCGGCCATGCACCGGAGCTGGTGACACATCAGCCCATATACAGGCTTGGCGCCTGCAGTGTGCTTGGCCCCCATAGCACCCCGCATCAGAGTACACCCTGAGCTGTGATTTGCATGCCCCTGTGCAGGACATGAACAGCAAGACGGACCTGTACCGCTCCAACGCCATCCGCGTGCTGTGCAGCATCACCGACGCGCAGCTGCTGGGCCAGATCGAGCGCTACCTGAAGCAGGCCGTGGTGGACAAGAGCCCCGTGGTCGCCTCCGCTGTGCTGGTCAGCGCGCTGCACCTGTTGCGCCAGAACAGCGAGATCGTAAAGCGCTGGACGAACGAGATCCAGGAGGCTGTCCAGAGCAAGCAGCCGATGGTGCAGGTGCGGGCTGGCCACGCACACAAGTAACTACTGACACTAGGGAGCGGGGACACGATCAAGCCTGCTTAAAGCGGTCACAACCCCTCATTACTGAGACGGGGACGAGTCAAGTGACCTGCACAGCAGGATGATGAAACAAGGCCTGCTCTTTGCCAAGCTGCGCCATTTGACTGGAACAAACCCCCTGGAATGCACCCGCCGTGCATCTGCTCTCTTGGGTGGCGCATGTGCGCTGACCGGCCTGCTGCTCGCTGGTGCAGTTCCACGCTGTGGCGCTGCTGCATGCGCTGCGCGCCAACGACCGCCTGGCCATCAGCAAGCTGGTCACCAGCCTGACCAAGGGCCAAGTGCGCTCGCCGCTCGCGCAGTGCCTGCTCGTGCGCTACGTGGCCCAGGTGCGCGTCCCTTTTGGTCTGCTTTCATTGCTTGACATGGGCTTGCTTCATGACACCATTGTGTGCCCCATCGACCGGTCAGCCTTGCAGGCTTGTCCAGGCGGCACGAATGGCTGAGGGGATGGTAGAGCCATTCAAGGGGTTGTGAAGGAGTTTATTGTTGCCTGGCGGTGAGGAAGGGGGTGATGTGCAAGGTCTTCAGACGCAAACCTGGGTCTGGTCTGCTTACATGCAGCACCCCCATGCACAGCTGGCATGCATGACGGATGGGCGAATTGCGGTATCTGGCCAGTTTGATCATGCAAGCAGCATTGCATGCCCGGTTGGGTCGAACGCATCCCAGGCAAACCCCGCCATGTGCATGCAGGCCATGCATGCGCTGTGACAGGGTCAGAGCTTGCCTTCATCAGCGAGCTGGTGATCATGATGACCTCGTCGGATGCAGGACAGACGTCCTTGACCACCAGGTACACCATCCGGCGCAGGTTGGCGTCCTTGTTCTGGAACAGCTTGGTCACCGAGAAAAACACCTCGGTGGCCTCTTTCTGCAAGTCACACCCAAAACCAGAGGGTGAGGATAGTGGAAGCAGGGTGAAAATTGGCGAGCGAAGCACAGCTAGGCATGGGTGGTGAACTCCGCCAGCTTGGGGAACAGATGCAGCTGCGGTCTGCTGTGGTTGCTGTTCTTGGGAATGCAGCTGTACATTCGACACTGTGCGTGAATGCTACAAGCACTGGAGAGCAAGCATGCTGGGTACCTGGCTGAACGTCTCCCCTTGGCATAGCAAGTAGAGGAGCTTGGTGATGACCTGCGCAGCACGCCCAACGGTTGCAGAGCTACTTGCATACCAAGCAGCAGCTACGGTATAACTATGGCATAAGTGTGGTTCACTGGCAAAGGCAGCAGACGCAGAGGGGTCCAATGTCTTGGCAGCATCTCTGGCGGAGCGAAACCATACCTGCTGGCACTTCCGGGGATCTATATGTGAGTCGTTGAATATCCGAGCCTCTTGCAGGACAGCACCCTTCTCGATGCCATAGAAGGGCGAGTACTCCGCTGCAACAGCCGAAGGCGTATGCAACTTTACAGAACAGCCTTGCATGCGATTGCCTACATGCAATCAGCTAGCCAAGGATGCCCTAGCAGCAAAGCATCCCCGTACACAGCAGACCTTCGTGCTTACTAACACTTTTGGTGCACACAACGCTACAATCAGAGCTTGGATCTGCCAGGATGAAGGCACTCACTGTCTTCATCCCTGTCCTCGTCCTTCTTCTCAGGCCCTCGCAGGGGTGCAGAGGGGTCCTGGGCGGTTGACGCCATCGCTGCTGTTCACAGGCCTCTGGCCCCCTTCAGGGTAGGGACCCCTACCTTCAGCAGCTACCGCAACTGAAAGCCTACAGTCGCCTTGGAACGAAGATGCTGGCCCTCTGGACGCGATGTGAACCAGCCTATTCACACCCACAGCTCACGAAGGTACTCTTAACCAGACCTGACAGGCACGTTGCACGGGGAAAACCGTTGCAGATCCTGTTTGGAGCCATGCCCTTCCAAGTCTGTATCCCAAGGGATGGCAGACCTTGACCACCTGGGAGCTGCTCTGCATGCTGTGTTCCCATTGGGGTGGTTCAGGGCTTGAGGCGGCGCTAACCAGACTCACCAACTCATCAAAACCAGCATATACTGTACTGGCAGCTGTAAGGTCACGGTGGAGGGCGTTGGGGGGTGTTTGGTAGTGGTGCTACTGGTGTTGGGTTGCACGGGAAGCAGCCATGGCGGACACCGTCAGGTATCATATCCCGCTTGAAGTGCAACCTGGCGACCAGTGCCTTTACCTTGTTGCTGACCCTGATTGCAAGCTGAAACGCTGCTACGTAGACATCTGATATTGACAAGCGATCTGCTGGCAGGTATATGATGGAGGGCATGATCCCCGAGTTGGAGGATCTGGAGCAGCGAGGCTACTTCACCAAAGAGGAGGTGAAGCAGGTGGTCAAAAAACGCATGCACTTTGAGTACCTGCTCAAGCGCATGGCGGCTGTCAAGAACGACTTCCTCAGGCAAGCCTGCAGCGGTCGCTGTGTTGTTTGAAAAGCTATCTTTACCCCCTCACGTTGTTGCTGCTGCTTCCATTTGACCGTTGCCCCTTACTGTCGCCTGCAGTAGCTATGCTGTTGGCCTGGGCCTCGCTGGACCTTGCCTGTCTAGACGTCTTTGTATCTCTGGGGGTTCTTGGGGTTTGTGCAAACTTCAAGTGGGCCTGTCACAGGTATGCAGAGTACGAGATGAAGCTGGAGGAGCTGCGGGCCTTGCGCAAAGAGACGATGGGCATCACGGGCAAGCGCACGCTGGCAGACTACGCCATCGTGCGGCGCGTGCACTTCATCTTTGAGCGTGCGACCCGCAAGTTCCGCGGCGACATGCGGCTCTGGATGCGTTGGCTGGAGTACTGCAAGGCGAGCAACAGCCCCCGGCAGACCTCCAAGGTGAACTGCTTGGCGACAGCCCCCAGTGTCCGTGCCTCGCTGCATGCTTTGCACACTGCAGAGTTGCGCTCCTGGTTCGCCATCATGTTGTCTTCGTGTTGTCTTCGCGTGGAGTTGTATTGTCTCAGCCAACACCATCTGCATGCAGGTCATGCAATGCAATGCATGGCATGGCATGGCATGGCTAGTGTCATCAGGACTTGCATCTCCCCCATTCGCAGGTGCTGACCAAGGCTCTGCAGCTGCACCCCAACGCCGCGGGCCTGTGGAGCTACGCGGCCTCCTGGGAGTTTGAGCACAACAGCAACGCGGCCGCCGCGCGCGCGCTCATGCAGCGCGGCCTCCGCATGTGCAAGGGCTCGGAGCAGCTGTGGGCGGAGTACTTCCGCCTAGAGCTGCTGTATGTCCACCGGCTGCGTGCGCGGCGGCAGGTCTTGGGCATACATGACAGCACAGACGCAGCCCAGGCTGGCGACGGCACCCAGCCAGCGGCGGACAGCGATGCTGCCCCCGCTCGGGCAGCGAGCGATGCGCAGAACGGTGGCGAGCACCCCGCGAAGCGTGCAAAGCTGAACGGCGGCAGCGCGCGGCGGCGGGTGCGTGACCCGAACGCCTCCAGCTCGGACGACTCAGAGGCCTCAGATGCGGATGAGGATCCATTGGCTCAGCATCCGGTCGTGCTGCCCAGCGAAGCCCCAAGCGCGGGGCCAGACAAGCAGCGAGGGCAGCCGCCGCAGGAATCGGACGCAGCCATCAAGGCAGTCCTGACTGGCGCGGTCGCGCGAGTGGTGTACAGGAACGCTGTGGCGGCCGTCCCAGGCAGCACCGCCTTTCGGCGGCGCCTGCTGGACATGCTGGAGCCGTTTGACTTCCCGGGCGCCGAGGGGCTGCGTGATGAGATCATACAGGGCATTGCGGCCGACTTTGCAGACCAGGAGGATGCGTGGGACCTGCGTGCGAGGTGGGCCTTTGATGCGGCTGCGGCGCGTGATGAGGCAGGAGCGCGGAAGGTGCGGAGTCCTGCAAGTTGGACAGTTTTTCCTTGGAGCTGCAACCACTAGTTGCATTGCCAAGGCTGGGGCACATGGTAGTAGTAATAAATGGTAGTAGGACTGGTACAAAGGCGCATCCGCAGCTCCTGTGCTGACTGCATTGCTGTTGTCCCTTTCCCTGGAGTTCAAAAACAGGTTGCTGCTCTACCTGCAGGCGGCGGTGGCGTTGTACCAGGATGCGATCGGTCGGCTGCCGACGCCCAAGATGTACGACCTGTTCACGGCGTTCTTGACGGAGCAGCTGCAGCAGCAGAGGCGGGACGCCGAAGGGGAGGGTGAACAGGCTTCCAAGCAGGCAGCGCAGGTGGCTGCGGACCAGCTCACAGGGCAGCTGCTGGCGGCATATGAGCAGGCGCATGCTGCAGGTGGCTGCAGTGGCTCGTACATGTCCCTGCTCGCCCATGACGCTACACATGACAATGCTCGAATCCACTCTGCCCAGGCTGTTGCGAGGGCTGCTTAGTGGCAGAGCAGGCTCCGGCAACACCCTCCTGTGCACTTGGGACGTGGCAACCAGGATGGGGTCCATGGGCAACTCAGTACCTCATTGGGTGTTCTGGTATCTGCCTTGCGGGATCATATAGCCAGTTGCTTGCTGACCAGCCAGGTTGCTCCGCTGGCCAGGTGTTGCCTCAGAGGACTCTTTGCTGAGCTGGCCACGCGTGGCATTGGATGGCGGGCGTGACGCGGAAGCCGCGGCAGCAGTCGAGGCGGGCGTGCAGGCCATGCCGAGTTCCGGTCGCCTCTGGCAGCAGCGGCTTGCCATCCATATACAGCACATGGCTGCGCAGGTGGGGCGGTGGCCATCGGCGCATGTGATCTCTGCATCCTGCCTCATAACGGTGATTGTCGCATGGGGTCTGAGGTTGCCGATTCCAATGGCATGCCCCCCCCAGGCTCAGCGTTGCCCGTCAGTGTTGGATGTGGCGGGGTGGCACATCATGCATTGGCCAAAGTGGCGCGAACATCATCTGGTTGCGCCCTGCTGCTTACTTCCTGCTGCTGTCGCATGCAGCCCCACCACTGCATAGTACGCATGCTGTCATCCACCAGGCGTTGTGCTTGTACATGTGCAGTCACGCCACAAGCCCAAGAAGCGCAAGTCGGGCGGCAAGGCGGCAGCCGACCCCGCTCCCAGCCCCGAGCAGCAGGCAGCCGCCCTGGAGGACTTGGCGCTGCGAGCGGTGAGACCCACAGATGCGGCCGGGCTGTGGATGACCGTGCTGCAGGCATTTGCGGCTACAAACTGGCCATGTCAGCGCCTGCTGGACCACCTGGTGGCCACGCTGTGGAGCAGGGCAAAGGGGCCTGTGGAGGTGCGCCAGCTCTTGCCCGCTTGTGCGTTGAATGCACCATCAGAACCATTAGAATGCACCATTTCTGCCTGCGGCTGGCAACGGGCATATGTGTCACAAAGCGAGATGTCGAACAAAGGTATCTGGGTCTGTCTTACACAATAGCAATGGCACGACTCTCCACGCCACCCTGACAGCGACTTGCATTCGCTAGTGGTCCCACTCAGGTGGCTGAGTACAGTCACCTTTCGATACGTAGGGCGGGTTGGCGTCGGTGGCCTGCACGGCCGTGGACCTGGTTGCTGCTCAGGACGGAATCGACGCGGCGCGATGCCTGTACCAGCGCATGCTGAAAGGCCCCTCGCCGGGTGGCGCATTCTTTCGTCACATCATTGCGCTGGAGCAGGCGCAGGGGGAGGCTGGCGCTGAGCAGAGCAAACGGGTGAAGCGGCTGTTTGAGGTATGTCGCGTAGCAATGCCTTATGTCAGGCACAGACCCGTTACCTCACTTTACAGGAGGAGCTATGCCACCCAGCCGTGACACATGCCCGGCTGCACGTGTCCTTGTTGAGCTGCTGCCGGCTAAGCTCTTCATCTGTGTGGTGAAGTACTGGGTCTGTGACTAACATAAGGCATGTCTGTCTGCATGTTTGTTGGGTGCTGACCCTGCTTGTGCAGTGCTGTGTACCTTGTCTACAGTGCGATGTGGTAAGGTCCTGTGCGCGGTATATTGACCAGGTAGTCCAGGGTAAGGAAGGGGCAAAGGGCGGTGATGCAACCAAACACACATGTAGATATGGACATCTGAGTTACTCGCTGATGACACAACATTCGTGGGAATCTCTCTGAGCCCTGAACGCTGCCCCTTCCTGGCCTGTTTCCTGTGAGCCGCAACCGCAACGGCGAGCTGCATTGTAGGTGCTAATGGTCGTTGTCAGCTTGGAAGCAGTCTGCAAAATGTGCGTCATTACAATTGCCTGACACGTTCCACCCTGTCGTCTGCCATGCAGGCTGCTGTGGATTCGCATGGACAGGAAGATGTCGAGCTATGGGTGCACTATGCAAAGTATGAGCAGCAGCAAAATCGGGGGGCGGGGTCCATCTACTGGCGTGCAACCAAGACGCTGAGTGATTCGGAGCCGTTCATAGCTGCCTGCAGATCTCAGTCTATTGCTTGAAGTCGTTGTGACACATGAGGCTTTGTGAACCAACCCCTGATTGTTAGCGACCATTAGCGCAAAGTTGGTCCATGCTTGCTCAACTGCATAACCTAGTGTCTGTAGCATAACTTAGGTAGAGGTTCGGTTTGATTTTTACGGTGTGTTGAAACATATTGACGTCAATGTGACATGTGCGTGCTGCTGGGTGGCTATGCAGTGTAATGTTACATATGTCATTAGAGCAGACATGCGGAATGTGTGTTCATGCATGTGACAGCCGCCGAGGCCCCTTGAAGCCTGCGTCCTGAAGCATTGGTCCCACCGGGCAGGTGGTCAACAGCTGCTTGCAGACTGCAGACTGGCTCCATGTGTTGTGCAGTCACATCACTTTTGACGCACTCCAGAAGGACAGCGTTGTGAAGGCACTGACAATGCACTGCAGCCCCAGGAAGGCCAGCCCAGCGCCGTTCAGAAACTGCTCTATCTTCAGCCTGCATGCAGCACACACGCCTCAAGCTTGCCTCGAAGAGCTGCTGCATGGCAACCATCGCACTCACAGTGGCAGCTCCTGGTTGCTGCAAGCGAGGCAAATTTCGCAATGCAAGCCCGTCTTACCACAACGGACAATCCTCTGACAGTACTTGCATGTGGTGCTGGCGTAGAGAAGAAAACTTACACGTAAGTTTGACGAATCAAGTAGTATACATAGAAGGCGATGAGTGGACCCGCCAGCACCATGCTGAATGCTAGTGTGCCGGCGCGCTCTGTTTTGTTGCCTTTGCTGCCTGCAGGCAACTCCAAGCCAAGCTGTCAAGTGAAGAAGCACCTGCCGGCAGGGATGACACCAGCCGCGTGTGTAGCTTGTGGTTGAAACCACAGATGGTTGAACGTTACAGTCAGTCGTGAGGCTTGGAGACGCACCTAAAAACAGCCTTGCGGGCTCCACCAACAGGAACAGGAAGATGAACGTGAACTCCACTGCAAAGTTGCTAGAGGGGTACGGAAGCGCGTAGCCTGCATGTCAAGCCTCCTGCATCTTGATATATACATGATATGGTGGAACCGCAGTTGGATATTCAGACTCCCAGGTGCTAGATGCAGGTTGAGGAATTTGCAAAGGTCAGCGAGAACAGTTAACTGTGCTGCTGACAGTTTTAAGCAGGACAGCCATACCCTTGTATATGAAGATCGCGAGTTCCAAGATCCAGAACAGGACGTCATACCACCATCCAAAATAAAACAGGATCTCCAAGGGCAGTGATGACAATATGGGCCGCGGTCGCACTTGCCCTTAGCACAGAGCAACCAACTCTTCAGCTAGCTTGGAGTGGGGTTTTGCTTTTCTACAAGCTATGTCAAGCTGCTAGCGAACACCTATGAGATGCCTCTAGCAACAGATGCACAGGGGCGGGCTGAGAGCTCCCCAGAACATATTTGCGGCAGGTTGCTGCATGCCGGCAGAGGCTTACCAGGAGCCATGTCACTGTGAATGGCAGTATCTGAGACTCAGTCGCAAAGCCAACGCAGGCATCCAGGAGTGATCCTGCTGTCTGCCGCAAGAAAGTCCCAAACGGGCTTCAGCTCTGCCTGAGGTGCACTCACTCCAATGTCTGGTCAACAGACGGTCAACGGGGATGGACCACGCCTCAAGCAGACAGCTGGGCAGCCTGCCGCGAACGATATATATCCTGATTAAACCCAAAAAGCAGGTCCACTTCAACACAGTTTGCAAACGCTCAGCGCTGTCTGCTGAGCAAGGGGCGACAGTCGATATAGTTGTTGGCTCCCCTCCGACACCCATACTCCCGGCACAATCTAGCAATGGCTCTCACCAGACTTAAAGCTCGTAGCAGGGGCAAGAACACGGGTTTCAGTTCCGGGTGATCAGCCTATCTGTGCCGTGTCTCTCTAGCAGGGCTGCAAGTCCCAGTTGTACTTGACATGCTGATTGGTGCACCAGCCGTCGACCTCAGCTTCTGACAGCAAGCTGGTAGGCCGGCATCTTTATAAGATGGAGTCCGACGCTGTCCAGTCGAAAGTTGAAAAGCTCCGTGCGAGGTACAGTAGTTACGGCTTGCTCAACGGCATGCAAACCGTGTTGCTATGCAGCAAGGTACTCAGGCAGTATTTATGCTCTCAGGCAGACTCAGTGGTTGAAGGAACGCCAAGCAGAGCTTGAACGTGCAAGCGTGGTGGCAGAGTTACGGGCAGAAGGTGGGTGCCATCAACACACACGTGCGCTTGCTCGCGCAGTGCAGAGCTCTTGACTGAAGAGAAACTCATTGCTTGTAGCCAGCACTGGCGCTCTGCGTGTAGCAAGCATAACGCTGGCTGTTCTGCTGCCTTGCAGAACACCCGGTCCAGCTACCCCAAGCGCCCTTGCCACCACCCCAGGAGATCCGGCCTGAGGATGCTGCGACCGTTATCAACCGGCTCACACAGCGCATCACAGACCGGCTGCGTGTCGAGCTGCAGGCGGAGTTGCAGGTGGCTGCCATCGCGTGGTCCCCATGACTGCGGCAGTCTTTCAACCTGCACTTGGGGAGGGTGTCTGCCTGCAGGAAGGGCTCCTGGCCTTCATGATCTTGTTGGCACGTTTTTCGCAGAAAGAGTCTGCCAAGGCACGGGTAAGCCAGCAGAATGAGGGTCAGAAGCTGGAGGGCTACTTGGCCAAGGAGATCGAAAGCCACACCTGTCCGATCTGCTACGAACTGATGGTGCGCATGCGCAATGCAGCTGTTGCGCATGTGCATGGTGTGGTCTTGGCAGTGCTCAAGTGGGAAGCTGGCTGGATGCGTAATGCAGGTGCCTCCAAAGCATGCGCCTGTCCTTCTGTTCCCCTGTGGTAAGGCACCTCAGCTTGCTGGGAGCACGGAGGGGTGGATACCTGCGAATGGTCAAGGCCACAGTCTGTGCTGATGGCTCATGCTGTGCTGTTGTCTGCAGGCCATAGCTTCTGCACTATCTGCATCTCCAGCCACATGCACCAACACGGCAAGTCACACTGCCCATGCTGCCGCATCAAGATCGACTCCAAGGTTTGTCACTCACCTCTGATCGCCTGCTACAGCTGGCATGTATTCACCTCCCAGTATACCATCTCAAACCTGGGCATAGGCATGCAACAGCTGGGCCTGGCCGCAGGCGGCCAACATTGCCCTCCAGCAGCTCATCCAGAGCTTTGTGGCCAGGCGGGACAAGGTGCGCAAAGGCGTGCCGAGTGATAGGGTGCGCTCGCACTCTGAGTTCAGCCGGCCGCGTCCGCTGTCGCCCACGTTTGAGTTTGGCGACGAGAACGATGAGGACGCTGCCAATTCTGGCATCGATGATGACGAGTCCAGGTGCCAAGCCTGCCTTGATGATGTGCTTACCACTGGCATTGCCAATTTCAGAATGCCGCTGCAGTGCAAAGGATCTTTGTGCACCCTAGCCGTGACACCCAAGGCAAGGAAGTGGATAGCAGCTTGCGCAGCTACCTGCACTCCGCGTACACAATGCGGCCTCGCTTGCTGCCTCGCATTCACACGTGCCTCAGCATTTGGTTTATAATGCATGCATTACACCTGCCAACAGGCTGCAGCGGGAGCGTGAAATGCTGAGCATGCGGTGCCGCGTGCTGCGCAATGAGCTGACGGACGCGCAGGCCGAGGAGGCGGCTGCGGACGCCCAGCTGTGCGCCATCGTGACCCACCTGCAGCAGCTGCGTGACCAGGAGGCGGTCGTCAGTGCCAGGTCAGCCTGACACGCATCAAGGACATGTCACAATCAAGCCAGCTGGGGCACTGCTATTCAACTGGAGGGTGGGCCGCAGTGCCCTACCGCCTTAGATTCGCTCATGCAGCGTTCCCTCCTCCCTCTTTTTATATCCAACTTAACACCGCAGCTAGTGCTCGGACGCTGTTTGAGGCGCAGCTGCTGCAATAAGCCAGCCCATACATCAATGGTCATGGCGTTGTAAGCGTGATGCAAGACTTCCATGATGCTGCGCAACCCGACCAGCACGCTTGCATGCTGTGGACAGGCTGGCGGCCGTCCAGGCTGAGCTGGCAGGCGTTCAGGAGCAGGTGATGGGGAAGCAGGGTGCGCTGGCAGCCGCCGATCAGCAGCGCCAGGTGCGACAAATGTGGCGCTGACATGCAGCATGAGGCTCACGACCCTGTGCTTGTCTTTGACCTCCTGTTGTTTGACTCAAGGACAGATGCCAGGCTACCAGGCTGACGTCGGGCCAGTGGTCTGATACTTGTCTACATAAGTGTATTGCAGGACTCGCATGGCTATGAGTACTTTAACTACCCATAGCAATCAACCACACGTTTGGATTGCTCGTGAACTGATGCTGGCTGTCCCGCAGGCGGCTGCGGCGCGGGCCGACCTCATCCGGCGCACCCTGGAGCCCTTGGCGGCCGAGGTGGACAAGGTCACCCTGCTCATGGCGGCCCTCGGTGCCGACTCGGGCGACCAGCTCAAGGACAAGATGGCCTGACTTCCAATCATTGCAGGCAGATGCTCATATGAGCAGGGGGGATGGCCAGGAGCATGCAATGCCTTGAAAAGGAAGACGTGCACGAGACACAGGTACAATGCTTAATCTGACCCCTTGAGCACACTATAGAAAAGCAGCAGAGTCCCATCTCGCTAGATCCTTTCCTGGTCAGACCACTGCAGCCTAGAGAACTGCGCCTTTTACGGATGGCCTGTCTGGGTCACATGCTTGCCTCGCCCCTACTGGCGTGCTCCAAGCAACTACCACTCAATTGCCCTTATGGACATGTACAAACACTCAGAGCTTTAGGGACTGACCAGCACAGGATGCACACTGCACTGTTTGCCAGTCACGTCAGCCTGACCAACAAAGGGATCAACACTTGACGCCTGGCTGCAGCAGGACAAACAATGTCTGATTATTGCCAAGCATGCTAGCATGCATCCCTAAACTGCCTGTAAGGACGCACATGCTGGGGTTCGGGCCAACACCACCTCACTTCACCTGCGCTATGCTGCACATAGCTATGCCGCTCCCACGCATGCCAACTGCATGGGGGCAATGTACATTGCCTGCATGCCGCCTCAGGAAGCCCGCTGGATGGTGGTCATGAACTCGTTATAGGCGGATTCCAGGTCAAACAGGAGCTGCCGCCCGTCTGCCTCGTTAAGCTCTTCGCTGGCATGCATGGTGTGGACCTTGGTGATCCAGCCCTTCACCTTGACCTTGCCGGGCATGTCGGGCGGCAGCTGCGACACCTAAAGCCAGGGCACATGCGGGGCTCAGCGGCTGGCATGCAGGGCATGAGGCGCAGGCAGCAGTGCATGGCTGCTGTGCAGCAACTTTGGCAGCCAGGACACCAGTGCACTGGCAGCTTGAGTCAGGCGGCAGCTGGCGCAACCCTGAGACCTGATGCAGGCAAGGCACGGTGCTTAAAAAGGCACAGACATCGGGCAGGGTAATGATCCATAGCCAGCCTGGGCACTGACCCTGTTCAAGGCCTGCATGAGGTCGTTGAGGATGGGGTAGAGCTGGTCCACCGCCATCATCTGCAGCTTGATGGAGTCCATGGCTGTGATGAAATGCTGCACGGTCTCAGCGATGCTGACCGCCGAGTTGGACGACTCCTGCGTCCTGTGGACATGGCAAATCCACTCGTGTAACTGCGGAAGTGCTCCTGTGACTCACTGATATCCTGCTGGAAGGTGCCATGGGGCTGAGGTCAGTCTAGCTCTGCAGTTATGTCCAGCGGGTGCAGGTGAAGCTTGCGACACCCAGCTTCTGCCGACGGCTTTTCTTGGGAATGCACACCGCAACCCGTTGGAAGATTGCCGCATCGTTGTAGCTCCACAAGGCCTCACCTTGGCTTGCCGTGCTCGATGGTGGCGGGCATGCCCGAGTGGATGAGCCGCTTGGCGGCCATGGGGCACTGCATGTTGTAGTTCGCCATGAACTCCTCGACATCCGGCACCTGCAGCAGATGAGCATGCATGAAGTCACGACACACCTCCATGAATATGCCTGTCTCCCAAGCCTCTACAGGTCTTGATGATAGGCAAGAGCAGGCCTACCGTGTCCCTCAAGCTCTCCCACAATGTCTTGAACTGCGCTATAAGCTTCTCGCACGCAGGCTCATAGTCCTTCGCGCTGATGGCATCACGCACATAGGCCCGCTCAAGCTTCTCTGTAGCCTTGAGGATGGCGAATAAGTCTGCATGCACCAGAGGTGGCAGTTTTCAAGCGACGCTCTAGCCCTAGATATGTCATGGAAGCCAAGGCCGTCCAGTCTGCTTTATACCCCTTTGCAGGCTTTGACACAGAACCAGTGGCCGGGCACACCAGCAGACGTGGCATGTTGCTGCTTGGCATATGGACAAGCAAGCCGTTATTGTGCAGGAGGCAGGCAGCTGTCAGCAAGACGCTGACAGCTGACTTATGACCAGTGTCGACACTGCAGTTTCACAAGAAGGTCTTCCCTTGGCAGACTCTGTTCATCACCTGTCTCCAGCACCCAAAGGTCACTGTAAGGTGTTGGGGACCGATCAGCGCCCCCAAACACATATATCCGGCTGTCCACGGCTGCGCAGGCATGACCGCCCCTTGGGGGCGGGCTGAGTACATTCGGGTCGACCTGCACACATGGTCATCTCAGGACATGCCACCCTGCAGTGCCGGCTACAAAGCCCGTTTGAGGACGAGGACAGGACAAGCCCGCATACCGGAGGCAGCAACCAGTGACCCATTCTGCGCAAGTGTGTTCAAGATGCTTCCACATCTCCAGACGGTTTGAGCAGTCTGGATCTTGCGCACGCGAAACGAGGGACGGCTGCAGGCTACGCTTCATCTGCCGCTCGGCAACCGACTCGGTTATAGCTAC
>QQTW01002289.1_pt1 | contig 13840 bp, 14 predicted proteins | sample 1904831 | NCBI WGS metagenome assembly QQTW01 (sample SAMN09435610, study PRJNA476489) | Subsurface metagenome, whole genome shotgun sequencing project. | reverse complement strand
TTTCCATTATCTCGTCGTGCAAAAGAATCGTTTCTAGAGCTACCAAAGAATGACAGCTTTAGACTCCGACATTGTCAGACCTGCGAGACCTGCAATGTCTTTGGAAGCAACACTGACAAGGGTCCGCTTGTCTTCTGTCAAGGATGCACTTTGTCTTACCATAAGGGATGTCTAGGCCCTCGAAACCAACGAGAACACCTAGTCACCAAAGTCGGCGACGAGGACTTCGTGCTGCAGTGCCGACGCTGCGTAGGAGTAGCCAGGAAGAAGGATCCTAATGCCCCCGATCAAGCAATATGCCAGGTTTGTAGGGAGGTTGGTCCGGCATGCCACCCATTTAGAAAGAGGAAGTCGACTGTACAAGAACAGAAAGAGAGAGAGGATAACGAGGGAGAAGATCCTATAACGTCGATTTCTCCTTCTTTACACAACAATGTTGATAACGTACTGTTCCGGTGTACGCAATGTTGGAGAGCATTTCACTTCTCTCATCTGCCGCCTCGAGAGGATAACGCGACATCGGAAGACCCCAGGGACATTGTTGATCAACGACTTACTGAGTGTTGCCAGGACTGGGCTTGTGTAGAATGTGCAAAGAGCCCCGCCAAGATCGACTCCTTGGTGGCATGGAGACCTGTGGACGAAGAGAGCTATACTCCAGGCTTGTCTACAGACTTGATCAACGAGGATGAGAAGGAGTACCTGGTCAAATGGAAGGACCTTTCTTACTTTCAGACTACCTGGATGCCGGGAGCCTGGGTATGGGGCGTCACTGCTGCCGCTATGCGGAAGGCTTTTGCACGACGAGATAATGGAAACAATCTACCCAAATTGAGGACCGAGGACGCCATCCCGGAAGAGTACCTCAGAGTGGATATCGTGCTTGATGTCGAGTATACGAACATAGTCCAGGTACGGACCGAGAATATTGACTTGGCTCGCATAAAAGAGGTCAAACAGGCGCTTGTTAAGTTCAAAGGACTTGGCTATGAAGATGTGGTATGGGAGACTCCTCCAGTGCCAGAGGATGGTGAGCGTTGGAACGACTTCGTATCGGCTTACAACGACTGGGTTCACGGCAAATATATCTCCCCACTTAACCCTAATAATTTGAAGAAGCATCTCAATAAAGTCCGCGCCAAGAATTTTGAGAAGCAGCTCATGACGCAAAAACAGCCATCAAGTCTGAAAGGCGGAGAGCTGATGGGATACCAGATGGAAGGGCTCAATTGGCTGTATTACCAGTGGTTCAAATGTCATAACGCCATTCTGGCTGATGAGATGGGCCTTGGCAAGACGATACAGGTCATTGGGTTACTGGCTACCTTGGTTCAAGATCACAAATGCTTCCCCTTTCTTATTGTCGTTCCCAACTCCACTTGTGCGAATTGGCGACGAGAAATCAAGCAGTGGGCACCTTCGCTCAGGGTTGTGACTTACTTTGGCTCTGCAACCGCCCGCGACCTCGCCTACCGATATGAGTTGTATCCCGCTGGTAGTAAGGAGCTAATGTGTCATGTCGTTGTGACATCTTATGAGGCTGCACAGGCAGATGAATGTCAGCGATTTTTCCGCAGCGTGTCATGGGCGGGCTTGATCGTCGATGAAGGCCAGCGTCTCAAAAACGACAAAAACATACTCTATGCCGCTCTAAGTACTTTGAAGGCCCCTTTCAAGGTGCTCCTAACAGGCAAGACCCGCCGCTGTCAGAGCCTCTTTCTTCGCTGACGGACTACTTTAGGTACACCTTTGCAAAACAATGCTCGCGAGCTCTTCAATCTTCTACAGTTCTTAGATCCCAACATCAGCGCTTCTGCACTCGAGGTCGAGTTTGAAACACTAACAAAAGAAAACGTGCCGCAGTTGCACGAGCTTGTCCGACCATTCTTTCTACGTCGCACCAAAGCCCAAGTCTTGACATTTCTACCGCCCATGGCCCAAATCATTGTGCCAGTTACTATGAGTATTGTACAGAAAAAGCTCTACAAATCAATTCTCGCAAAGAATCCGGAACTCATCAGGTCGATCTTTGACAGAGAGAAGTTGAAGCAGGCAGAACGACACAATCTTAACAACTTGCTGATGCAGCTAAGAAAATGCCTATGCCATCCATTTGTTTATGACAGGGCTATCGAAGAACGTAGCAATAGTGCTGCAGTTTCTCACCGAACATTAGTCGAAGCAAGTTCGAAGTTGCAACTCCTCGAAATCATGTTACCAAAACTGCAGGAGCGAGGTCACCGTGTTCTGATCTTCAGCCAATTCTTGGACATGTTAGATATGGTTGAGGATTTCCTGGACGGCTTGAGTTTGTTGTATCAGCGTCTGGATGGAAGTGTCAGCAGTCTGCAGAAGCAAAAGCGCATCGATGAGTTCAATGCACCGAATTCGCCTCTATTTGCTTTTCTGCTTTCGACACGCGCTGGTGGTGTGGGTATTAATCTTGCTACGGCAGACACAGTCATTATCATGGATCCCGACTTCAACCCACATCAAGACATTCAGGCATTGTCCCGCGCCCATCGTATTGGTCAGAAGAAGAAGGTTTTGGTATTTCAACTTATGACACGAGGTAGCGTCGAGGAAAAGATTATGCAGATCGGGAAAAAGAAGATGGCCCTGGATCATATTCTCATTGAGCAAATGGACGCTGAGAACGAAGCAGGCATGGATCTTGAGTCTATTCTACTACACGGCACCGAGGCGCTATTTAAGGAAGATGATGAAGGCGACATCCGTTATGATTCCGCTTCTGTCGACAAGCTTTTGGATCGAACTCAGGCAGAAAATACAAAGATTGGCACCGACAGTTCTGCTGAATCGCAATTTAGCTTTGCACGAGTTTGGGCCAACGACAAAGGGACACTAGAGCAAGGTCTTGAGGACACTGACTCTGAACGGCGGGCTCCTGATCCATCCGTGTGGGAGAATCTCCTTCAAGAGCGGGAGCGAGCCGCAGCGCGTGAAGCAGCTGCTAGGCAACAGATCTTTGGGAGGGGCAAGCGGAAGCGGCAGGTAGGTTGAATCCTTCCATTTCTTATCTGAATTTCAACATCTGCTGACCAACATGCAGATGGTCGACTACAGCAAGCAGACGGAGCGAATCATCGAGCAGGATCCCAGTTCTCCAAGACAATCACATCATACGGATAGCGATACGGACTTTCAGGCACGAGCTGTTGAAAGTGAGGCAGATGAAACAGCAGATGAGGAAATTGGGGCGGTCAATGTCGAGGAACTGAGGAGTCCTGAGAAACGTCCAAGTCTCGGTATAGCAGCGTCGAAGAGATCGCCTGAAAACACACAAAGTAAGAACAATGCACCACACACGTTGCTCGAATTCCTTCCCATATGACCATGGATTGTAGGTACTGATTGGCCTCGTCCTTACAGTTCGTCCCTTCGCACGTGCTCAAGTTATTGCACATCCTGCACCTTATCCAGCCTTAAGCGCTGAAGCCAACAACAAGGCAGCAAGTCATGCCAACGGAGTTCAGAAGTGTGTCGCCTGTGACCACAATCACAAGCCCGGCTACTGCCCACTTAAGCTAGCCGGTGTAGAAACTTGCGGGCTGTGTGGCCTCGCACACTACGGCCACCAGCGCACTTGTCCGCACCTCAACTCCGAGAGCCAGGTTCGGACGATGTTGGAAACGCTCAAAAAGAGCACAGAACCGAAGCCACTTATCGACTTGGCCGTGAAGCATCTGCGAGGTATCGTAGGCGACCTCGCACGGCGGAAGAGACTCAAAGAATCAAAGGCTCAAGCTCAGACTCAACCTCAGGCTCTCAACCAAAGTCTTCCTCATGATCCAGGTCAGCTTCAGCCTTACTCCCGGACACAGGACCAGGCTCAGACTCAGCCGCAAACACAACATCCGTACCAGACTCTCGCTCAACCGTGGTATCAGCCCCAGGATCGATCTCAATATCAACCACAGCCTCCACACCAATACCAGTACCAGCCTCAAGCCCAGGTACATCCTCTTGAACACGTCCATCCACAACAACGTCATCCTACCCAAGTAAACGGAGAGATCCAACGTGGTGCTAACGCCGTGAACGGATACAAGAGCCAAGCACCCGCCCCTACCACCGTCAACGGTACGGGCGCACAACACGCCCCTTGGGAGATTTGAGTTTCAGCTCTTACATTCACAACAGAGTTCTCTTTATCGCCCTTCAGCGTATCACACGAATTTCAGCTCAGCAAAGCGCATCACATCTCCGTCGCTTATGCAACACAATCTTGCACTTTCTTTCGCGTCCTTCATTACCCTCTTCCAAGATACCCGGACATACTCCTGCATTGTTTCGGTAGACACGACCGTTTCTCGGTGGTTGGCAATCTTTCTACACTACTTAGACAAACTCATAGCTTTTACTATCAAAGTAGCTCGCTTGAGATGGCACACTTCGCCGTTGATACAGATATACTGTATGCTTTCGAATTCAAAGATTCGATTTGTTGCAGAAGAAATGATGACCATACTTTAAACATGCCTTCCACTCAATACCCTTTACCGTTCCTTGGAGATGATGTTCTCTTGCTGACTTCTAGGCTCTATCATCGATCAACTTTCTACGCTTTAAGAAGATCGTACCTTGAACTACGAAAACAAAGGATGCTTGAGGCATCTACCTACCCTAACCATCTCTGAGGCGCATTGTTGTGGTTGTTAGGAAAAAGAATGGTTGCCAATTCTAGATGTGAGTGATGTCCTCCGCAAATGAATCCGGCTAAACAAGGAAAGTTCGACAACTACAGGGTGTCGATCTGTATAAACCGAGGAACAATAAGGAGTCACTTCCAAGACTGTGCCTCGTGATTAAAGTCGCCATTTCTTTTTTTAGTGCCTGACTCTGGCAGAACAGAGTGAGAACGATTGTATTGTACACAGCACTTACTGAACTGTTGAATATGTTACAAGGCTGTCTTCTGACAGTCATTCTTTCCACTCTTGTGACAACCTTTTCGAGCCTACGTGGAGGGCTTTCAAGGCTCTTTGGGAAGGAGTTGCCTAATGATGTGCTGCTGTTGGGTGTGAGCCTAAATCGAGTCCGTTGATCTGCTCGTTGCCGGGTCCGAGTCAAGTCCTTGATTGTGGTTTCCTGAAGAAGAGCTTCGAATGGAAGGAGCCATGGCTGGCGTTGGAGAACATATAAAGTAAATACCGATGGCTTTCGAACCTCTCTCCATCCTCATCATTGCTATCCTTCCATACACCACTCTTCATATCCTTATTTACATTCGTTACTACACCATAATCCTAACTTTCATACTTTATCATGGACTCTAAACCCCAAAAGATCACTCTCGCCCAGAACCCCAACCACATCAAAAGCGGAAGCAAGTCCTACGTGTCGCTCCTCCAGAAATATGGCTTCCAGCCGACGATGAAGGGACCCTACTTCAAGGGCGACGCCCTTCTTCTGCACCGGAGATTCTGTCTCCGCCGGCTCTTCCACCGCCTCATCTACGCACAAGCCCAACCGCAAATGGTTCTGCAGAAAAAGAACGAGGCTGGAACCTCGGGAGAAGTCCCCGCAGAAGACATCCAGAACGACGCCTTCTACCTAACTCCCGTCAGCATCGGCACGCCGCCCCAAGTTCTCAACCTGAACATCGACACCGGCTCTGCTGATCTCTGGGTACCACCCCCCTTTCCCCCCAACTCTCGGTCCCAATAATCCCCAGCTGACCATACCAACAGGTCTGGTCCACTCAACTCCCCCCTCGCATCCAACGCGCCGGTGCGAGCACCCACACAATCTTCAACCCCCTCAGCTCCAGCACCTTCACACGCCTCCCACGCTCCACCTGGCGCATCACCTACGGCGATGGATCCTCCGCCAGCGGCAGCGTCGGCACCGACAACATCCGGCTCGGCAACATAACCGTCGAATCGCAAGCCATCGAACTCGCCCAGCGTCTCTCCCCCTCCTTCCAACAATCGGCCGGCGACGGCCTTCTAGGCCTCGCCTTCGGAACCATCAACACCGTCACTCCCGACGCCGTCGCCACGCCCGTGGAGAACATGATTCTGCAATCGGACATCCCCAAGACGAGCGAGTTGTTCACGGCCAAGCTGGGCTCGTGGCGCGACAAGGACGAGGAGGATGGCGGGGAGTCTTTTTATACATTTGGCTTCATCGACGAGGAGACTGTGGCCAAGAGCGGGATGGACGTTTATTACGTTCCTGTCGATGCGTCGCAGGGGTTTTGGATGTTCGATAGCGATTCGGCGATGGTGAATGGGACAGTTGTGCAGAGGAGAGGCAATACGGCGATTGCGGATACGGGGACCACGCTTGCGCTCGTGGATGATGAGCTTTGTCGGAAGGTTTACGCTGCGATACCGGGGGCGACGTATGACTCTGCTGCTCAGGGATATGTTTTCCCGACGGATACGCCTGAGGCGAGTTTACCGGTCGTCACGTTCGCGGTGGGCGGCAGGCAGTTTGCGGTTCAGAAGGAGGACCTTGGGTTTGCGGAGGTCTCGCCGGGCGTCATTTACGGCGGGATACAAAGTCGTGGGGATCTGCCGTTTGATATCCTTGGCGGAACCTTTCTGAAGGCGGTTTATGCGGTGAGTGGTTCTTTTCTTTTCGGTTTGATGAGGGCATGGGAGAAGGCATGGCTGACTGAGGTTTGATGCAGATTTTCGATCAGGGGAATAGGAGGTTTGGTGTTGTGCAGAGGAGGGAGCTTACGCAGAATTTGGAGGCGCCGCCCTCTTAGGGCTGGGAAGGACGGAAGTTGTTCTCCGAGTCCCATCTCTTGTAGCAAGTGCAGGCACTTGCTACCATCGACACAGTAGAGCTTGTAAGCGGCGCTTTTGTCGGATATCCCGTCTACGTTGGTTGGTTGGTGGTGTCCAAGTCTCAGCGTCAACCTGGTCATTCTAGATACCCACTCTTGCAACATCCTTTCCTTCCAAACACCTCTTACGAGTGTGTGGCAAATGCAAGAGAACTTCGCATGCAGCGCATAGTCATGCCTTTGAGAATATGCAGTAGAGTTTAAGTTTCATATTCTCGTTCCTACTAAAGCAATTAAAGCCGCATCCAAAGCAAGGCCCCGAGATACTAGAAAGCAAAAGCATAGTAATGAGTGAAGTTGGTTCGATCCCGCCTTCCTTCCATTGTCACAAAGAAAAGCCATCGATTCAATCTGGAGCCAAAGCCTTGATATTCCCGTCCCTTCTATCCATGCTGAGCGTACCATTTGGCGCCTATTGAGCCTCCTGATCCAGCGCCTAGTAGCTTCCGTCCACCAACCACTCACTTACTTCTTGCCAGCCTTCTGCGCCTCCGTGAAAAACTCCTCATCACTCGCGTCGAGGATGTCGTATTCCTCGTCGGTCAGAAATCCGTCATCAGTCTCACCGTCTCCGAGCTCAAGGCTCTCCACTTCTTCCAGTAGGTCCTGCTCTTCGGTAGTCATTGGCTCCGACTTAGCTTGAACGATATCATGAGTACTCGAAACAGGGGATTCCTTGTCAAGCTTCGGGAAGATCATTGCACTCTGCTCTTGCTTTGCCTCCTCTGCCTCGACTTCCTTATCATCAACCTTGGCCTCTTTCTCCTGTATAGCATCTTTGTTGCTCTCAGCCGGGAGGGCAGCGGTCGGCTTAGGCGAACAAACGTCGATATCACACCAAAGCTTGTGACCAAAGGGTGTGCCATCCGCGGTCTTCAATCGCCAGTACGAGATCGACTTGCCTTCACGTTGAGGGGTCTTCATCACAACCTTGAAATCAACCTCTTCTCCGACCTCAATCAAGCGCCCTATGACGTTGCTTTCGGTAGCATCGGCGATGTCACTGACGCTGGCAGCTCGGTTCAGATCGACATTAAGCATGTTGTCTCCTCCAACAAACCGAACGCTGCATCCAGCAGGCCAGGCACGGGGACCTGGATTGCGAAGCGTCCACACCTGCTCGAAAGTCTGACCGGAAGGAAGCTTGGACCCATCTGCCACAGCATCGCGAATGAAATGAGCCTGGAAATCGGAAGCGGGAGTATCTTTCACAACCTCGTCCCTAGTTTGAGCCTCCTGAGCTATCGGAGTACTAGGCTTCACTTCGGCTACTGTTTGAACCTGTGTCGCCGCATTTGCTGATGATGCGGAAGGAGTTGTCTCTGTAGACTTCGAACTAGTCGGAGGAGGTACATCGCCCATAGTCATGACGCCACCATCGGCATTCTTCTCACCCAGAGTTGTGACTGAAACATTCCGGACGGGAGTCTTGAATTTAATCAAGGGATGAGTGCGATTATGCGTATTGATTGGGATGGCTTCGCAACTAGCGCAGAAATCGGTGTCATGACACACAGCGCACTTGTAACGGTCGCCAGTGATGTATTTTCGGTGGATTTGGTCCTTGCATAGCGGACCATCACAGTAAATGCCATGGTGCTTCTGAGTGCGGATTGCGGGCGGTGCAATAATCTCATAGATGGGAACAAAACGATGGCCTGGATGAATATAAGGAGCATTCTTGACGCAGGTAGAGCAGAAATCCCAATCCGGACAATTCATGCACTTGTGTCGAATGCCATTTATGGGCTGCGAATCGTCAGCCATAATGCTAACCTACATCAGACTGATTTGATACATACCTTATCACACCCGTCACAGAGAGCGAAATGAAGCAAATTGCGACCTGGGGCACACTGTCGGAGAGCATGTGCACTCAAGCATGCATCCTCAGTGGCAGGCTTGAACTCATGACTGGGGTGATGGCCATGTTTTACGCTGACAAGGCATTGGAGGCAGAGGTCATAATCCTCGCAAACTGTGCAAGTAACAAACTTGGAATCGGGGAAAACTATGTTGGTGTAAGACTTAGAGAACGGCAATACGGGAACTCTGCTAACTTACTATTAACACATGAATTGCATGTACGCGTTTCCGTGTCTACACTATCCTCCGGCTTGGCTTCAGAGGTAAATGCACCTGGAACCTCGTGACCATCTTCAGCCTTGCTAGTTCTTGGTGCGATGGTCTCTGTGGTACTGTTGATGACCTTGCCATTCTTGATGATTCTCTTGATCAACCAGTGACCCTCGCCACCGCATAGTACACCAGAAGCGACACAAGACTGGCACAGATCAAAGTCGCCGTCGTCACAAATGCTACAATGATAGTGTGCACCCGGGATGGTATCATCGCACTCATTGCAGAAGACCGAATATGTCCCTTGGATATTGAGTGAGCGATCCACGTTGTGAATGCTGACTGGTTGATGTGAAGAGATACTCGCAAGCTCAGCGAAGAAGCTTTCACGGGTCGAAAACGAGCTAGGAACAGGTGCTTCTCCGACAGGCTCTTGCTTGGTTGGTGTTGAGGCTTCTGAATTGGCTTTGACGGAGACATGTGGTGAGCTTTCGGTCATGCGACGCCTCTCAAGTAGCTTACGGAATGCCAACGCCTGAGTGTGGGCATTATGTTCATAGTATTCGGAACGTCGTGGAGACTCAACGCTATGGACCGAAGGGGCTGAATCGACAACAGCGCTTTCGTTACTGGGACTCCCAAGAATACGATCGGTTCCGACCGCAGGAACAGTCTGATTAGGATATGGTACGGGGACGTAACGCTGAGAGTCGAGGCAAGTAACAGGCGTGGAGATCTCATGTGACGCTTCGGGGAGTGTTGTAATAAGATCCTTGTCGTCGCTGACAAGGGTGGCTCTGATGCGTAGCTTCAATTTGGCTTTGGCCGCGCGATAGAGCTGCTTATAGACGGATGGATTATTACTGTCGAGAGTGGTGTACGATCCGGCACTGTCAGAGAAGCGCTCAAGGATGACCTGTTGGTTTGGTGGGATAGCCAGAAGGAATCGAAGCTACGGTGAAAGAAAAGAACTCCGTCAGTGGACCAATATCGAGATGGGACATAACGCGTATCATCGGCACACGATGGCGAGTACTTCATGTGATTGTCTGATGAGGCTGCATCAAGCTGGACACATACCTTGTCCGGAAGCACATTGGCACCGAGATCTTTGAGAGGAAGCTTGAATCGTCGGTTGCTACCGTTGATAGCAACCTTGACCGTGATCAAAGACTCGGAAGTCACAGCCAGGTTAGGTGTCGTGGCCGCCATAATGGGCGATGGATGGTTGTGATGACGACAAGGCTTGGTTGGGGATGATGCGTTCGACTTCGGAGCTCACACGTCGGAGAGGAATCGGGCTGTTAGAACTACAGCAAGCTTGAGGCAAATTTGAGAGAAGGTAGCTGCAAAATTTAGCTGAGATGGAATATCGAGTCGGGAGACAAAGGACCGTCCTGTATGTTCTTGATGGCCGAACCAAGGGGGATGAGGTTCGAAGTAAGTAAGTAGAGGTGAGGTCGGGTGTGAGTGAGGCGGGGGGTTGCGTCGAGCGGATGCCTAGTCTAGCAACCAATCCAGTTTAGCGCAATATCTGAGAGTAAAGTATTACCAATTGAGCATATCGAGTCTAGAGTCTACCTTAGCTAAGGTAGGAGATATTGAATTAGCAACCAAGTGAAGGCGACTCGATCTTTGCCTTGTTCTAGCTGATTCTCTATGATGTATTACCCATATACCGGCAGTTTCTAAACATCGACCGTAACGAGGTCAGTGACGATGTCTTACAGCAACTTCACCTTCACTCAAAGCGAAACACTTGCATCGCATGGGAATGGAATGGATGGGACAAGCAACGACAGTAGGTGTCTCCATTTCGGCGTCGAATTAATCTTGACGTGCGTACTTCACACAGATGTCAACGCCTTAGCATCGTTGCGTTGCCAAACTTTTTGGCAATGGGTTTTAATATAGAACCAGGGACAAGGTTGTACCACCTCAGGATGGGACATGGTGGCAAAGAACCCCGAGCTTCAGAAGGAAACCCGTCAAGCCAGAAGAAAGTTACCCTAGAAGACATACAAGAAGCAGACGAGAACTAGGCTAGATGTCGAACCCAGGCAACAAGCACAAGCTCGTAACGCACCACAGAAAGCTGAGCCCCAACGCACCTCCAAGTCATTCATGTAGAAGCGAATATCGGGCCATTCAGCAAAAAGCGTAGAAAGAGAACAACGAAGAGCTAGGTACAAGAGACAACTAAACCGAAATGTCTAGCAATCCCTGAAGATGCAATGCAAAGAGGAGTCACTTAAACCGTAATGTAAACTGGAAAGATTACAACGACGAAAACCAGTGTGCTGACGCTCTCGATTTAAGACAACCGTCGTCAAACACACCTACCAGCCACACGCACCAACCCAAGCTATCTGACAAAGCCTGCCTCGGACGTAACGAGCACCTATCCTTGAGAGGGATAGTATACCCCTCCATGTGCTGGAGGATAGTAGTACCCGTCCGGAGGGGTCATCATCCCACCCATACCCACAACACCTCCGGGTTGTGGCAGTGTGAAGGCAGTGGCAGGGTATCCATTTGTCGGTGCGGTGGTGGCAGTCAGTTCTGAGGCATCGTAGTAGTAGACCATGCCGTTGCTTTCGTGTGCCACCGTCCCAGCTTGCCCAGCCGGGTCTGCAGTTGCAGGCGAAACCGGTACAACAAAAGGATACTGTGGAACGCTCGGGACGAATGCTGGAGCACCCACACTCGGGCCCATTGCTGGATTGAAGGACGGCGACCCCCCACCCGGCGGAGGGTAGAAGAACATCGCTGGTGCTGGGTACTGTTGTGCATAGTAACCTTGTGGCGGGAGATAGGGGAATGGCTGAAATGGCTGGGCGTGAATTGCTCGTTCTGGGATTTGTGAGAGAGGTGTGCCTGTAGATGCCTGGCTTGGGTGAGAGGGATGTCTTGAATGGGCATTGTATATTGATAGATCTTGGGGAAATGGATGCCCGTTGATCTGCTGAGGTACTTGCTGGTGGAATGGCTGCTGTTGTTGCTGTTGTGGTTGATGGAAAGTTAGACCGGCAGGTGATTCAATGTCGGCAACGGAAACAGCCTTTTGCGGTCTTGGTTGGTGCATTGGAATCGGAACCGGTCGGTTTTCACGAAACGTTGGCCTTTGAGGGAGAGGATAAGATTGCGGTTGCGAGAGGGTCCGCACTGGAGTAACCCCATCAAACGATGTCACTTTCTCCATCGTCGTGGACAGATCGACCGCTTGCTGAGATGCGGGTGGTAATCGTACTACTGGCTTGCCGAATTCCACAGGCGCACCCGTTGGCTGTGATAAGGCAGGTCCTGCAGGCGACACTATTCCATCTCGAGTGACTTCTCGTGCCAAAGACGACCTCCTACTCATTGCAACGCTCGGAGAGTAATTGCTGCCACCGTACAGGCTCGTCTTCCGACTTGAGAGACCACCGTACGGACCGTAACTTCCTCTGCTTCGTCTCCGGCCGAAACCTTGTTGATTGGGCCTCAAAGCTCTTGGGATGAAGATGAACGATCTATCAACTGCGGGGAATATGTATCGGGGAGGCTTGTCTGGCAAGGAGATCCTGACAGGTTTGTCACGTCGAAGTGGAGGTCGATGATGTGGCAGACGAGTATGCTGGTTGACCGGAACAGCAGAAAACGTGATAGGATCGGACATGCCAGTAAGGTAGACCCTTATTTGGACATTTCCTATGCATGTACTTCTCGAGAATGATCTGTTCGGCGGAGAGGATTTCGGGGCGAAAGGTAAAGGCTTCGTGAAACCAATAGAGCGTTGGTTGTTTGAAGTGGCAGATGGTTCGGGACCGATATCTGGACGTTGAGATACAGTCTCGTGGAGATCATGCTCCCAGGGTGCATCAGTTGGCTCGGCAGGCTGAGGAATATGGCTACATTGTGATGTGTCAGAACGTTTGCTGAGTACTGTCCAATCCCATGGTCAGACTAGACTTACCTCGCAGGTGAGAAGGGGCCGCCAACGAACCCTCTACCTCGGCCCCTTCCCTTACCCATAATCCGTAGCCCATTCTGTGCAGACGCTGCGGACCGGTGATCATGCATGAAGAACCCGCCACGATTTGGAACAAACGCAGGATCGGCATCCCGTTTCTTCCGATACTCTTCATGCTCTCGCCGTCGCCTCTCTACCAGTGTCTCCTGTCTTCCACCATTCGCCGCAGGGTGTTGTACAGATTGTGGCGGTGGCGGCATCTCCGCAGTCTCGGTCATGTTTTCAAAATCCACCTCGTCCACTCCATTTGTTACGTCTGAGATCTTCAAACCGTTCATCATAGCCTCCGTATCAGCTCTCGCGGCTGTGAGAGGTGCCTTCCCGAACTCGGTCGGCTTCATCTCGCCACTGCCCTTCTCGTTGCCTAGATGCCCATTCTCTTTCATATCTACGGGGCCAGCTCCTCTCGATCCGGAGTCATCGACATCGGTAGCATCGCTTCCCTCGGCATCGGCGTCATCATCTGCGTCACTAATGGCGGAACCATCACTCAACGAGTCATCGTCCAGCTCACCAACTACCAGGCTTTCCTCTTCCTCGCCTTCATCTTCTACGCGCCTCCGGCTGGCGATGAGGTTCTTACGGCGAGTAGGAGGCATGGGCAAGGGTAAGGCGAACGCAGACTTCCGGTGAATGGTATTTGAGCGGAAGACCGAAAGCTAGGCAGACGAATCGCGACAAGATCCGGGACCGTACCAGATAACCCTGATGTAACTCTGTATATCAGGGCAGTCAGTTCGAGGCCTATTTGTATCGTCTCTGTAGTTGCTGGCGAGAAGGGAGTGATGACTCGGGCTTCTGGGAGGAATTCGTGAAGCAAGTGACGATTTGCCCAGCGCAATGTGCCTGTGTACAAAGTAGTTTTATGTTATGGCATAATCGAATTCGCGTGTTCCGGTTAGGAAGCTCGCTAAGCCTAAAGTAGC
>QQTW01002288.1_pt1 | contig 13840 bp, 15 predicted proteins | sample 1904831 | NCBI WGS metagenome assembly QQTW01 (sample SAMN09435610, study PRJNA476489) | Subsurface metagenome, whole genome shotgun sequencing project. | reverse complement strand
CTTAATTGGTAAGGATATATTGCGCTTTCATGCCATATATTGGCCTGCAATGCTGATGTCCGCAGAATTAGAGCTACCTAAATTGGTCTTTGGGCATGGGTTTTTGACCAAAGACAACCAAAAAATGGGCAAAAGTCTAGGAAATACTCTAGATCCCGTTGCTTTAGTACAGCAGTATGGCTCCGATGCTGTTCGTTACTACTTTATCAAAGCAATTGAATTCGGTAGAGACGGAGACTTTAGTCAAACTCGGTTTGTTGATACGCTGAATGCAGACCTAGCTGGCAATTTAGGAAATTTGCTAAATCGTACTTTAAAAATGGCACTGAAGTACGGTTATATTAGTGTACCGAATCTTACTGTTGAAAATATTGCTGATGATAATCCTTTAAAAATTGCTGGTATGGCTTTAGGAGCAGAAGTTGCTACAGCTTATGAAAATTTAGCTTTTAGCCAAGCTTGCGAACTAATATTAAACTTAGCTAGAACTGGTAACAAGTTTATCGATGACCAAAAGCCCTGGACTTTGTACAAAGAAGGCAAACACCAGGCATTAGAACAGGTGCTATATTCTGTTTTAGAATCAGTAAGATTAGCGGCTTATTTACTATCGCCAGTTATTCCTAATATTGCTAACGATATTTATCTGCAATTAGGCTTTGCAACGAATTTTAACTCTAAAAATGACATTTTTGATACGGCGCCATTTTCTATTCATGCTAATTGGGGAATAATAAGTAGCAAGCAACAATTGGGCGACCCCCACCCTGTATTTCAAAGCCTAGAAATAAATTAATAAGCTTGGTATCCAACGTACTTTTCTATTTAATTTATTTTTTGTAATGTACCTTTGTAGGCATTTAATCTGTCAAATTGGGCAAATAAAATAATAAAAACATATCAGATTTTTTGATAAAAACCGAGGCATAAAAAATGTTAAATAATTTTGATAAAAGTCCAATTTTTACACCAGAACAAGTTTTAGAAAATAGAGGGCGAGTAGCTATTTTTATTGATGGCTCAAACCTGTTTTACGCAGCATTGCAATTAGGAATAGAAATTGACTATACAAAGCTATTGTGTCGGCTAACAGGCGGTTCGAGGCTGCTGCGTTCGTTCTTCTATACGGGTGTAGATAGAACTAATGAAAAACAACAAGGATTTTTGTTGTGGATGCGTCGCAATGGTTATCGGGTAATTGCCAAAGATTTGGTACAGCTACCAGATGGTTCAAAAAAAGCTAACTTAGATGTGGAAATTGCTGTAGATATGATGGCGCTTGTAGATTCTTACGATACGGCTGTATTAGTTAGTGGTGATGGAGACTTGGCTTATGCAGTCAATGCGGTAAGCTATCATGGCGTACGTGTAGAAGTAGTTAGTCTCAGAGCAATGACCAGTGACAGCTTAATTAACGTTAGCGATCGCTACATTGACCTAGAACAAATTAAAGAAGACATCCAAAAGACATCCCGTTCTACTTATACCTATCGTCCCTTAGCCAGTTTGGGATTAATGGAACAGCCAGAAGATGGCACTTTAGATGCGATCAAATCCTCCGAAGACTAGAGCTTGAGCGCAGACAAATGTAAAGATGGAAGTATGAACTGTAACTATCATTTTCCATCAGTGAAATGGCAAATCTTAGCCACCCCGATAATTGGCGTAGGCTTGGTGTTAGGGGTATTTGGCTGCATGGGGCAAAACCCAGTAATAGAGGCATCGCCAAACATCTCTCCATCCCCCGCAGCTCAAAACGAACTCACGTTTAATGATGTCACTTTAGAACAAGCAGACGAACAAGGACGACCCGTTTGGAAAGTCCAAGGAAAACAAGCAAGTTATAGTCGGGAGCAAAAAGTTGCTCAAGTTCAAAAGCCATCAGGCGAACTGTTTATTGAGGGCAAAGTAGTATACAAAATTAGCGCCCAACAAGCCCAAATAGAACAAAATGGCAAACAGTTGTTTTTGAAAGGTCAAATTGTTGCCACGGATACGGTGAATGGCGTAGTATTGCGCGGAAATGAGTTGGAATGGCGACCTAAAGAAGATTTGCTAATTGTCCGCAAGCAAGTTAGAGGAACTTATCAGCAAGTCCAAGCTGTAGCAGAGGAAGCGAGAGTAAATAGCCGTTCGGCGCGAGTTGATTTGCAGGGTAAGGTAGTAGCTCAAGCTACCGATCCCGCCTTGCAGATGCGGACTACCCATTTAATTTGGGAAGTTAAAAAACAAACATTAATCGGCGATCGCCCCATTGAAATTGATCGGTATAAAGGTAAAGTAATTAGCGATCGCGCTACAGCAAACGGCGCGAATGTCAATTTAAAAACTAAAATCCTCACACTCCAACCTAACGCTCAAATAGTAGCGACAGAACCACCCGTACAAATATCCAGCAACTCTTTAACTTGGAACCTAAACGCCGAAGTCGTTACCGCCAATCAGCCAGTAAAGATAGTCCATCGCCAACAGCAAATAACTACAACGGCTAACCAAGGGCGAATGAATTTAGGCAATAAAATTGCTTACTTGACGGGCAATGTGTCCGCTATAGGGCAGCGTCGTCAATCGCTCAATGCTCAAAAACTAACTTGGTATTTGCCCACGCAGTTAGTAGAAGCAGAAGGAAGCGTTGTTTATCGTCAAGCCGAGCCTCCAGTCAGTTTTACCGGACAAAAAGCTGTAGGCAAATTGCAAGAGCAAAATATTACGGTTAGTGGGGGTAGAGTAGTTACTAAATTTATTCCTTAGCCTTTATACATAATTTCGTTACGCCTAGCTGCGCCCAAGGGCTGTGAATTGGGTTCTTGGAGGTGGGGAGTAAGAGCCGCCGGAAGAATCGGGGCAACTTGCAATTGCTGCAACAAACTTTGCAATAGTCGATCTTGTTCGTTGCGGAAGCGTTCGATTGCCGAGCCACGGTTAATAATTGCAAACCACACCAAACCGCGATTTCTTGTTGGCATGACTCCCGCCAAGGCACTGACCTCGTTGAGTGTACCCGTTTTAATTACCGTATTTAAGGGAATTTGCCGAGTTAGCAAAGTACCCCGGCGATCACGTCCCGACACTGGAAACAAGTCTGCTACTGTTAGCTGGTAAGGCGACAACTGCTTTTGAATTGTCATCAACATCGCACACGCTGCTCTAGGTGAAATGCGATTTTGTACTCCCAATCCCGAACCATTAACTAACTGAATTTCCGCTAATGGTACGTTAGATACCCTTGCTGCTTTTTGTTGGACGACTTGCGCTCCTCCCAGCAAATAAGCCAACATTTCTGCCATTTCATTATTGCTGTACACATTCATTTCTTTGAGAATTTGTGAAAGCGGCAAAGATCGATGGCGTACTAGCAATATTTGCTTGGGGTTAATTACTTTTCCTACCTGCACCGTCCCCGAAATAGTAATTTGAGGGCGAGGAGTTCCGCCTGGTAGCGTTAAGTATTGATTTTCTACTGTATTTGACCAAGTACCTGCATTGAAGGCTTGCTTCAACAACTGACCAGACTCTACAGGGTTGAAGTTGTAATTCATGGCAAAAGTACCTGCAATTATCAAGTTTCCCTGGACGCGATTGATGCCCATTGACTGGAGAGTATTGCCAAGGGCGATCGCTTCTTCCCACACAAATAATGGATCGCCATTACCTTGAACAATTAAATCCCCTTGTAATACCCCATTAGAAATCGTCCCTGTGGTACTAACAGTAGTATCGAATTGATAGTTTGCCCCCCAAGTGCTTAAAGCAGCTAAAGAAGTAGCAACTTTGGTTAAAGAAGCCGCAGGTAAAGGCACTGTCCCTTGATGATTGGCAAGTAGTACGGGGCCTGATTGAATCCATACGCCCTGTTCGGCGGCTGTGCCAAGGGTCTCAAGGGACTTCACGTACTGCCCTACCGTCGCGGCGGTAACGGGGGAAGGATCGGGCGCTAAAACCAAACTAGGGCTGCTTTGTAGCGCCAAAACTTCTAATGGATCGACGGTAGCAACTTTTACTCCAGCCCGATCTAGCCATAAAGAAAATAATCCCGATCCAAATAATTGCAGCATTAAAATATTTGCCTATTTATACTTTCGTAAGTTATGAAGGAGCGCCCTCAATATGGATTAATGTACCGTTTAGCTCAGTTTATTTGCCAAATAGTTTTCCACTGTCTCATTAAATAACAGTAAGATTGCAAGTTAAGTGGAAAGCATCTGTTAAAATTTTGAAGGTTTCTAGAAATTTAATCAATGGGAGCTACTCGCGCACGGATCGCAATTGATGCCATGGGTGGGGATCATGCCCCCGCCGCAATTATTACAGGGGCGCTGCGAGCAAGGGAAGAATTGGATGTAGAAATTTTGTTGGTGGGCGACCCCCAGCAAATTAAAGCTCACCTCCCGCAGCAAACTAATTTTGGGCAATTAGAAATTGTTCCGGCGGAAGGAACAATCGAAATGCATGAGGAGCCTTTAAGCGGAATCAAACGCAAACCCAAGGCTTCAATCAACGTCGCAATGGATTTGGTCAAGCAGCAACGAGCCGACGCGGTGGTTTCCGCCGGACACTCTGGGGCAGCTATGGCAGCCGGATTGTTGCGCTTAGGACGATTGAAAGGTATTGACCGCCCAGCTATTGGCGCGGTGCTGCCGACAATTGCCAGTAAGCCAGTAATCATTTTGGATGTAGGGGCAAATGTAGACTGTCGCCCGAAATTTTTGGAGCAGTTTGCACTGATGGGTTCGGTTTATAGCCAGTATGTACTAGGCGTTGACGATCCCCAAGTCGGGCTATTAAATATCGGGGAAGAATCTTGTAAGGGTAATGACTTAGCTCTCCGCACCTACGAATTGCTAGAAAAAAACTCGCGTCTTTCCTTTATTGGCAATGCAGAGGGACGTGACGTACTTTCTGGGCGTTTTGATGTGATTGTTTGCGATGGATTTACAGGCAACGTGCTACTAAAGTTTGCTGAAGCTGTAGGCGAAGTAATGCTGCAAATTTTGCGCGAAGAACTACCCCAAGGGTTGCGCGGGCAAATCGGGACAGCCGTTTTAAAACCCAATTTATTGCGGATCAAACAGCGCGTAGACCATGCCGAACACGGAGGTGGGCTGTTGCTTGGAGTTGCGGGGATTTGTATTATCAGCCACGGTAGTTCGCAAGCGCCGTCGGTTTTTAATGCCATTCGTCTGGCAAAAGAAGCGATCGATCATCAAGTTTTAGAACATATTTCGTCCCAAAATGGTAGCAAAAAGCAATCAGCAATTAGCAGTAGTGAAGCGAATAGTGATGAGTAAGGCATAAACCAAATTTATCCTCTTAGATACAGTTCGCATCTCACCATTGGAGAATAATTTTGCAAAATTTAGGCGTAGCAATTATAGGGAGCGGCTCGGCAATGCCTGCAAGCTGCTTAGATAACGAAGCTCTCAGCAAGTTAGTTGACACCTCTGATGAATGGATAGCCTCGCGCACGGGAATTCGCCAAAGGAGACTTGCGACTTCTTCCCAATCGGTTAGTGAAATTGCTTCTACTGCGGCAAAGAACGCGATCGCTATGGCGGGAATTTCCCCCCTAGATGTCGATTTAATTATTTTGGCAACTTCCACGGCGGACGACTTATTTGGCAGCGCCTGTCAAATTCAAACTCAAATTGGCGCAACCAATGCAGTAGCTTTTGACTTGACGGCGGCTTGCTCTGGTTTTGTTTTTGGGCTAGTTACGGCGGCTCAGTACATTAGGACGGGAGTTTATCAAAACGTCGTCTTAATTGGCGGAGATATTTTGTCGCGCTGGATCAATTGGCAAGACCGCAGCACTTGCGTTTTATTTGGCGATGGTGCGGGGGCGGTAGTTATGCAGGCAAAGGAAAGCGACTTTTTGCTGGGCTTTGAAATCAAAAGCGACGGTACGCAAAATAACTGTCTGAATTTGTCCTACAGCCCCGAATCTCAAGCTTTAACGTCTGGTTTTGAGGTCGGCAAGGGCAACTTCAAGCCAATTACGATGAATGGCAAAGAAGTGTATCGCTTCGCCGTCCAGCGGGTTCCAGAGGTGATTGATAAAGCTTTATTTCGAGCTAATATCACTACCGACCAAGTAGATTGGTTGATATTGCATCAAGCAAATCAACGTATTCTTGACGCTGTTGCTCAAAGGTTAAATATTCCTAGCCACAAAGTCATCAGCAATCTTGCAAATTATGGCAACACTTCTGCTGCATCTATTCCCATAGCTTTAGATGAAGCCGTGCGGACTGGGCAAATTAAAACTGGGGATACTATTGTGACTTCTGGTTTTGGCGCTGGTTTAACTTGGGGTGCGGCGATTTTTAAATGGGGCTGAGTTAAGCATCTTTTATAAAATTTACAATTTTTCAAATGACTAAAACGGCGTGGGTATTTTCGGGGCAAGGTTCGCAAGCTATAGGAATGGGCAGGGATTTATTAACGTCTTCTAGTGCTGCATCGGCATTTGCCCAAGCAGAGGAGATTTTGGGCTGGTCTGTACCAGAAATTTGTCAGCATCCAGAAGACAAAATATCGCGCACGTTGTATACCCAGCCTAGTTTGTATGTCATAGAAAGCATTTTAGCGGACGCTTTAAAATTGCGCGACTTGACCCCGGCTTTAGTAGCAGGTCATAGCTTGGGCGAATATACAGCCCTTTATGCTGCGGGGGTCTTTGATTGGGCGACGGGACTACGTCTAGTCAAGGCTAGATCCGAACTAATGGATAGCTCGGCTGGTGGCAAAATGGTGGCAATAATTGGCTTTGACCGCGAACAGTTGCTTCAGCAAATAGCTCAAACTGCGGATGTAGTTTTAGCCAATGATAATAGCTCGGCTCAGGTAGTGATTTCTGGGACTCCTGAAGCGGTGGAGGCGGTGCTATCTCACATTAAAGTCAAACGCGCCGTTCCCCTAAATGTATCTGGAGCATTCCACTCCCCATTGATGGCAGAGGCAGCTAGTCAATTTCAAGAAATACTAGCACCCATACAATTTAACAGCGCCACAATCCCCGTAATGTCTAATGTAGACCCCACACCTTCTACGGAGGCGGAGATTTTAAAAGAGCGCTTAATTCGGCAAATGACGGGTTCTGTACGCTGGCGAGAAATTTCTGAGCAATTGCTTAGTGAAGGGATAGAGAAAGTTGTAGAAATTGGACCTGGTACAGTCTTAACTGGTCTAATCAAACGTACCTGCCCGACCTTAAAGTTGGAAAATATTAGCAGTGCCGAGATGGTACTCAATGCCCAGTAGTAATCTCCCTCGTCTTTAGAAATGGGCAGAAGCCGCGAACCATCAATTAGTCTGTTACTTTATCACCTGTTTAAGTGGTCAATTGTCAGCCCCACACTGCACCTTTATCTACGGGGGCGAGTATATGGCTCAGAAAATGTGCCTAAGCGCGGTTCCTTGGTAGTTGTCAGCAATCATGCCAGCTACTTTGACCCTCCCTTGCTTTCTTGCGCGGTAGGTCGCCCCGTGGCTTACATGGCGAAAGAAGAATTATTTGATATTCCAGTTTTGGGCAAAGCCATAAAATTATACGGCGCGTACCCTGTAAGTCGAGGATCGAGCGATCGCAGTGCTATTCGTTCGGCATTGCAATCTTTGGAAAATGGCTGGGCTACAGGAGTTTTTTTAGAAGGTACTCGCACCCCTGATGGCAAAATTAACGAACCCAAAATTGGTGCGGCTTTAATTGCCGCCAAAGCCCAAGCCCCTATACTACCCGTTAGTTTGTGGGGAACTCAAGGAGTTTTGATCGCAGGTTCGGCAATGCCTCGCCCGGTTCCGATTACGATCAGAATTGGTAACGTGATTGCGCCCCCCACTTCTACAAATCGCCAACAATTGCAAGCTACTACCCAGGAATGCGCGGACGCAATTAAAGCACTTCACGAAATGGGACGTTAGTGGAATTAAATTAAAAGATATACCGAATGAGAGTAGACTTTGCACTGACTTATTTGTAGTCTTTATTTTGGATTTGATGAGCCGCAAGCCTGAGAGAAAGGGTTCTAAATTGGGTGCAAACATGAATGAAGTATCTACTAAAGATTTTTGGGAAAAATTAAATAATTTATTTTTAGTCCGTTTTTTATTATTTTTTCTTTCTGGCTGGGCTTTAGTAACTCTTTTAGCTTACTTTGAAACAGTAATTGTTATTTTTACATCGGCGGCAATTTTAGCGTTTTTACTAAGCTACCCTGTACGCTGGTTACGGCGTTTTTTGCCTCATGGTTTGGCAGTTAGTGTAGTTTTTATATCTAGTATTTTGCTGCTTGTTGGTCTTACTGCTACTGTAGGGTTAGCTATTTTATATCAAGGACAACAGTTAGTTGATAGTGTAACTGCCTTTATAAATTCTTTAGCACCTTTAGTTGGACAAGCAGAAGCTTTTTTACGCGATCGCAATTTGCAAGTAAATTTAACTGGAATTGAGGAGCAATTGCGTAATCAAGCATTAGGATTAATTGGTTCTAGCTTGGCTACTTTACAAGTATTCTTTGCTAACTTGGTAACTTTGCTTTTAATTGCTGTAGTTGCTTTATTTATGCTGCTAGATGGAGAAAGATTGTGGAACTTGGCTCTAAAAGCTGTTCCTAGACAACTACGCAATCGTTTTACAACCGTTGTTAAGCGCAAGTTCTTAGGTTTTTTCAAAGGACAAGTGCTGTTAATGCTATTTTTATCTACCTCTAGTTTTTTAGTATTTTTATTACTAAGAGTACCTTTTCCTTTAGTATTAGCCCTAATAGTTGCTATTTTTGATGCAATTCCCGGAATTGGGGCAACTTTGGGAGTTAGTGTAATTACGTTAATTGTCTTATCTCAAAATGTCTTTCTAGCTGCAAAAGTTTTGATTGCTTGTATTGTCTTGCAACAAATTCAAGATAATTTAATTTCACCTAGAGTCATGCAGGATTCGTTAAATCTCAACCCGGTAGTTGTATTTTTTGCCTTATTAGTAGGAGCAAAAATAGCTGGATTGCTAGGAGTATTTATTTCTATCCCAATTGCCGGAGTTCTCGTAACTTTGTTTGAAATTGATGAAATGAAAGCAGAAGCCTAAGCACTCAAATAATTTAATATAGATACGTTGAGTGAACTTAAAGATCGAGATATGGCAGAACTGAGAGCAGAATTAGCAGAAAACCTAGACCAAGCAGAATGGGAATGGCTAATTCCTCACGTCAAGCGCGACAGTGTACTCGTAGTAGCAAAAGAACTAAATTTAGTAGAGGTAGGAATAGCGATCGCTAGTGATAACCTAACATCTGTACAACACTGGATTAGCGAACAATTAATTCAAAAACCCTCCGAAACTCAGTTAAGTAATTGGAATAGCGATCTCCAAAAGCGTTTTAATACTCTCATCGTCCAACCCTATGTTCTCATCCAAGAACTATAACCGCCGCTATTTTGAGCCTTTAGCTAAGGTCGATCCGGTATGACCCGTTATTACCCACAATACCGCCCTCATCCCATCACGCACGGCTTTTTTGGTAGTTTCTGGAGATGTTTTTGTTGGTACTACTACTGGTTGGAAATCAATACCCCGGCTACCTAAAACAATTTCGCCCACAAGACGGGCGCGGCGCATATGGTAGTCTGAAGTAACTAAATATAACCTTTTAATTCCACGAGCGCGAAAATCATCTACTAGCGTAGTGAAATTAGTTACCGTATCTTCTGCCTGATAATCTAAGTGCAGGCGTTGGGGACTAATCCCAGCTTTGGCAAATACTCGCGTCACATACTTTTCATTAGTGCTACCAGAGGAAACCCAAATAGGTAAATCTGGATGCTGGAGTGCCAGTTTAGCCGCCACTCTTTCGCGCTCTAAGTTAGAAGATGAGCCGCCCAAAACCAAAACTGCTTGAGGAGCTTCTAAGCTTCTAACTTGCTTGTAGCCCATCCATAGGAAAACTGGTAGAGCAAGCGTGAATAAAAACTTTACAAACTTGCTCTTAAACTGTCTTTTTTTAACTAATTTGTGATTGTGCCCGCTTTTTAACATAACCTCGCGCTCTAGCACGACGATCTAGATTAGCAGGCAATGGACGGGACTGGCGCGTCTCGAACGCGCGACCTAGCGCTTCAGATTTGTGCAAGTTTCCTTACTCTCTGGACTATATCTTCACCATAGGTTAAAACCTTTAGGTGGCAACCGTTTAGTCTCTACACCTTCCTAAACTAAATTCTGTACTTTCTTTTGACAAAATTAACTTTAGGCTTGGCTCGGTATTCCCATGAAGTGCAAACGCTGACAATCTAGTTGCTCTTTGTCTTAACCATCACGCTCGAGTTTGACAATAGTTTACTCACTTTTTAGGGTTCACCGACTTTGATCGCATTCATTCTTAGAGTTTCCTCTAAGATGCCCGATTTTTCAGGAGGCGCTCGCTCTATCCAACTGAGCTACAGCCCCAGTTATCAAACAGTTATTATCCTAGCATCCCTAAGCTAATAATTAAATTATTAGCTAGATAGCCAAGCGCCTTCCCAACCACCGCCACCCGTTTCTAATCCACATAAGGAGCTTTGCGCCTCTAGAATTAGGTGCGATTTTCCTTGATGAAGGGAAGACAATTTTAGGCTTACTTGTCCTCGCATCGTGTCTTTACAAACAAACATCAATCCATTTTCTGTAGGCGCACGTAAAGGAGTACCTGGTAAATCGGTTGTCCCCACTAAAGTAATTTCATACTCTAAATTCGTTGCTTGCATTTGCCACTTACCCCAAGGCTGAATATTCCAGGTAACTTTGGCATTCCAAGGGACAAACTCGTAAAACTTGCCTTGGTGATGCACGCCAATCATGGCTACCGATTCCATCCACCACAACACGCCGCGCCTACCGCCGCCAGCCGTTAAAGCTAAATCTGTTTCTCCATCAAAACTATTGCAATTGAGCCAAAACCATTTTTGCGGAAAAGCACCGCCCCAATTTTTTTCGCTATAAGCTGGAGCATTGGTAAATTCATAGCGTTTTCCATTCCACTCAATCCAACCTGTTGCCAAGCCGTGAGCCATCAAAATTTGCCATCCTGGTTCAAAAATTGGCAAAAATGAGATTAAACCCGCCGTTGATTGCTGCGAGGCGTTAGCATCTCCCCAGCCATATATAGGCTTAATTTCATACTGCCAACGACAAGTATTATTGCTGCCGGGATCTTTAATTGTGCCTTGATTCCAGGTAGCTGAAGCTTGATAGCCTTCTTGAATATGGCGCTCGAATTCTCCAGGTAACAACCATATTGGCTGAGTAGGTAAATCAGTTTTGCCCCAGTGACCCAATTCTAAGCGTGAAGGGTGAGCAAAAAAGCGCGTAACATCGGGAAAAGTTCGCCATACATACTCATCATCAATCCCTAAAACCTGCGCCGCGCCTCCACTATGAGGTTTACCACCTGTAGGGTCTTCTATAGAGTACATGAAAGCAAAAGTTTGATTGATTTCTGGCAAAGTAACTCGATAATACCAACCTTCAAAAAAGCGGCGATCGCTATTATCCCAGTGATAGCCACTATGAGGCGTTTGTTGGAGCAATTTGTTGGGAATACTAAACATGGAGACTTCCATTAGCTGCTCTTTTCAGTATGAGCGAAGTCTTTGCCTCCGATCTCAGTTAGTTAATCCAAAAACTTTAGCAAATCCACCCAATACCGCCAGAATCAGCCCGATAATTACCCCTCGGTTGATAAATTCTTGAGTGTCTATGCGCTTGACAATATTATCTACATTCCCTGATAGCACTTCAATTTCACTTTTGAGCGTAGTTTCTACTCTAATTAAATCTGTCTTTAAACCACCGATATCCTCAGTCATTTTTATCTTGAAATCATTAACATCCTCGCCAATTTTATCAACCTTGCTCTCTAGCTTGTCAAACCTGCCTTCAATTCTGGTTAGAATTTCCTTTAGGTCGTATTCAATATTGGTCATTTTTCTCCTAAGTGCGATCGCGTACCACTAACTTTTTTATACATTAGCCTGCTAACAATTGGTTCACCTATTAAAGTAACAACGTTTAGATGCTGGGGGCGATCGCAAGTTTTTACATAATAATTTATGTTTTGTTGGCGATTTTTCGGCTATTAATGAGTCATTAATTGAGTAGTAATTTAATTAATACTTGTATGGACGCTTCGCGCTGTATGCTTTTGGTGGCTAAGTCTCCCCAAGACTACCAAGCTTTTCGCATTAGTCCCGGCGATACTAATAAGTTAGCAATTGTCTTTGATAGTGCAACTGCTAATGTTTCTTTAACAGTTTGTGTAGAAATCTTTGATGTCGGGGGTAAAACTCCACCAAATCGCCATCAACGTGCTGTAGAAATGTTTTTTATTTTAAAAGGTGAAGGAAAGGCAAGTTGTGATGGTAAAACTGTAGCAATTAAAGCTGGAGATAGTCTTTTAGTACCGCCTACGGGAACTCATGTCATAGAAAATACCGGATCTACTCGCTTATATGCTTTATGTATTATGGTTCCCAACGAAGATTTTACCGAACTTATCCGTAGTGGAACACCTGTAGATTTAGATGAGGAAGATATAGCGGTATTACGTCGCAATTGCCAGGTTTTAATTCCAGCTTAAGTTGTAAAAACTATTTCTTATTTATGAATATTAAAACAAAAGAATTTAACACATCAGAAGACGAAATTCGCCATCTTACTAGAACTATTTACTATAAATCAAGAAAAGGTGTAATAATTGTATTTGGAATAATTGCAGTAATAAGTGTAATTTTCGCTATATTTGTGACTCCTCAAGCTTCCTTCTTAGCAGCTTATTTTGTAATTTTCCTTGGCTGTATTTTATTTATTCCTTTTGCTATCAATACAGCAAAGAGTGTACCCAAAGTTTATTTTAAAAATAGAGCTTGTGAAATTACTGATAATTACTTTAGTACAGTTTTTGAAGATGGCAGCTTGAGCAAGATGCACTTCCATAATTTTACAAAGGTTACTATAGAATCTGAATATTACTTTCTATATATGGGAAAAATACTTTTTCAATATTTGCCCGTCAGAGCATTTAGTGCGGAAAAAGATATAAACGAATTTGAGGCATTGATGAAGAATAAAAAATTAATGGAGTAAATTGGACTAACAAAAATAAAGTATTAAATGGAACACAATAAAAAAGCAGGAGCGCACATTCCTGCCTTTATTTATATTTAAACTAAATAATTAATATCTAGTAGTTGTAGTCCGATTTACTGTGCTTGGATCGCTATAAGCAGTAGTTTTTGGCTTGCGGAATAGATTTGCTAGACCAATTAAACCAAGTAATCCTAACCAACCCCAGTTATTGTTGTCGTCTTTAGTTTCTTGAAATGGGGTAGTGTCAAAGGTAGGAGCGTTGGATTCTGGGCTAGTTTGAGTCGTAGTAGGAGCGTTAGGATCGGCATTTTGTGCCGAAACAGGTAAAGATAAGGGCATAACCGCTAAACTTGCAGCTATAACACTAGCACCAGCGATTTTTGACAATTTAGAATTCATGATATTTCCTCTTTATGCTTAATACTTTGGCTGTTTGTAAGATAATTATTTTCTACAAAAATTACAGTCGAATTAGCAAACAACTTTCAAACACAAGTTTATCTAAATTTTAAGCAAATAGAATCAACCTTTAGAATAAACTTTATTTACATTTAAGTCTTCCGATAGAAATAGAACAGTTTTGAAACGATTTCCCAGCAAACAGTTTAATGTTTTTAGAAACAGGAATATAAGTTTTTTTCAAAAAAAATAGGAGGCGCAAAAGCTCTCCCTATAATCAAAAAAGTTATTGGCGATCGCTTTACCTAAAATAAAGTAGTGCGA